>ERZ791871.530-NODE-530-length-46770-cov-17.645403_pt1 | contig 46770 bp, 49 predicted proteins | sample MGYA00510280_ERZ791871 | MGnify/ENA primary metagenome ERZ791871 (study PRJEB30046, sample SAMN00792111) | human gut metagenome | study: EMG produced TPA metagenomics assembly of the A metagenome-wide association study of gut microbiota in type 2...
TTTCACTGTTCAGTTATCAATGTTCGTTGTTGTTATTTCCAACAGCTTGTATATTCTATCATATCTTCAAGTCGTTGTCAACAACTTTTTATTTTTCTTTGTTATCTCTCAAACGCGACAACTCTGATATCTTATCATGTTTGTCATTGTTTGTCAACAACTTTTTTTATTTTATTTAGAAAATATAGAGCGGAGAAGGAGGGATTTGAACCCTCGCGCCGGTCAACCCGACCTATACCCTTAGCAGGGGCACCTCTTCGGCCACTTGAGTACTTCTCCAGATATTTTCTATATAAAATTACGTCCTTACGTGACGCATTGTTTATTCTACTAAAAACAGTCCTTTTTGTCAACCTCTTTTTTAATTTTTATTCTATTTCTGATGCAAATTTCTTAATTGACGTCTCATATAGATTATTTCCATCCTGATCGATTACTACAATGGCCGGAAAATTCTCTACATATAACTTTCGGATTGCTTCTGCACCAAGATCTTCATAACATACAATCTCGGATTTTCTGATACACTTTGAGAGCAGAGCACCTGCTCCACCTACTGCTGCAAAATAGACTGCATGATTGCGGATAATCGCGTCTATTACCTCTTTTGATCTCTTTCCCTTGCCAATCATTGCTTTTTCACCAAGATCAAGCAGGGTAGGGGCATACTTATCCATACGAGTGGCTGTAGTTGGGCCCGCAGATCCAATCGGACGTCCTTCACGGGCAGGAGAAGGGCCCATATAATATATCGTTGCATCTTTGATATCAATCGGTAATTGATCTCCCCGATCCAATGCTTCTATCATCCTCTTATGTGCGGCATCCCTTGCTACATAGATTGTCCCTGTGATGTATACATAATCCCCGGAATGAAGTTTTTTTGTCACTTCTTCTGTGATGGGTGTTGTAATATGCTGATCCATACCTGTTCCTCCTTATATCGTTCTGACTGCATGACGATTTACATGGCAACAGATATTAACTGCCACAGGAAGCCCTGCAATATGTGTCGGATAAGTATTTATATTAACAGCAAGGGCAGTAGTGGTTCCACCTAATCCTCCCGGTCCAATACCAAGCTTATTGATTTTTTCCAGCATTTCTTTTTCCAGGTCTGCAACATAAGGAATCTCAGAATGTTCATTTACCGGCCTTGTCAGTGCTTTTTTGGCCAGAATTGCACATTTTTCAAATGTTCCGCCGACTCCAACACCAACTACCATTGGAGGACACGCGTTTGGTCCTGCATCTTTTACGGCAGTAAGAATCGCATTTTTTACTCCGTCTATTCCATCCGCAGGTTTTAACATGAAAATACGGCTCATATTTTCACTTCCAAATCCCTTCGGAGCAAATGTAATCGTCACCTTATCTCCGGGAACAATCGAATAGTGGATAATTGCCGGTGTATTATCTTTCGTGTTTTCACGAAGAATCGGGTCAGCTACAACGGATTTACGGAGATACCCTTCCGTATACCCCTGACGCACACCTTCATTGATTGCATCTTCCAGCCATTGCCCTTCAAAATGCACGTCCTGACCGATTTCTACAAAAAATACAGCCATTCCGGTATCCTGACAGATAGGAATCATTTCTTCTCCCGCAATTTTAAGATTTTCCTGCAGCTGCAGAAGAATTTTTTTTCCAAGTTCGGATTTTTCTTCTTCTGCAGCCTTTTTCATGGCATGTTCCATATCTTCCGCAAGAAAATGATTCGCTTCCATGCACATTTCTTTTATATTTCTTGTGATTTCTGCTGTCTGTATGGTCCGAATCATGATGGATCACCTTCCGTCTCATTTTCTTCTGTTGCTTCCTCTTCCGGTGGCATCAGTGATTTATCTTCTACGACTCTTGCAATGCTTGCAACCGTTACACCACTTTTGAGATCAATCAGTTTTACACCTGAGGTTACACGTCCCAGTAATGCCGTATCATTTACGCGAATTCGAATGATGATTCCTTCTGTTGTAATCAACATCAGTTCATCATCTTTTACGACAGACTTCACTCCGATCAGATTTCCAGATTTTTCTGTGATTTTATAGCATTTTACACCTTTTCCACCACGGTTCTGTGTTGTAAACTCATTGATCCGTGTACATTTTCCAAGACCGTTCTCCGATACGATCATGACGGACTCTCCCTGGGAAGCCATCTGCATGGCAATTACTTCATCTCCGGCAGTAAGGTTCATTCCAATGACTCCCATTGTCGTACGACCGGTTGCACGGACATCGGCTTCTTTAAACCGGATACACTGTCCATACCGGGTAAATAACAGAATTTCTTCATCATCCCCGGTAATTTTTACTTCGATCAATTCATCATCATCACGCAGACTGATCGCTGCCAATCCTGTTTTCCGGATATTTTCATAGTCCAGCACGGAAGTTTTTTTCACTATTCCGTTTTTGGTTGCCATAAACAGATATTTATCCTTCTCATAATCCTTGATTGGAATCATTGCGGTAATCTTTTCATCCGGCTGTAACGGAATGATATTGATAATTGCGGTTCCTCGGGAAGTCCGGCTGGCTTCCGGAATTTCATATGCCTTAATCCGGTACACACGTCCCATATTGGTAAAGAACATCAGGTAATGGTGGGAGGTTGTCATAAGCATTTCCACGATATAATCATCCTGAATGGTCTCCATTCCCTTAATTCCCTTACCGCCACGGTGCTGACTCTTGAAATTGTCGGTTCCCATGCGCTTGATATAGCCAACCTTTGTCATGGTAATAACCGTATTGGTTTCCGGAATCAGATCTTCCATGGAAATATCAAACTCATCGTATCCGATCTGTGTTCTTCTGTCATCGCCATATTTATCTGCAATTTCCAGAATTTCTGTGCGGATAACTGCAAGAAGTTTTTTCTCATCTGCAAGAATTGCCTTAAGTTCCGTGATCTGTGCCATGAGGTCTTTATACTCGTTTTCGAGTTTCTCACGTTCCAAACCGGTCAGGGTCTTCAGACGCATATCAACAATTGCCTGTGCCTGTGCATCGGATAATCCAAACCGCTCCATCAGGGAATTCTTTGCGTCTGCAGTTGTACGGCTTCCGCGAATAATGGAAATCACTTCATCAATGTTGTCTAATGCAATGATCAATCCCTGTAAAATATGCGCACGTTCTTCCGCCTTGTTCAGGTCAAATCTGGTACGTCTTGTGATAACCTCTTTCTGGTGAATGAGATAATAGTTAAGTAATTCATATAAATTCAGAATTTTTGGCTGGTTATCCACAAGCGCAAGGTTGATAACGCCAAATGTATCCTGCATCTGTGTGTGTTTATATAATAAATTCAAAACAACACTTGGATTTACATCTCTTCGAAGCTCAATAACAATGCGCATGCCTTCGCGGTCAGACTCGTCCCGAAGATCTGTAATTCCATCAATTCTTTTATCTTTGTGCAGTTCTGCAATTTTTTCAATCAGTCTGGCTTTGTTGACCAGATACGGAAGTTCGGTGACAACAATACGGTTTTTTCCGTTATCCATCGGTTCAATATCTGTCACAGCGCGTACACGGATTTTACCACGGCCGGTCCGATATGCCTCATTGATACCGGCAGTACCTAAAATCACACCTCCGGTTGGAAAATCTGGTCCCTTGATAATGTTGATTAATTCATCAATGTCTGTCTCTTTCTCCTCAATATCGTTGTCAATTAATTTCACAACGGCATGAATGACATCACGCAGATTGTGAGGAGGAATATTTGTTGCCATACCGACCGCAATACCTGTCGTTCCGTTTACCAGAAGGTTCGGGTAGCGCGCCGGAAGTACGGTAGGTTCTTTTTCTGTTTCATCAAAGTTCGGGGTAAAGTCAACGGTATCTTTGTTGATGTCCCGAATCATCTGCATGGAAATTTTTGAAAGCCTTGCCTCTGTGTATCGCATGGCGGCAGCACCGTCTCCATCCACAGAACCAAAGTTACCATGTCCGTCGACAAGTGGATATCTGGTCGACCATGGCTGCGCCATGTTGACAAGTGCCCCGTAAATGGAGCTGTCCCCGTGCGGATGGTATTTACCCATCGTATCCCCGACAATACGCGCACATTTACGATGTGGCTTGTCCGGTGTATTACTCAGTTCGATCATGGAATACAGGACACGCCGCTGTACCGGCTTTAATCCATCCCTGACATCTGGAAGCGCACGGCTTGCGATAACGCTCATCGCGTAGTCGATGTAGGAGGTTTCCATCGTTTTCTTCAGGTCAACCTGTTGAATTTGGTCAAATATTTTATCGTCCACTGATCTGCTCCTCCCTAAATATCAAGATTCTGTACATACTTGGCATTTTCTTCTATAAATTCCCGTCTCGGCTCTACTTTATCACCCATCAGAGTCGTGAATGTTACGTCAATTTCCGATGAACTTTCGTCATCCATCATAACCTGTTTTAAAATCCGGTGCTCCGGATCCATGGTGGTTTCCCATAACTGTTCCGCATCCATCTCACCAAGTCCTTTGTAACGCTGGATCTTATTATTCTGATCGCGCCCGATTTCCACAAGAATATTGTTTAATTCTTCATCACTGTATGCATACCAGACATTTTTGTTTTTCTCAATTTTGTAAAGCGGCGGGGTAGCAAGATAAACATGTCCCTGCTTAATAAGCTCCGGCATAAAACGATACAAAAATGTCAGCATAAGTGTTGCAATATGTGCACCGTCCACATCGGCATCTGTCATAATAATAATTTTGTTATAACGCAGCTTGGATATATCAAAATCTTCATGAATTCCGGTACCGAACGCCGTGATCATTGCCTTGATCTCGGCATTATCATAAATACGGTCGAGTCTTGCCTTCTCCACATTTAAAATTTTTCCGCGAAGCGGGAGAATTGCCTGTGTTGCACGGCTTCTTGCAGTTTTTGCAGAACCACCGGCGGAATCTCCCTCAACGATAAAGATTTCACAATTTTTTGGATTTTTGTCAGAACAATCCGCAAGTTTTCCGGGAAGGGCAGTACCCTCAAGTGCTGTCTTTCTTCTTGTCAGATCACGTGCTTTCCGGGCTGCCTCCCTGGCACGCTGGGCCAGCAGCGATTTTTCACAGATATTTTTGGCCACATCCGGATTCTGCTCCAGAAAATACGTCAGCTGTTCCGTAACCACAGAATCTACAGCACCACGTGCCTCACTGTTTCCGAGTTTCTGTTTGGTCTGTCCTTCAAACTGTGGCTCTTCAATTTTGATACTGATAATTGCTGTCAATCCTTCACGGATATCATCTCCGGTAAGTGCCGCATCGCTGTCTTTTAAAATTTTTGCTTCCCGCGCATACGAATTAAACGTCTTTGTCAACGCATTTCGAAAACCGGCAAGATGTGTTCCACCTTCCGGCGTAATGATGTTGTTAACAAAACTAAACGTGGAATCGTTAAAAGAATCATTATGCTGCATTGCAACTTCCACGTAAACTCCGTCACGATTTCCCTCACAGTAAATAACTTCCGGATATAACGGTTCTTTTCCGCGGTTTAAATACTCCACAAATTCCTTGATTCCACCGGCATAATGGAATTTATGATTATGCAGACTATCTTCCCTCGTGTCTTTTAATGTAATGCATAATCCTTTTGTCAGAAAAGCAGTTTCTCTTAAACGCTGTTTGAGCGTGTTGTAATCATATACGGTTTCTTCAAAGATTTCCGCATCCGGCAGAAAATGAACCTTTGTACCGTGAAGTTGTGGATCACAGTCCCGGACTGCCGCTACCGGTCCATCCGCTTTTCCTCTCTTGTAACTTTGCATATACACTTTTCCGTCATGATATACTTCAACCGTTAACCAGGCGGAGAGGGCATTAACAACAGAAGCACCTACTCCGTGCAGTCCTCCGGATACTTTGTATCCTCCGCCGCCAAACTTTCCACCCGCATGCAGAACAGTAAACACAACTTCCAGTGCAGACACACCGGCTTTGTGATTCATTCCGACAGGAATTCCACGTCCATCATCTTCAACGGTTATGGAATTATCTTTTTCTATGGTCACCTCAATGTTTTTACAATAACCGGCAAGTGCTTCATCTACCGCATTATCAACAATCTCATAGACCAGATGATGCAGTCCGCGTGCAGATGTACTTCCGATGTACATTCCGGGTCTCTTTCTGACTGCTTCGAGTCCTTCAAGAATCTGAATCTGATCTGCCCCATATTCCTGATTATTATTTGTTAATTCGCTCATCAATTTCCTCCTCATCCAACGGATGAACCTTTCCTTTATATCTCTTCAACCGATTCCTTTTCATAAACAGTTCCGTTTATCACCTGGAAAATTTTGTTGATACAAAAACGGTTCTTTACAAATTCCTCCAACCCTGTACAGGTAATGACAGTCTGTATTTTAGCAATACTGTTCAGCAGGTAATTCTGTCGGTTACTGTCAAGTTCCGATAACACATCGTCCAGCAGCAATACCGGAGTATCATGAATGGATTTCCTGACCAGATCAATCTCCGATAATTTCAAAGAGAGTGCAGAAGTACGCTGCTGTCCCTGAGAGCCAAACTTACGGATATCCACATCATCAACGGAAAACAGCATATCATCTCTGTGTGGCCCTACCGTTGTCTGACAGAGTTTTAAATCCCGATTCTGTGCCCGCAGCAATTCATCCGAAAAAAGATCAGCTGTAATATTTGGCTCATACTTTAATACCAGATGTTCCCTGCCACCGGAAATTTTAGAATGGATTTCTGAAATAATTTCATTCAGTTCCTCCACAAATTCTTTTCGTTTCCGGATGATTCTTGTACCATACTCCAGTAACTGCATATCCCATACCGGAAGAGTATCCACAAGGTCCGGGCGAAAAGAAATATCTTTCAACAATTTGTTTCTCTGATTCAACACTTTGTTGAAACTGGATAAATCTGACAAATATAGTTTATCCAACTGACAGAGTTCTAAATCAATAAATCTTCTTCTCTCCGCAGGTCCGTTTTTTATAATATTTAAATCTTCGGGCGAAAAGAAAACGATATTGAGTATTCCAAACAACTCACTTGCCTTTTTGATCGGAATCTTATTCACAGCCACGCCTTTTGATCCACTTTTTCTAAGATGCATATCAATCTGGTACTCTTTTTCTTTTTTCTGTACGACAGTACGGATATGTGATTCTTTCTCACCAAACCGAATCATCTCTTTATCACGGCTTCCTTTGTGGGATTTTGTTGTACCACTCAGATAAGCAGCTTCGAGAATATTGGTTTTCCCCTGTGCATTGTCTCCGTAAAGAATATTGGTTCCTTCATCCAGGTGAATATCCAGATTTTCATAATTTCGAAAATTTCGCAGCTCGATTGATTTTATGATCATTGAACTATCTGAATTGTTTCACCCTGAAAGGTAACAACATCCCCATTATGTAATTTTTTTCCTCGTTGAAGTTCTGTCTGACCGTTTACCGAAACCTGCCCATCTAAAATAACCATTTTGGCATCCACACCGGAACCAACAACTCCGGCTTTTTTCAACGCCTGTCCAAGTTTGATAAATTCGTCTTCTTCACGGATATTTACTGTAATCATGTAATCTCCTAATTTGCAGCATTATTAAAGTTAACAGGAAGAATAAGATAAATGAATTTTCCTTCATCATCTTTGATAAAACATGGAGCTTTTGGGTTTACCATATAAAGACTTACATTTTCTTCATCGATAACACGCAATGCATCAATGAAGAATTTTGGATTAAATCCAATCAGGATGTCTTTTCCTTCTTTCTCGATATCGATATCTTCATTCATGGAACCGATGAAAGAATTGATTTTTAACTCCATACTTCCATCTGTGATATTCATAATGATCGGCTTTTTGTCACCTTCTTTGACAAGAAGAGTAGCACGATCAATACAATCAAGTAATTCTTTTTTGTTGACTATAACTTTCGTTTCATAAGCAGATGAGAGCATCTGATCAATGCGGAAATATTCTCCTTCGATCAGACGGGATACAACCGTAGTAGTATCAAATTCAAAAACGATATGGTTGTCCGTCAGGTAGATGAGTACATCATCATCAACTCCACCTGGAACAATTTTGCTGATTTCCTGTAATGTTTTTCCAGGAACGACAACCTTTTTATTTTCGTAATTATTCTTAAGTTCTATATTACGAATGGAGATACGATGACCATCAAGAGAAACAACTTTCAGTTCATTCTCATTAATTTCAAACAGTTCACCTGTCATAAGTTTGTTATTGTCGTTATCAGCAATGGAAAAGATTGTTTGTCTGATCACTTCCTTCAGTGTGAACTGGGAAATCACGATTGCATCATTTTTTTCAATGTATGGAAGATATGAAAAATCGTCTCCGGATTTTCCTACAATATTGAATTTTGCTTTTTCACAGGAGATAACTGTCTTAAAGGAGGCATCTGTTTCAATCGTAACATCACTGTCTGGAAGTTTACGTACAATTTCAGAAAAGATTTTTGCATCCAGTGCAATAACTCCACGTTCCGCAATTTCTCCTTCTACGCGGGTTTCGATTCCTAGTTCCATATCGTTTGCCATTAATTTAATTTCATTCGTAGAAGCATCGATAAGAATACATTCGAGTATTGCCATAGTTGTACGGGTAGGAACAGCTTTGGATACAATATTTACTCCGCGCAATAAATTTGATTTAGAACAGATCAGTTTCATGAAAAACTCCCTCCTGGTATAAATAAAAATATATTAAGACATTCGTCTTAGTCTTAATAGGGGCTGTTAATATGTGAATAAGCCCCTTCATGTTAGATGTTAAGCGGTTTCCGGCGTTTGATAACCGGCTTGAAAGCATGTGAAAGGCGTGAGGATACTTAAAGTAAGTCTGTGGAACAAATTTTAGGAGATTTACGTTAAGAACCTCATGCACAATCCATCCACTGTGGATAAACGTGAATAAGTTGAAATTAAAAAAAGCAAATAAAACCACATTATAATAGGAAGAAACTCATTTAGTTTGGATTTATTTTCTTTTTGATGGTTTCAATCATATTTCTTGTAGTTTCGTTTTTTTCATATTCTTCGGTAACTTTCTTGATACCGTGGATAATTGTGGAATGATCGCGTCCGCCAAGCAAAGAACCGATGGTATCTAATGGGCTTTCGGTCATATTTTTGCATAAATACATAGCAATTTGGCGTGGTTTTGCAACATCACTGCTTCTTGTCTTTGAAATCATCTGATCTACAGAGATGTGATAATGTTCAGAAACAACTTCAATAATGAGCTGTGGTGTGATTTCCCGTGGCTTGTCCGGCGTGATAATGTTGGAAAGTTCCTTTTCTGCAATATCCATTGTAATTGGAATGTGGACAAGATTGTTATAAGCAAGAAGTTTATTTAATGCTCCTTCAAGTTCACGCACGTTTGATTTAATGTTGTTTGCAATGTAGCTTAATACTTCATCATCAATGTCAAAGTTATCCGATTCGGCTTTTTTCCGGAGAATAGCCATACGTGTTTCATAATCCGGCACTCCGATATCTGCCATCAGTCCCCACTCAAAACGGGAACGGATACGCTCTTCAAGGGTTTCCATTTCTTTTGGTGGTTTATCGGATGTCAGTATAATCTGTTTTCCCTGTGTCTGGAGTGCGTTGAATGTGTGGAAAAACTCTTCCTGTGTACTTTCTTTTCCGATGATAAACTGGATATCGTCAATCATAAGGACATCCACTTTCCGGTATTTGTCACGAAATTTTGTCATGGATGAAGCATTACCGTTTCGAATGGATTCAATTACTTCATTCGTAAATTCTTCGGATGTAACGTAGATAACCTTGGCATTCGGATTCTGGTTTAAAATAAAGTGCCCGATGGAGTGCATAAGATGGGTTTTTCCCAGTCCCGGACCGCCGTAAATGTAAAGCGGATTATATGCTTCTCCCGGAGATTCTGCGACTGCAAGGGAAGCCGAATGTGCAAAACGGTTATTATTACCAACGACAAATGTATCAAATGTATAATTTGGATTAAGATTAGATTCATCTGCGGTTACGGCAGGTGTAGCTTTTGCTGGTTTTGTGTTTAATTTCAGCGTCCTGGCTTCTTCCGGAAGGATGAATTTGATTTCATATTCAATTTCTGTAATTTCCACGATCGCAACGCGAAGTGGTGCAAGGTACTTCTTGGAAATATAGCTTAAAGCCATCTGTTCGGAAGGAACCAGGATATAGAGAGTATTTCCCTCAATGGCAAAGATTTCTAAGGGACGAATCCACGTATCGAAGGAGACATCACTGATTTCGTACTCCTGTTTTACCGTATTTAAAATTTCATCCCATTTTTCAATAATCTTATCCATCTGCTTTTCTCCACATTATTCTTATAAAAAAGGATACTATCCCATAATCCTATTCCTATCTATAATACACCATTTTCGGTATAGAATCAACTTTTTAGACGTCCTTTTATATTTTTCAAAACTAACATATAAACATATGGATAAAAGGCGAAATAATGCGTTTCAGGGATATGGAGGTATGGTATGGATGTTGATGGAAACAGAGTTATCCAAGAGGTATTGACAGTTTATCCACAAGTTATCCCCAAATTGTGGATAACTTATTATTTCGTGGAAAAGCGTGGATACTATATATAGTGGACTGCTTTTCTTCCTTATTATATGTAGTGTTTATAACATTAAATTAGGAAAAAACCTTGATTTTACTTGACTTGTAGCGTTTTTCTGATATAATGCTAAGTGATGTTTTTTAACGTAGAGGAGGTGGATACGAAATGAAGATGACATTCCAACCAAAAAAAAGACAGAGAGCCAGAGTTCATGGTTTCAGAAGCAGAATGAGTACTGCAGGCGGAAGAAAAGTATTGGCTGCTAGAAGATTAAAAGGTAGAAAAAAATTATCAGCTTAGGCCACATTATTGTGGTCTTTTCTTCTATTATGAGGATATTTTCAGATGAAGTTCTCAGAATCATTAAAGAAAAGTAAAGATTTTCAGAATGTGTATAACAAAGGAAATTCATATGCAAACCGTTTATTGGTTATGTATGTTCTGGAAAATCACACAGACAAAAACAGATTAGGTATATCCGTTAGTAAAAAAGTAGGAAATAGTGTTATAAGACATCATTTGACCCGTCTGATCAGAGAGGGGTACCGGCTACAGGAGGACATGTTCAATAGTGGTTTGGACATTGTAGTCATCGCAAGAGGAACAGCGCGTGATGCTTCGTTTCATCAGATTTCGAGCGCACTGAAACATCTTGGAGGTCTTCACAAAATAATACATTAATATGGAAAAGAAGATGGAATTCTATTGAAAAAATTACTTATTGCATGTATTAAATTCTATCAGAGATATATTTCTCCCATGAAGTCAACGAAATGTCCGTATTATCCGACCTGTTCCTGTTATGGACTGGAAGCTGTGCAAAAGTATGGTGTGATAAAGGGTGGGGCACTGGCTGCCTGGAGAATTTTGCGATGTAATCCTTTTTCTAAGGGAGGATATGACCCGGTTCCATAAACCAAATGGAGGTTTTTATGTCAGGCATGATTGAATTGACAGCGTATTCCGGAAAATTCCTCGGACCGATTGCAAAGGTTCTTGGATGGATCATGAGCGGAATTTACGATATTGTTTTAAAAATTTCCGGTGGTACGATCAACAGTGTACCGCTTGCAATCGTTCTCATGACGATTTTGATCTATATGTGTCTTTTGCCATTGACAATCCAGCAGCAGAAATTCTCGAAACTTTCGCAGAAAATGCAGCCGGAACTGAATGCGATCCGTGATAAATATAAGAATCGCAAGGATCAGGAAGCCATGATGGCAATGAATCAGGAGACACAGCTTGTATATCAGAAATATGGTATTTCTCCATCCGGAAGCTGTATCCAGATGCTTATCCAGATGCCGATTCTGTTTGCTTTGTATCGTGTATTTTATAATATTCCGGCATATATCAGCAGTGTGAGATCTTCTTACACCGGTCTTGTGGACGGAATTATCAATACCAATGGTTTTGTGGATAAACTCACTGCATTGATGACAAACTTTAATGCAGTGACGTCCAGTGGATTAAATGCAAACAATGTGGCAGATAAATTAAATGCTGCTACCGGCACTACACTTTCGAATTATGTTACCGATATTATGTACAAGCTTCCATCTACTGCATGGGAGAAGACAGCAGATGCAGGAAAAACTATTTTTGAGCAGTTTCCGAATCTGAGTGACAGCCTTAATTCTACACTCCATGACATGAACCAGTTTAATTATTTTCTTGGACTGAATATTTCAGATACTCCGTGGGCAATCATTAAGAGCAGTATAGCAAGTCATGCATGGCTGTTGTTGATTATTGCAGTATTGATTCCGGTTTTATCTTATATTACACAGGTGATCAATATCAAGTTGATGCCAACCGCAGCTACCGCAGGCGGGGATAATGATCAGATGGCAAGACAGATGAAAACTATGAATACCATGATGCCTCTGATGTCTTTGTTTTTCTGTTTCGTGACACCGGTTGGTCTCGGTATTTACTGGGTTGCCAGTGCATTATGTCGTGCAGTACAGCAGTTCTTTATCAATAAACATATTGAGAACTTAGATCTTGAGGATATTATTGCAAAGAATCAGGAAAAGGTGAAAAAGAAACGGGAGAAGATGGGCGTTACTGAGGAACGCATCCGTCAGGCAGCGGCAATGAATACCAGATCCATCCAGTCGAAGGCAAATGTTTCTTCTGCAAACAGGGAACTGGAACTTGAAAAGGCAAATGCAGCGAAAGCAAATGCAAAGCCGGGAAGTATGGCAGCGAAAGCAAATCTTGTAAAAGAATTTAGAGAAAAGAATAATCGTAAATAAGAGGGGGCAGTTATATGGAGTTTATTGAGATTTCTGCTAAAAATGTGGATGACGCGATTACACAGGCTACTGTTCAGCTGGGAATAACCAGTGATCAGCTTGAGTATGAGGTTCTTGATAAAGGAAGTACCGGTTTTCTTGGAATCGGAAGTAAAAATGCAGTAATTAAGGCTCGTAAGAAATTTTCCATTGATGAGAATGTTGTTGAATTTTTATCTTCCATTTTTGATGCGATGAAGATGGAGGTAGAAATTCTCGTTGCAGTAAATGAGGAAGAACATATCATTGAAGTAGAGTTAAAGGGAGATGATATGGGAATTCTGATCGGTAAGAGAGGACAGACGCTGGATTCTCTTCAGTATCTGACAAATCTTGCAATCAACAAACATTCCGATGAATATTATAAGGTTAAGATTGATACGGAAGATTACAGAAAGAGAAGAAAAGAGACACTTGAGAATCTTGCAAAGAATATTGCGTACAAGGTAAAGCGCACCAAGCGCCCGGTTTCTCTTGAACCAATGAATCCTTTTGAGCGACGGATCATTCATTCTGCACTTCAGAATGATCGTTATGTTACAACACACAGTGAAGGGGATGAACCATATCGCCATGTAGTTGTAACATTAAAGAAATAAGGAACTGACTGATAGAGTTAAAAAATAAGGTGAATATCCAGTTTTGGGTATTCACCTTTGTTTAGAATTGGAGAGACTTATGAATTCAGATACAATTGCTGCAATTGCGACTGCGATGTCTCCTTCGGGAATTGGGATTATCCGGATCAGCGGAGAAGACGCATTGCCGGTTATTGACCGGATTTATCGTTCGAAATATGGTCATAAAAAATTGAGTTTATGTGAAAGTCATACCATTCATTATGGTTATATTTATGACGATAACGAGATGGTGGATGAAGTGATGGTTCTGCTCATGAAGGCACCACATTCTTACACAAAAGAAGACACGGTGGAAATTGACTGTCATGGCGGTGTCTATGTTATGAAAAGAATTCTGGAAACCGTAATCAGACATGGGGCACGGCCGGCAGAACCCGGCGAATTTACGAAACGGGCATTTTTAAATGGCCGGATTGATCTGACACAGGCAGAATCTGTTATTGATGTTATCAACGCAAAAAATGAATTTGCACTGAAAAGTTCACTTTCCCAGCTGCAGGGGGCAGTTCTTGTGGATATCCGGAAGATCCGGGCAGATATATTGCATGAAATTGCCTTTATAGAATCTGCCTTGGATGACCCTGAACATATTTCTCTGGATAATTATCCACAAACTTTACACAATACTGTGGATAACTTGGTTATAAAAATTGATAAAATCCTCAAAACCTTTGAAAATGGGCGTTTTCTGAAGGAAGGTATCAACACTGTAATTGTGGGTAAACCCAATGCAGGTAAGTCTTCTCTGTTGAATATTCTGGTGGGAGAGGAACGGGCAATTGTAACGGAAATTGCAGGAACAACCAGAGATGTCCTGGAAGAGCAGATTAACCTGAATGGAATTACATTAAACGTAATGGATACGGCTGGAATTCGGGATACGGAAGATGTAGTGGAGAAAATCGGTGTGGATCGGGCGAGAACATATGCATCGAAGGCGGATCTCGTAATCTATGTGATTGATGCATCGACAGAACTGGATGAAAGTGATTATGAGATCATGGATCTGTTGCAGGATAAAAAAGCAATTGTTTTATTAAACAAATCAGATCTGGACACAAAAGTCACAGTGGAAGAGGTACAGCATATTCTGGATAAAAAGATTATTCCGATTTCTGCAAAAGAACATCAGGGAATTGATGAATTGGAAGAAACGATCCGGAATATGTTTTTCCAGGGTGAAGTTACTTTTAATGATGAAGTTTATGCAATTAACATGAGGCAGAAAACGTCACTTCAGGTAGCACTTGATCATTTACATCAGGTAACGCAAAGTATTGAGGATGACATGCCGGAAGATTTTTATTCCATTGATCTGATGGGCGCGTATGAAGAGCTGGGTAAGATTATCGGGGAAGCTGTCGAGGATGATCTGGTGGATGAAATTTTTTCAAAGTTTTGTATGGGAAAGTAGCAGGTAAAAAAATGGGTAAGAAAAATATTCCTTATATTGAAGAAACATATGATGTGGTTGTTGTTGGTGCCGGGCATGCAGGTTGTGAGGCAGCATTGGCATGTGCCAGACTTGGATTGGAAACAATGATGTTTACGGTAAGTGTGGACAGTATTGCACTAATGCCATGTAATCCGAACATTGGTGGAAGTTCCAAGGGACATCTGGTTCGGGAAATTGATGCACTTGGTGGAGAGATGGGCAAAAATATTGATAAAACATTTATCCAGTCGAAGATGCTGAACAAATCAAAAGGACCGGCTGTACATTCTCTCCGCGCACAGGCTGATAAAGCGGAATACACAAAAGAAATGCGGAAAACCCTGCAGAATACAGATCATTTATCCATAAGACAGGCGGAAGTCGCAGAGATATTAACAAATAAAGACCAGTTTTTCCCGGAAGATGAATATCATGAGGGAGAAGAACAGAAAATTACCGGAGTGCGTACAGTTTCCGGAGGTGTTTACAGATGTAAGGCAGTTGTTCTTTGTACGGGAACTTATCTGAGAGCGCGCTGCTTAACCGGTGAAATGATTACACATACGGGACCAAATGGATTATCAGCTGCAAACCATCTGACAGATTCCCTAGTTGCTCATGGTATCCAGACAAGAAGATTTAAAACAGGAACACCGGCGCGTGTCGATAAAAGGAGTCTTGATTTTTCAAAAATGGAAGAGCAGTTTGGAGATGAAAGAGTTGTTCCGTTTTCTTTCACAACGAATCCGGAGGATGTGCAGATCGAGCAGGCTTCCTGCTGGCTGACCTATACAAATGAAACGACACATGAAATTATCCGGAACAATCTGGATCGTTCTCCGATTTATGCGGGAATCATTGAGGGAACAGGACCGAGATACTGTCCGTCCATTGAAGATAAAGTGGTAAAATTTGCAGATAAAAACAGGCATCAGATTTTTATTGAGCCGGAAGGACTTAGTACAAATGAAATGTATGTGGGCGGAATGTCATCTTCTCTGCCGGAGGATGTTCAGCATGAAATGTACCGGACACTTCCGGGACTGGAACATGTTAAAATTGTAAGAAATGCATATGCGATAGAGTATGACTGTATTGATGCAAACAATTTGTATGCGTCTCTTGAGTTTAAGGCAATGAAAGGTTTGTTCAGCGGCGGTCAGTTTAATGGAAGCTCCGGATATGAAGAGGCTGCCTGTCAGGGATTGATTGCCGGAATCAATGCTGCAATGGAAATTAAGGGAAGAGATCCTCTGATTCTTGACCGGTCGGAAGCGTATATCGGAGTTTTGATTGACGATCTTGTCACAAAGAAAAACCGCGAACCTTACCGCATGATGACTTCACGAGCGGAATATCGTTTACTTTTGCGTCAGGACAATGCAGATTTGCGGCTGACAAAAAAGGGATATGAAATTGGACTGATTTCACAGGAGCGGTATGACTGGGTTTGCAAAAAAGAGGAACTGATAAAAAAGGAAATTGAGCGCGTGAATGAAGTTAAGCTTGGTGCGAATGCGAGGGTACAGCATGTACTGGAGCAATATGGAAGCATTCCGCTTCATACCGGTACAACGCTTTCCGATTTGATTCGCAGACCGGAGCTGGATTATGATAAGCTGGCAGAAATTGATACAGACCGGCCGGATTTACCTGCGGAGGTAACAGAGCAGGTGAACATTCTGATCAAATATGATGGATATATCAGCAGACAGATTAAGCAGGTAGAGAAGTTCAAAAAGCTGGAGAAGAAAAAACTTCCTGAGAAATTCGACTATAATGAAATTTCGGGACTTCGAATCGAGGCACAACAGAAGCTGAATGAGTTCCAGCCGTTGAATATCGGTCAGGCATCACGTATTTCGGGTGTCACACCAGCCGATATCTCTGTTCTTCTGGTCTATCTGGAACAGTTAAAATATTCAAATCCAGATTTATTTTTTAAGTTAAACCCGGATGAACACAAAGAAAAACAAGAATAATGGAGGATTCTATGGAATATAATACAGACCATTTTCTGTCTATGCTTGAAAAGATGAATATTTCGTTATCAGACAAGCAGTTGCAGCAATTTATGACTTATTATGAAATGCTCATCGAAAAAAATAAGGTGATGAATCTGACTGCCATTACCGATTTTGATGAAGTCGTCGAGAAACATTTTGTAGATAGTGTTTCTCTGATACAGGTTGTGGATCTTCATCAGCCGTTAAAAGTTATAGATCTTGGAACTGGTGCGGGGTTTCCGGGAATCCCATTAAAAATTGTTTTTCCGGAATTAAATGTGGTGCTGGCCGATTCTTTAAATAAGAGACTTGTTTTTTTGAATGAAGTGATTGATGCGTTAGGACTGACAGAGATCTATACGGTTCATGGCCGCGCAGAAGATCTGGCACGCATGCCCGAATATAGAGAACAGTTTGATCTTTGTGTTTCACGTGCGGTTGCCAATTTATCCACACTTGCAGAATATTGTCTTCCATTCGTCCGGTTGGGTGGAAAGTTTATTTCTTATAAATCGGGAGAGTGTGAAAATGAAGTGGCAGCTGCAAAATCAGCTATTTTTCTTCTCGGAGGAAAAGTTGAGGATGTGTATAAGTTTTCTATTGGAGAGGCGCAGCGGGCATTCATTTCTTTAACAAAGGCAAACGGTACATCAAAAAAATATCCAAGAAAAGCCGGAATGCCCTCCAAAAATCCTTTGTAATTTATGCCTTTTTCCACTGCTTTGAGCGGAAAAAAGATGTTATCCACATTTATGGATGAGTTATAAAAAATGGACTGTACCTTTGAGGTACAGTCCATTTCCAATTAATTGGATAACTTGTTTTCAATAATTTGGTAAACCTTTTCCGGATTCTCCAGTTGTGGATACAATTTGCAATTGGAAACATAGGTGATGTCTATGTTAGAATTCAGTTTACGATATTCCTGTGCTGTTTTGTAGTTTGCTTTTATATCGCTGCTGATAATAAAAGAAACAGGTTTTGTGATTTTTTTCACAGCATGCCGAAGGTCAATATTCATATAATTGCCAAGAAGACTTGAGTATAAGTATTTTCCATTACTGTTGTCCATATGGGCTGCTTCATAGTAGGCATCTTTCGTTTTGGAAGAAATCAGCTGAGGTCTGAAGTAATAGATAAAACGGAACTGACGGTCAATACGCTTCGGGTTCATGAGCAAATTATAGATAAAGGTTCCGACCAGAGGAAGATTTATGATCGTTTGCTTTAGTTTACTTTGCTGATCCGGCATGGCATCCATGGAATGGAAGGAAACCGGATTAATAAAAATCATTTTGTCAATGATGGAGGCATCCAGTTGATTTGCCATAATTACAAATGAGGAGGAGAGGTTTGAAGCTACAACTGATGTTTTGGATTTTATAATATCTTTGATAAAAGCAGTGATCAGCTGGACATACATATAGTTGGTATAACTCAGCCCTGGTTTGTCGGAGAGACCGCAGCCCAGAAGATCCATGGTATATACCGTATGTTTCTTTTGAAGTCTTTTTGAAATTTTTGACCACTCAACAGATGAACTAGCGGAATTTGTGTCATGAATAAGAAGAACAGGATCTCCTGTTCCAGTTTTTGTGTAAAAAACATTTCCCTGTTTCCAGGAATAATAGGATCCGTTTTTGGTTGGGAGCATATTCTTTTTTGTGGAAGTGGAGGCAACAAACTGATTGTATGCATACATTCCTGCCAGTGTTGCAACACTCAAAAAAAGAAATTTTTTTGTGCCTTTTTTCATGGAAATCCTCCTTGTATTTAAAATTTGTTTGATTTTAAATATATTATAGACATTTTTGGGTCTTTTTACAAACAATATTTATTTCTTTATTTTCTTTACCCGTAAAATGATTTATAATATTATTGATATTGAAAATACAAAACAGAACATATGTTTGAGGAATAAGATGGTAAAAGATTATCTGGAAAAAATCCGTCAGGAGTATATAGAACACAAAGTTTCTCTGGAAGAGCAGATTTCTTCATATGAAAATAAAGTAAAAGAGAATACAAAGTTTCTTCAAGTTTTAGAGAAGGAAACAAATCCCGGATATGAAGCGTTCAGCCCGAGAGAATTTAATTCTTTTCATAAAGAAAAGATGGAAGAACTTCGGGCAGATCAAAAAAGGATATCAAATGAAATTATGTGTCTGAGAGATCAGATGCAGGAATATGAATTTCGAATTGCAGATATTACCAGCGTTATCAAGGAAGAAACGGAGATTGAAAGAAAGATTCATGAGGCTGCGGATATAGATTCTTATGATACCAGGCTGGCATTACTTCGTTCTGTTGAAACAGAGCGTCAGAGAATAGCGCGAGAATTACATGATTCTACCACACAGAATCTGACTGCAATTGTACATAAAACGGAATTATGCTCAAAAATTATAGAATCAGATCCGGTAAAATGTAAATTAGAGCTATTTTCCATTGGTCAGACACTCCGTAAAATAATTGAGGATACCAGAGGATTAATCTATGATTTAAGACCCATGTCTTTTGATGACATTGGATTTGACGTTACGGTTGAAAGAGCATTAGATCGATTTCAGAGATTCCATAGAATAGAATGTGGATATTATACGGAAGGTACATCATATCCGATTAACAGTGTTGTTCAGATTACATTGCTTCGAGTGATTCAGGAGGCATGTAATAATGCAGTTAAGCATGCACAGGCATCTTATCTGGAGGTAAAAGTTTCTTATTTAGAAAAGAAGATTGTATTAGTTATTAAGGATGACGGTAAGGGATTTGATGTTCATGCAGTTCCCGATGAGACAAGGGATGATAATTCCGGATTCGGATTGTCTATGATGAAAGAAAGGGTCTATCTGTTATCAGGAACAATTTCTATAGAATCTGCACCTGGAAAGGGATGTTCTATTATTGTGTCAATTCCAAAAATGAAGGAGGACTTATAAAAATGGCAATTAAAATTATGATCGCAGATGATCATTCCATGATCAGAGAGGGATTAAAAAGTTTATTGGAATTGGAAGGAGATATACAGGTAGTTGCAGAAGCAGAAGATGGTGTTGACTGTCTGGAAAAGTTAAAAATTTGTACACCGGATGTATTATTGCTTGATATTAATATGCCGAGAAAAAATGGTCTGGAAGTATTGCAGACGCTTAAATCTTCAAAGTCAAAGGTAAAGGTTTTGGTTCTCACCGTTCATAATGAAGTGGAATATCTGATGAAAGCGGTCGATATAGGGGTGGATGGCTATATTTTAAAAGATTCTGAATCCGCAGAATTGAAAAAAGCTATATTTTCCATCGTAGAAGGAGAAAATTATATTCAGCCAAGTCTTATTCCATCATTAAATTCCAAGATGATTGAAAAGAACAGGGATGAAGGAAAGATAGAGAGCCTCACAAAGCGTGAATTGGAAGTTTTGAGGCTTTTGGCAGTTGGAATGTATAATAAGGAAGTTGCTGAAAAGTTAAATATCAGTGAGAGAACTGTTAAGAACCATGTATCTAACATTTTTAAGAAGATAGAAGTAACAGATCGGACGCAGGCTGCAGTGTTTGCTATTCGCAATAATTTAATTGAATTGTAAAAAGAATGGAAAACGAGAGAGTTTCGTTTAAAAAAGGATAACAAAATGTTTCACGTGAAACATTTTATTATCCTTTTTTATTTTCATAAGTAGAATTTGCTGGAGAGCAGTTTAAATATAAGTTTGCCCGGTGAATTTATGATATGCATGATTTTGCTCCGGTTTTACAAATTAATGAACGAATGATAAACTACCGGAACAATATGAACATAATATGAATGAAAGTTTTGGAAATACTTTCTTATTAAGCCCATCGGTAAAAAAATAAATTTCATAGTTGTCCCATTTATTACCTTCTTTTCCCTACATATCCAGTTCATCCCGATTTTTAAAGTAACATCACTAATCATATCTTTTAAATTTTTATTTAAGAGATCAAGCAGTTACTGAATAAAATAATGTTCCGTTTATCATCAGATCAGTGGTGAGGACAATTTTATCATCGTTTCGGAATAAATATAATTATCTTTTTATCTGTCAAATGGTGCAGAGGGTAAATTGCTACAATGTATTCATACTTCTGATATTTTATAGGTTTCGCTAATCTCCTGAATAGTCGTATCTTATATATCTTGTAAATGAGTCTACATTATTTCAAAGATTTTGTAATTTTTTTTGTAAAATCTTTCTGATATGGGTGTACCAGGGATGTGTCAGAGATATGTTTGGTACTTATCAGTATCGTTTCCTTGAAAATCTTTTCCATGAAATTATATGATTAAAAGGTCATAAGGTATGATTGATGTATGTTTGCATGCAATTTGATGGATACCGTAATGACCCACACCACAATTGAGAAAGTAGCAATTTACTATGCAAGCATGTAAATTAACGGATTTCGAGATGTGGTCAAATTATGAGAATGCGAAGCATGTAGTAATCTGATTAATCTCAAATGAGGGGCAAAATGTTTTTTGACTCTCATATCATTATATCTCTCCCATATCCTTATAAATAGATATAGATATAGTCACGTTGTGAGAGTACCGATATCAAAACCTATAGGATTCGAAAATATGTAACAAACGTGCAAATATGTTATGAGAGTATCCGTGTCAAAACCTATATCATATATAGTTACTTTTGGTGTTTTTGCAATTGTATGAAATACATTTTCTGAACGTCTTTATATAATAAAAGGGGCAAAAGATATTATCGACGCATGCTGCATGCAATTCGATGCATACCTTAGTGACCCTTTTATCATATTATTAAACATATTTTCTTCCAGTAATTGTGTTTTATCATTGTACCATAGAAAGGAGGAAATAAAAAAGCGTTAATTAATATATTTCTGGGAAAGCTATGACTATCAAATTTAACATCTTATTTTTTACAGACAGGTCTTGCAAATATTATTTCTTTGTCTATAATTTCTTTCGTTATGTGTAGAAAGTGAATGTGTCCTTTCTTCCGTCCTATGGAATAGGAATGTGTTCTTTCTTCCATTAAATTAATATGAGACAGAGTATATTTATCGTGTAGAAAAAATTGTCTTTTAAGTAACACTATGTATATCAATCCAAAAGAAGATATAAAAAGATTTCCAATCTACACATTTAAGCTGCGATTCCGTTTATAATAAAAAGAATATAAAATAAAAATGTTTCACGTGAAACATTTCACAAAAAAAGCTCAAAGAAAAACATAAAAATCTGCAAAATAACAACATAATTACTATTCGAGATTAATCGATTTTATGTTATACTGTAATAGAAAATAAGAGGAAGATGTGTATGATATATAAAAGTATATTATTGATTTTGGGATATCTATACGGAACAATGTTAACTGCAACGTTCGTTGTAAAACATTCCACAGGAAATGATGTAAGTAAAATAGGATCTGGAAATCCCGGGATGGCAAATGTCATGGAACATATCGGGAAAAAGGAAGGTGTTTTGGTATTAGCCGGCGATATATTAAAAGTTATTGTAGCCGGTATTCTTGGTCGCCTGTTATTTCCAGATAAAACATGGCATGATATTTTTTTATATACAGGATTTGGAGCGATTTTTGGACATAATTATCCACTGTGGAGAAAAGGAAAAGGTGGAAAAGGTGTTACAGTTACCTGTACTTGGTTGATACTTACATTTGGAGTTCTGGGAGCAATCTGTTGCATAATAGGAGGCATGGTAGTGTTACTTACCGGATGGCTTCCGCTGGGCGCGGTTGTCATTCCTGCGCTTGCAATTCCAACGGTATATTTTATACATGGAAAATCTATAGAACTTGTATGTGTACTGATTGCAACTGTCCTTATGCTGATCCGGCATCGCAAAGGAATTTACAGAATAATACATGGGGAAGAACCTTTGCATTTAAAAATTAAAAAGGATAAATAAAAATACACTCTATATACAGAGAATAAGAAAGAAAAGAGGAAAATATGGGAAGAATTATTGCAATTGCAAATCAAAAGGGTGGGGTCGGTAAAACAACGACATCGATAAATCTTGCAGCAAGTATTGCTGAAATGGGCAAACGTGTACTTGCTATTGATTTAGATCCGCAGGGAAACATGACGAGTGGACTTGGCGTGGATAAAAACGAGGTTGAGAATACGGTATATGAGCTGATGCTGGATGAATGTTCCATCAATGAGAGTATTCAGGATACCGTTGTAAAAGGCCTGCGTCTGATTCCATCCAATGTAAATCTGGCAGGTGCGGAAATAGAATTATTAGGAATAAACGATAAAGAATATATATTAAAAACAGCAGTTGACTATATCCGTGATGATTACGATTTCATTGTGATTGACTGTCCGCCATCTTTAAATATGCTGACGGTAAATGCCATGACAACTGCAGATACGGTTCTTGTCCCGATTCAGTGTGAGTATTATGCACTGGAAGGACTGAGCCAGTTGATACATACCATTAATCTTGTACAGGAGAGATTAAATCCCAATCTGCAGATGGAAGGCGTTGTATTTACCATGTATGATGTCCGGACGAAATTGTCAAATCAGGTTGTAGAAAATGTAAAAGAAAATCTGGATACAAAGATTTATGAAACGATGATTCCGAGAAATATTCGATTGGCAGAAGCACCATCTTATGGAATTCCGATCAATATGTACGATAGCAAATCTGCGGGGGCAGAGAGTTACCGCAAGCTTGCAAAGGAAATCGTGGGTCGTAAAGATTTGTAAAAAGAAAGGGAGTAACAATGGCAGTTAAAAAAGGATTGGGAAAAGGTTTGGATTCTCTGATTACAGACAAGGTGAATACAAAACCGGCAGCTTCAAAAAATAATCCAACACCAAAGAGTGAGCACGCGGCAGATGCTATCATGATGAATATCACAAAGGTAGAACCGAACAGAGAGCAGCCGAGAAAAAAATTCGATGAGGATGCATTGCTTGAACTGGCAGAATCCATAAAACAGTATGGAGTATTGCAGCCACTTCTGGTGCAGGAGAGGGAGGATTATTATGAGATTGTCGCCGGGGAGCGCCGGTGGAGAGCCGCAAAAATAGCCGGAATCAAAGAAATTCCTGTGATTATCAAGAAACTTACCAGACAGGAAATTATGGAGATTTCCCTGATAGAAAATATTCAGAGGGAAGATTTAAATCCAATTGAAGAAGCACTGGCTTTTAAGCGGCTTCTGACAGAATTTAATCTAAAGCAGGATGAGGTAGCAGAGCGGGTTTCCAAGAGCAGAACAGCGGTCACAAATGCCATGCGGCTGTTGAAACTGAATGAAAAAGTACAGCAGATGGTCATTGATGAGATGCTGACAACAGGACATGCACGCGCACTTCTGGGAATTGAAGATCAGGAACAGCAGTATATCATTGCGCAGAAAATTTTTGATGAAAAATTGAGTGTGCGGGATACGGAGAAACTGGTAAAAAGCCTCCAGAATGAAAAAAAGAAGAAAAAAGAAGAAAAAGAGAAGATTGACCCGAAACTGGAAGCCGTGTATCATGATTTAGAAGAGCAGATGAAAGGCATTCTTGGAACAAAGGTATGTATTAACCATAAGGATGCGAAGAAAGGGAAACTTGAGATTGAATATTATTCCCAGGATGAACTTGACCGGATTATTGACATGATTCGGACGATACAAAAATAAATGTAGAAAAATAGGGATAAAAGCCTATTTAAAATTTTAACAGAATGTAAGAAAATAGAAACAGGAGAAAAATATGATATCAGAATACTTAGGATTTGATTCCGATTATATTATTTTAGGATTAGCAGCTTTTTGTGTTATTTTATTTATACTTACCGTTGTGAATATGGCAAAGACAAGTAAACTGCGTAAAAAGTATGAAGCATTCATGATGGGAAAAGATGCAAAATCATTGGAAGAAACTTTGGTAACCCGTTTGTCTCAGGTCGATAAACTGATATCTGCAAATGAAGCAAACGAGAAAAATATCAGAAAAATGTTTGACAATATGAAATTCACATTTCAGAAGGTCGGACTGGTAAAATACGATGCTTTTAATGAGATGGGTGGAAAGCTTAGTTTTTCCCTTGCAATGTTGAATGAGTCAGATAATGGATTCGTTCTCAATGCAGTACACAGCAGAGAGGGCTGCTATACTTACATAAAAGAGATTATAGACGGAAATTCAATTATTACATTAGCAGAAGAAGAGCAGGAAGCTTTAAAGATGGCAAAAGAATCTACCGGCAGCAATCCTGCAAAATAACGGGAGTGTAACATGAGGGTAAAATCAGTAAGTGAGTTGTGTGGAAATGAAATATTAGCAGAACCAGTTCTTACAGATGAAAAAATGATATTAATTTCAAGGGGAAGCAGGCTCAAGAAGGAATATGTTCCTTTGATCCGTTCACTTGGGATTGACACCCTTATGGTAGAAGATCCGTATGAAAATTATGAAATGCCATCGCGGATTATTGATTATTCTGTTTTCGGTAAGTTTGTGGAACGCGTACAGCGGGTGATGGAAAACCATATCTATCATAAGAATAAGTCGCTGCGCGAATTTGAAGTAATCGCAAATGAAGTTGTAAAAGAAGTAAGCAAAATACCGGAAAATATAATTATTGATATCAATGCCCGGATTGTAAATTTATATGAACATACTGTCATGGTGACACTTGTGAGTGTATTTGTGGCAAGATTACTTCATCTGGATCAGGTGAGGCAATATAATATTGCAGTTGGGGCACTGCTCCATGATCTCGGACTCCGTTATATCACAACAGGATATGTGAACCGGGACTGGGAAAAGGAAGATCCCATAGAAGCATTTGAGTACAAAAAACATACCATTTTAGGATATTCCGCTTTGGATGAGGTAAGCTGGATCCCGGAAGTATCAAAAAAGATGGTTTTATTTCATCATGAAAGACTTGATGGAAGCGGGTTTCCGATGCGCCGCAGAGATTTTGCAATGGAATGCAGGATTATTCAGGCATGCGATGCATTTGACAGTTATATTACGGGTATGGAGTGCATACGGATTCCCCTGCAGGATGCAATCGGAAAGATACAGGAAGGAATCATACACAAGTATGACCGGAAAGTGGTGGAAACCCTGCTATCTAAGATTGCCTATTATCCGGTAGGAACGGCAGTGAAGATGAGTAATCAGGCAGAGGGAATTGTCGTTTTGCAGACAGAGGATCCGAAGTGTCCGGTTGTTCTGGATTTTCATTCCGGGGAGTCAGAAAAAAAATACAATTTAATGTTACAAAAGGATATTTCCATTCTTCAAATAATATGATAGAATATAGTAATGTATGGAGAAAGGAGAACCGCGAAGTGCACAAATTCCTTAGGGCGATTGGATTTTCAGATATTACAAAAAAAGATCTTGAAATGATACTGGATGAAGTAATTACCCGTCCGGAGATTATGAAAATTACAAAAGATTCTGAGGGAAACGAGTTTGCGGAACTGTCAGGTTCATTTGCGGCAAATGCCGGAATTACGGTTCGGGGTACTTATCAGGAAGATGACAGTTTTCATATGGATTATTACTATCCGTATGTGTTTGGTACCAGTATTACGACGAATGAGCAGATTGATGTAGAAAAACATGCCGAGAAAGAGTCCTATGCAGGAGTATGTGACGAGGTTAATCTTGGAGTTACACTGATTTTTTATATACAGAATGTAGCGGATTATCTGGCAGAGGCAAACCGGCACCTTTCCAAAATACATTATGGGGCAATGCTTGCAGGACTTTCCACCGAGGGAAAAATACTCTGTCCCGTTGTGGAGAGAAAAAAAAATGATGTACCAGCTATCCAGAAAAATGACCGGCACAATCAGCTGATCGCACAGGCAAGAGAAGGCGATGAAGATGCAATCGAAAGCCTTACGCTGGAGGATATGGATACTTATGCACTGCTGTCCCAGAGAGTGATGAAGGAAGATATTTTCAGTATCGTGAAGTCAACGTTTATGCCGTTTGGGATTGAGAGTGACCAGTATACGGTATTGGGAGAAATTATTGACTGTGTCACGATGGAAAATAAACTTACACACGAAAAATTGTATGGAATGAAGTTGTTGTGCAATAACATCCAGTTCGATGTGTGTATCAATGAAAAAGATTTATTGGGTGAACCTGCGATAGGCAGACGTTTTCGTGGAAATGTCTGGATGCAGGGAAACCTTTGCCTTGAATAAATTGTCAGGAACTGCCGGTAATCGGCATTTGTTCTCTTAGTTAAATGGATATAACGACAGCCTCCTAAGCTGTAATTGTGGGTTCGATTCCCGCAGGGAACACTTCAGAATTTTAAAAGAGTCCGTTCAGATTAGATAAATCAATCTATTCTGGACGGGCTTTTTACGTGAATTGAAGAAATGTGATAAGGAGAACCTCTTTGCAGAGATTCTCCTTGATTTTAAATGGTAGGTTTTGTAGGACTTACTGTAAGCTGCAGACCGAGATGTTGAAAAATATTAAGCAGTGTTCCAAGATTCGGGGTTGTTTTGCAGGATTCGATCCGGGCTACGGATGATTGTGGAATACCACACATGGCAGCAAGCTCTCTCTGACTAAGTCCAAGAGCAGTACGCTGTTCTACCATGGCACTGACGATGGAAGAGATATTTTCAACTTCATCGATGTCTTTTCCAATTTCAGGATCAACGGTTCTTACATGTTCCTTATAGTCATTCCAGGTTTTCATAATCATTCAGCCTCCTTTCGGGCAAGGTAATCATCACGTTCAGCCTTTGCCCGTTCAATTTCGCGCTTGGGAGTTTTTTGAGTTTTCTTGCGGAATTGATGCAAAAGCACAAAGGTATCATTTTTGAAATAAAAATATAAAACACGGTTATTGCCTGGGCGAAGCTCCCAGATATCATCATCAAGGTGTTTTGTGATATTTTCATTAAGCCGTGTACCATTATCTTCGAGGAGCTGGATGTACAAACTTATCTGCTTGTATTGAATACGGGCATCTTTGTTTGTAGCTGCTTTGACTCGAAGAGATTCAAGAAATTCCCAAAGCTCTGATCTGCCATTGGAATCTTCGTAAAATTCAATGTTGTACATTAGTATATGTTCTCCAAGTGGAAATATTTATTCTATATACATGATAGCATTTATGCTATCAAAAAGCAAATAAAAAATGAAAGAAGGAAACAAAATTTGAGTGAAAAAAATATAAAATTAGTAATTGCCGAGAAACCTTCGGTGGCGCAGTCCATCGCAAAGGTAATCGGTGCAGATAAGAGAGAGGACGGATACCTGGAGGGCAATCATCAATGGTTTTCCTGAGATTATCAGAAATGAGTTTAATATTCCAAGTAACCTTGAACCAATAGCAATTATTGCGGTGGGATATGCTGACACAGAAAAGGCATCACCAGACAGACATTCAAAGGATAGAAAAGCGCTTGAAAGCCTTGTTTGTTACGAAACTTTTTAAGCATATTAAGAAAAAAAAGAGATTGTGTTTAAAGATGGAAAACTTGTCTGAGACGCAGCGAAGTAAATAAAATGAATAATATGAATAATATAGGAAGTCAGTAGTGCGTGAATAAACTGCTGGCTTCTTTTTTGATAGATACAGTCACTCCCAGAGAGTGTGCAGGATAGTAAAGTAATAATATCAACATGACGATATAGAAAATGCAGGGAAGCATTGTATTTCAAAGAGTTTGAGATACAGTGCTTCTGCGTTTCTATAGGAGATAGTCGTTCTATGCGCAAAATAGTCATTTGATGCGGAGAATGATCGAGCGGAAGATTTGTTTGATATAATAAAGAGTGCTAGGTGAGACTTGTATGGTTTACAGGCATGAGAGCAATCAAAGACAGGAATGAAAAATATGAACATTATTATTTGTGATGACAGGATATCTGACAGAAAAAATCTGTCAGATTTGCTGTCAGACTATGGTGAAAAAAAGAATTATGAGTTTGCTATTACAGAATATGATTCTGGAGAACAGTTATGCGAAGAACAATCGGCTTTGGAAGCGTGTCAGCTATTATTTCTGGACATCAATATGCAGGGGATGGATGGGCTGAAAACAGCTATGAGGATCAAAGAAAAATACCCAAAACTTCCGGTTGTACTTGTGACGGCATACATGAATTACGCACTGGATGGATATAAGGTGAAAGCAAGCCGTTTTCTGCTGAAAGATAACCTTGCAGATACTATAGAAGAATGTATGGATGATTTGATAGCAGAAATTAATAAAAACAGTAGGATTCTCGAATTTCGTTTTGTGGAGGGAACGATAAAACTCTATGTAGATGACATCATTTATATAGAAACAGAACTTCACAAAAATGTATTTTATACTGAAAAAGGTACGTTTCAGATTTATAAAAAACTGGATGAACTGGAAAACGAATTAAAGAATATGGGATTTGTGCGGGCGCATTTAAGTTTTCTTGTAAATATGAGGTACATTACAAAGATCAGCGGATATGTGATGACACTTACCACGGGAAAAAAGATTCCGGTTCCCAAGGCACGATATGCACAGGTAAAGAGGGAATATATGCTGTATAAGGGAGAAGAATAACATGACATTCTGGGTATTGACATTTATTGCGGAAATGCTGGAAGTAAAAGGAACGCTATACTTTTTTGATACTTTTATGGAAAAAAGAGATGGCGGATATAGGAACAGATATAGATTTTTTGTTTATTGCGGAGTGCTTTATCTGGTAGCAGTCACAGGGGCATGGATCGGAATGTTAAAATGTATCCTGATTATACTGGTTATGTCTTTCCTAAATCTGGCTTATTATGAGGTCTCCTTCCGGCAGAGTTTTTTATTTTCAATCATCAACTATACAATGCTTGTATTGATTGATTATGTGACTGTTTTGCTGGGAAGAGGAGGTTCAATCCAAGAAAAATGGTTTTTACAGGCACTGATATCAAAGACGGCTTTTATCATTCTGATGTTGTTTATCAGAAGATTTAGCAAGACAAGAAAAAGCTGCGGTCTGATTACAGGAAAAGAATGGTTACAGTTTTTCTGTGTTCCTGTATTTACGGTGGTCGGTTTCATTCTTATGTTTTATTCAGAAAACGATGATATGCAGAATGTATTTTTATTTCTTTCGGTGGGACTGGTTGCGATTAACCTTATCCTTATGGAGTTCATGCAGAATACCATTGAAAAAGAAGAGAGAATAAAAATTGCGGTACTTACGGAACAAAATCAGAAAAATCGTATTGCAGATTATCAGGACCGGGAAGAAATCTATGAGCGTCAGCGAAGAAAAATGCACGATTATAAAAATCAGCTTTCCACGATCCAGACATTGATAAAGAATGGACACACAGATGAGGCACTTTCATTTACGCAGAAACTGACAGAGAGCATAGCTGTCGAGATGTCGGCAATCAACACGAACCATCCGGTGGTCAATGCTGTTTTAAACCAGAAATACCGCAGCATGCAGGAGAAGCACATAGCAGTGATCCTAAAAGTAGGGGATCTGCAGGAGATTTGTCTGGAAGAGGAAGAGATTGTGATTCTGCTTTCCAATTTATTGGATAATGCAATCCGGGAGAGTGAAAAGGTACTGAAAAATACCGGAAAAGCGGTCATTCATCTGAAATTAGAGTGCGAAGAACATAAACTGATATTTGCGGTAAGAAATCCGGTGACAGAAAAGGTGGAAATTGAAAATGATACGATAAAGAGCAAAAGAGGGGATCATCACGGTATTGGATTGTTAAATGTAAAAGCAGTTGTGGATAAATATGGCGGTGATATGGTGCTTTCCTGCGATGAAAATGAATTTAAGGCAGTGGTCATCTTGTAAAGAGATGGTCTTTGTGTGCGTAATATGGTCGTTTGATGATATGGGACTAGGAGAACAGGTTATTTTATCCGATAAAGAAAGCAAAGGAGGTTACTATGAGTAATGCAATTAATGTGAACTATATGACACGGGCTTACAATCAGTACCAACAGAAAAATGCGGCTAAAGATCAGGAGAAGGAAGATACAAGGTTTGCGGATAGTGTAAGAGAAAAGAGCGAAGCTAGTGGAAGTATAGTGGGCAATTCAAAAATAGGTTCTGTGTCTGCTAAAGATATGACGATGGTGGAATACAAGCAGTACATTTACAATAAAATATCTCAAATTCCAATGCACCCCACAAGAGCAGGCGAGTCAATATCTGTTACAATTTCAGAGGCGGGTTTTGAAGCAATGAAGAATGATCCAGAGTATGAAGCATGGGTATTAAATGATTTGCAAGTGGGTTGGTCACAACCAGATAAATGGTCCGGTATATGCGGAGGAGCGTTTTCTACAATATATTATGGAGCATCAAAAGAAGAATGTCATGCTGAGATGTGGAGTGCTGGTTATAACAATGGGAATGGTGGGAAGATTTTTAATGATAAGTCAAAAAATAGTTTTTGGGAGCGCAGAATAGAAAATAAAAAGAGAATAGAAAATCAGGTAAAGAAACAACAGGAAAAAAAGCGGATTCAGAAAAAACAAGCGGAAAGAACAGCTTATGAAGAATATGCGCAAAATAAAAGGTTATCTGCTCAGGATGCCAGAACTCGATTGGTGGCTGAGAGTAGTTCGTCTGCTAAGACTGTCACAATAAGTCAGGCAGTAGCTTCTTATGAGGCAAATTTTACAATGGCAGTAAGCGTATCGAACAAAACCCAATAGCCTGCAAATAAAAAATCAAGGCTAAATAGAAAGGAGAGATGCAGTATGGGAATTAATGGAGTATCATCGTATGCCAATACATACACATACGGAAATGTAAAAAATGAAAATGTAAAGCCATCAAAGAATAGTGAAAAGAATTATTATGCAGGATACACTATGAATTCAGCCAATAAGTTTAAAAATGTATCAGACTATTCAAAGTATTTGACTAACAAGTATAAATGTTTGACTCCATGCAAAAATGCTTCTGTATTGATTGACAGAAGTGTAATGCAAAAGGCATGTGGAGATGAAAAAACTGCGAAATGGCTTGAGGAAAATTTAGCAATTATGCCAGATGTTATACGAAATGCACAGAAGGCGGCAATAAGTCATGGTAGTAAACTGATATCAGTGGAGTTTAAGTTTACGAATAATGGAACCGAAATGACAACCTGTGGCATTTTTGGAGAGACTGGTACGGATTCAGAAATTGACAAATGGCTAGAGAGAATGAAAGAGGATAAAGAAAAAGAAGATAAAAAAACAGAAAATATGATTGCTATAGAAGCGACAACTAAAAATAAGGTAGGTTTTGATACATATGCATAGTATCAATTTCTATAATTTTGAAGAAAGAAAAGATTACAAACAAGGTATTGAAGGTAGTGGAGAGAATTGCCCGGAATGAAGTGGAAAAAACAGTTCTTGGCAGGACGGCAGAGTGTTCAGCGATTTATCACCAGCCGAAAAGACCGAAGAAAAGGGAAAACTAGGTCAGAATAATGAAATATTTTGTGGAGTGTTGCGGTTGTGATTATCGTAATGGCAAAACAAAAGGAGTTAATATGGGATTAGGCGTTGAAAATTCAGTTAAATCCGGGCGGGAATCTGACCTATCAGTATTACGCAAGTGATATCCGGGAAATTTTAGCATATAACCGGACACAGCACAAAGATATTATGTCTGAGTTGAATGTACAGTTTGTTATAGCAGACGGTACAATTCAGATAAACTGATTGGAGAAATAGAAGTATGCACATTGGTTTTGGTCAGAATACCGTATCTTCATTGTACGGTCATCAAAAAGGCGATCATATGAAAACTATAGAGCTTTCTCATAAAAAGCATAAGGCAAATGAATCGCAAGAAAAAATGACCGTAACATCCGGCAAGGACGTATGCCGGAGGATAGGGCATTCAGATGAAGCCGATGGGGAAAATCAGGAAAACGCATATATACATGATAGGTTTGCCTTAGACGCTGGTTACGCAAATTATATTAGAGAAACAGTGCCTAAAACTACTTGGTCAAAGGATTATCTTCAAGAATTATGGGATGAAGAGACTAAATATTTAAAGAGTATCCGTGAAAGTAAAAATGGATATGGTTTCGATGATATTGGAATGGGAGCTGCATATGCCTATTCTACTATGTATCAAAAAATTGTAGAAGGATATAGGAATGGAACAAGAGAAGTGTATGTATGCGATAATCCAGAGAGTGGAAAAAGACGTCTGTTGTCAATGGATGAAGAATTGGAAAAGCTAAATAAAGGTTTTGAGGAACTGATAAAATGGGACAAAATGGTTGCCAAAAGTCAAAAGCAAAATGCAGAAAATAAGCAGAAATTTCAGAATACAAAATTGGATGAATCGTTTGATGCCTTTGATATAAATCAGGCATGTGACTATATTCAAGATTCTTATTTAGAGTTCCGTTCACTTTATCTGGAGCAATATGAAAGAACGGGAGGAAATATAGATATAAAGTCTTTGTTTTCTTATGTTTTAAGAAGCGGAAATCAGGATATGCATAAATATTGTGAATTTCTGTTTGAAAAAATTGGTTTTATTGTTTAATGCGGGCATTAAAATGTTTGAGAAATATTGAAATAATAAGGAAAAAGCATGAGATGGCGGTTGCAAAGCAACAGAGTGAAGCGTGGAGAAAAGCGTTAGATGGAGTGCCGGATAGTTTAAGAATGTTGTTGGAAATAAATAATATTGAAAATGTGCTGGAATATTCAGAAAAACAAAAAAAAGCAATATAACGATGCAATCAAGGCTTATGAGCATATCGGTAACGGTGTAAGCTGGTCGCAGTTTGAATGGAAAACTTACGATACACAGATGACAGTCACATTTGAGGATTCGGTGAAAGTTGAAAGTATTTCAAAAGGAATGAATGTGATAAATGGGTAGATGCAATGGTAAATAGGAGGGACATAAATGGCAGGTATAAATGTGAATGGTATAGGAAGAAATCCGTATGCTGACAGTTACTTAACTTCTGCAAAAAACAGAAGTAATACTACATCAAAAAATACTTTTGTAAATGCGGTGAAGAAAGTAGAGGAAAGTAAAAATTCAGCGGATACAAGTAATGTGATGTATCCGGGAGATGTGACGATTGATTATCCACCTCGGATAAACAATGCTGTAAACAATAGCGTGGTTTCTGAAAAATCAAAAGATGAGATGTCACTGGATGAGTATAAACAATGGGTTATGAATCAAATATCTCAATTTCCCGTAAGCGGATGGGTTCGTTCCACATTTTCTTCAGGGTCGATTGTGATTAAGGAAGAAGCTTTTGAAAGAATGAAAAATGATCCTGAATATGAGAACTATGTTTTGAACAGAGTTCGTTCAGCATATTCCGTTCAAGGCTTGCCGGTAGGATCAAATAATGTTAGTTTTGATGTTATTGGAGCGTCACCAGAAGAATGTTACGGTTATGCAGGTCCAGTAGGAAAGAGTGGATCAGAAACAGCGAATGACGGAGAATCTTGGTGGGAGAAGCGCCACGAAAGAATGGAAGAACTTATGAAAGAACAGGAAAAGGAAGCAGTAAAAAGAGCACAGGCAAGACGAAAAGCTGTACAAAACGAATATCTAAATAGCCAGTTGGCGGCGGCAGCATATGAGAAAAGCAGTATTATTTTACCGGATAATCCTGTTATACTGTAGGCTCATCTTTTGACAGGAAAGCATAAGAATACAGGTAAGATATTTTTCGGGAGGAAGGATAAGAAATGGAAATAAACAGTAATCATTCTACATATGGTGCGGCATTTCGCCAAAAACCAATTTTTTTCATGTCAGGGAAGGAAACAGTGGCATATTTTGAGGGAAAGCTTAAGAAAAATATGACACTTCAAGAGGATACCTGTACACTTGGCAGCAATGACACTTATCGCAGACAGCATACTACTTATGAGGTTTCTGACAAGAAGGGAAGTACATTTCTGGATCTGGATTTTCTGATCAAGGACGAAACCAGCAGTCTGAAAGGAAGTCTCAGCGATAAAAAGGATGTGGATTTCTACAACTTTTCCATCCCTTTTAACCGGACGATACAGAATTACTTCGGTGTCCAAATCTATATGGACATGCCGGAAGGCTGCGATTATGACCTCACCTTATATGATGAATATGGCAATCAGGTCGGAAAGGCAGAATGGGATGGGGAGGGACGGAAAACACTGACCATCCCGAACTGGGATACAAATACCAATAAATATTGTATCAAAATAGAAAACAAAAATGGGGAAGAAGTTTCTCCAGATGATTATTATAAAATCAGTTTCAAGGTTTCTGAAAATAAAGAACAGGAAAAGACCGATGCCATAAGGGCGGCATTCGGGAACCTTCACGGTGCATATAGCCGGAAAGATGAAAATTGGAGGGAATACCTCGACAAATATAATGAAGTCCTGATGGATACAGAGAAAAATTATACAAAAGAAATGGATAAACTCCACCAGAAGCAGTTTGAAAGTCTGCCGGAAGAAAAGAAATACAAAGGCGGGCGCACAGTGGATGAATTGTTGCAGAACATGGCGGAAGGAAAGACACTGGATGATGCTGAAATGGAGTATGTGAAGATTTTTGCAAACCTGAAAGATTTTGAGAAAGCACAGCAGAAGGCGGAACTGAAACATGATTTTTCCGAGGATTTTGTAAAGGATCTGGAAAGCAAAGGGATCTCCCGTGATGAGCTGGAGGGAATGCAGATAAAAATTGAAAGCAATGGGAATGTAACGGTGAGCGGCATTGAAGACAAAGAGGTCCGGGAGCAGGTTCAGAAACTGGTAGAGGAAAAGTACAGTGACCGGATGTATCAGTATTACACAGGAATTGCTGACAGTGTGGGAAATCTGTCGTCTAATACCTATCAGTATGCCACGGATGTGCAGGAAGTCAGGCGTTACTTAAAAGGGGTTACGGGAGAAGATATTTCTCTGGAGAACCTTTATCTGACACCGGACGGAAAGATTGGCGGGTTGCCGGAAAAAGCCGCTAATCTGATCAACAAAACAAAAGACAATGCCAAGATAGAGCGGATAAAGGATGCATTGATAAATATTATAGGACATAACAGGACAAGCGGTGATCTGGGGATTCCCGATTTTACTTCGGAGTTTCAATTCAGCAATGGCGCTTTCTCTGTGGCAGACAGTGGTTTTACGGTGGATATGGCGGCATTGGATAGAAGGCTGACGCCACAACCGCATGATAACATGTATTCGGATATGTATGCGTATAGTTTCAGGAAAGTATTATGATTATGAAAAGTAATTATACACAAGGAGAATGAACAGATGGTAATAACCCGCACAGTAGAGATGCATGCGCAGCTTGTGGGATATGATTTTAAGAAAAAAGGTTTACCCACTGATAAAAATATTGCAGTAGAAAATAGTAAAGTTTCCAATGATTATTTCTGGAAAACAAATAAATATACGGATCAGGATGTGTTTGGAAGAACACTGGATCTGACGGCACTTATCAATAAGCCGGACGGATATTTAAAGGGAAGTTTATCGGATACGGAGGATGTGGACTATTACGAATTCAATATTACAGAGTACCGGGCATTAAGTTTTGCGAAGGATACCTATAATAGGGATATTACTATCACTTTAGATCATATACCGGAAGGCTGTGATTATGAGATGGTTTTGTATGATGAGGAAGGCAATCAGGTCGGCATTGGGAAAGAGAATGGAAATGGCGGTCTTAGTATTACCATACCGAACTGGAATTCGGACAACAGGGGTTATACCGTAAAGGTACAGGCAAAGAACGGTTCGACGGTAAACCCGGATGCCGAATATCATCTTTCTTTCCAGACAACGCAGGCGGATAAAAGCCATGGAGCTTATCAGGAAATGGCAGAGGTTCAGAAATATGCAGGGACAGTCCGGAAGCAGATGCAGGAAGGCTTAATCGATACGGAGGAGATGCGTGCAATTAAGGAAATCCGGCAGAAGTACAAAACTTATTATACAGAGCAGATGGAGAAACTGCATCAGGAACAGGCAGAAGCTGTCATGCAGGGTGGGGCAGTGCCGGATGATGAGCAGATTCACAATTTACTGGAAAAGAAGGCGGCAGGCAAAGAACTGACGGAGCAGGAAAATGCCCTTTTAAATATCTTTTGTACCGCAACAGAGCTGGATAGTGCGAATGCAAGTGCAAAAATGAATACCACAGTAAAAGACAGGATATCTGTTGATTTGCAGGAAGCGGGAATGGATATTTCAGATTCCACGTTTTCCATAAAAATTGGGGCGGATGGTCAGGTAAGTGTCGATGGCATTAATGATAATGCAATGAAACAGAAGATAGAGGATGTTTTGTCAAAGTATTCGGATGATCTGATGGATATTTATTTTTCTATGGATTCGGAAATACAGGCATTGTCCGATAAAGAAAAGTATCTGTTACAAGCTGCGGTGGATGTGGAAAAATTTTTATATAAGGCAACTGGCGGCAGTGTATCGCTTGGAGACCTTTCCGTGGAAAATGCAACGATACATGGTCTGCCGAAAACACTGGATGACCTGTTAAATAATCCGGGCGATAACCTGACCTATCAGGATTATGCAAGCGATATCCGGGAAATTTTAGCATATAACCGGACACAGCACAAAGATATTATGTCTGAGTTAAATGTACAGTTTGTTATAGCAGACGGTACATTTCAGATAAAAGATTAAAGTTTATAATGGAGTATTCAATAAAACCCAAGTGATTGGGAGGGAGAATCATGAGAATAGAGAATGGTTACTTACAACAAAGTATGTTATGCAGTAAAAATAATAGAAATGCAGTAGGAAATTTTTCTGATACAATGAATAAAGCCCAAGAGTGTATAAGTAATAAGATTAGCACAAGGGATTCCTATGTAAACAGTACAGATTATAGTAACTTTGGAATTTATACACAAAATAGTATCTCTCAAGATATTGAATTACCAATAGAGACAGAAAGATATAAAATTGAAGATGCTACATATGTGAATGGAGTAGCAGCATATGAGATTGTAGATAAGCAGACAGGAAAAGATTTTTATATAAGAGAAGATCAATTAGCAATTCAAAGAGATGAGAAAACAGGAATGGAGTTCCTGATTAATATGGATCAGCCATTTTCGTATAATGTAACCATGACAAGTGAACTGAAAAATCTTTTGAATGATTTGTCTGACAAAAGAAATATTGATATAAAGGAGATACCGCTACAGGGGGGATTGGTAGTAAAACGTGATCCAAAGACAGGGTTAAATTATTTGTCGATAAAGGGAAATGAGGCACAAGGAGTTTCGGTAATCATAACATCCGATAAAGATATAGAAACGCTGAATAAATTAGCTGATGAATTTCAAAAATATCCGGTAAGTTCACAGCGGTCTACGGCAGGATTATATGCTTTACTTGAGATATCAGGAAATCTGAAACGCGAAAAAGATGGTTTTACATTTTTGACTCCTAATGGAGTTACATATATTCCGTATGATGGTGATTCCAGCAAAGCATGGGAAATTGATATGCCGGGTTCCTGTTATGCTACTGCCAGAAAATGTTTGGCGGCAGAAAATGATTGTGCAGACATAAGTGCATGGACAAAAATTTTGAAAGGAATAAAGATATATTATGGCGATAATTATGGCACCACTCAGGAAAATAATGCATATAAAGTTGATAATTTAGGTAGATATTGTATGTTTGCATAAGATTTGTAATTTTTTTAATTACATGCAAAATGCTTCTGTATTGATTGACGGAAGTGTAATGCGAAAGGCATGTGGAGATGAAAAAACTGCGAAATGGCTTGAGGAAAATTTAGCAATTATGCCAGATGTTATACGAAATGCACAGAAGGCGGCAATAAGTCATGGTAGTAAACTGATATCAGTGGAGTTTAAGTTTACGAATAATGGAACCGAAATGACAACCTGTGGCATTTTTGGAGAGACTGGTACGGATTCAGAAATTGACAAATGGCTAGAGAGAATGAAAGAGGATAAAGAAAAAGAAGATAAAAAAACAGAAAATATGATTGCTATAGAAGCGACAACTAAAAATAAGGTAGGTTTTGATACATATGCATAGTATCAATTTCTATAATTTTGAAGAAAGAAAAGATTACAAACAAGGTTAGGATAATTCGATATATAATAAGAAGGTTGGTGATATTATGAATATATTTTTTAACAGCCGAATTAATGCTAATCAGTCGTTGCTTAATGTTCTGTTTGGTCAACAACAAAAAGCGGCAAGCAGTCAAAACACTGGTTGTAGAGGCACAAGAGATACCTTAACGATAAGTGCATCGGGAAAGGAAAAACTGACAAAAAGTACAAGTGGAAGAACACATAATACAAGTATTGACAGTAGCATTGACTTAAAGTCCTATATAGCTTCAGCAAAAAAAACGAATCAAGAGCTCATTGAGAATGCAGGAGCACAGATTAATGCGAAAACAAGTGAATATATGAGTACAGGTAAAGCATTTAGGGCGGCATTAACGGAAAAGTATTCTAAGCTTGCCGCAGAAGCAAAAACACATTCTAACCCTGAAAATTATATTCATTCCAAGTATTTTGATAAGAGTTCAGAGTATTACGAGACTAATCTGACTGATACAGAACGTAGGATTGCATATAATTATGAGATGCAGATGTGCCGGACAGGAAAAATAAATGGTGTAAATTATCAGGATTCTTTGTTCAGGGGAATTGAAGTGGACGGTGACAGTGTAGATTCGGATAAAATCCAATTTGAAAGAGCATTGATAAATTCGCAAATTTCAAATATTTTAAAGCAGGCTGGTGTAGATACATCTTCTATTACGAAAGATTGTACTTTTACTGTCGATCCATACAGTTATGAAATAACGGTAGATGGCGTGGATGAAGAAACAAAGGTGTTGATGCAGGATGCCTTAAATGTAGGAGATAACGGAAAAAACCTCTATAAGCATATATATTATTGTTCAACACAAGATGGCTGTGAGAGTTCTCAGATAACAAAGGAATCAAAAATGAAATACGAAGCATATCATCAAGTTTATAGTTATACAGGATATGAATTAGATAAACTTGAGGAAAAAAACGGGACATATTATACGGAGTCAGGAGAGAATATATTAGACTTAGTGGATAAGGCTGTTGAAGATTCTGGAAAAGTTCCGAAAGAGTTCAAGCAGCAAATGAAGAATTGGATACATGACCTGGTTTCAACTATGTCAACTAAAGGATGGAACAATGTGCCGGATATGACTTTAAGCATTTTATATGGAAAGAGTGGTTTAAAGGACATGAATCAGTTGATCACATATCAATATGAAGCTGATAGTACAAACAGGCAATGGTATTCTGTACTTTAGAAATATAATATTTTTGAAAAAATATAGGGAAGTGTGTCAAGTATAGTAATATAGTTTTTTAGATAAAATATATGATTCGAAATTTTTAAATTAAAAAATAAACAATAGAGTGAGGGAAAGCGTTTTAATAATGAATCTATATAAATCAAAAAACTATAAAATAAAGAACTATGAACAGAAAGGAATTATTCATGAAAAAGAGAAAAATAGCAACAATATTATTGGCAGCATGTTTGCTGTTAGGAAATGTCTCAGTAGCGAATGCGGCAAGTATTGATAATGGCAATAAAGTACATTTCAATACAGAAGATAACGACACGGATTTAACATTATTACAATCGAAAATTGCAACCGAAGAAGTGACTTGTGACTTTACGGATGCAACAAATGATGGAGCAAGTGCATATGCAGATACAAGAAGGGTGTCAAATAAATATATGTGGAGTGCAAGCACGATGGAATATAATTTCTCTGATCAGAAATGGACATCGAATACAGAAATTTTTAGTACATATGCAAAAACATCAGAAGGGTTTGTAATGTCTGGTTTCTTACTGAATCCAAAAGGTCAGAGCAACTATAATTCGGCATTAAGAGAGGGGTATCTGAATGATTCTGCATATGATGAAAATCAGGGACATTATTATCAATGTGTTGTTTCGGATGAGGACTGTAATAATATTACATTTATGTTAGAATCTAATGTTAATGTATTTATTTTTGACAATGATATAAATTTAATATATCGTTCATCGGATGAGGCGGGAGTTACCAGTTATTTTGACAGATATTATTCAACAACTAAAACGATTGCAGGAACGTCGAATAAGGTAATTAGTTTAGGTCTTATTGATGGAAATTATTATATTGTTTTTAAGGTAAAAGATGCAACAGCAACTACCGGTTATCATTATGGATATTATGCTGGACAACCATTGCCAATAGCACAAACAACAACCTTTTCGGATCTTACACATTATACAACAATAAAGTGGAATCGAAGCTCATCTAGCCAATCAGCAAGTACGCAAACATTGACCATTAATTGTCCTAGTGGAAGTGAAGATGAGTATGCATTGACAGGTGTGAAATTTTCGGATAAATCAAAAGCATTTGCTAATAATACATACGCATCAAGCATTGACTATTATTATACGCCAGCAACTGCTAGTTATTCAAAAAAACTAGCACAAACAGGTGGTTGGTGGAGTGACTTGGTTGACAATAATCCACCATCAGGATCAATTGATGGAAACTATGCAACATCTGTTACAGTACATTGGGTAAGTGGTATTTCTTATGTAAATGCTAGTTGCACTACAATGACACAGATGACATTGGATTATTTAGTTCCTTTCGGAATAATAGTGGGCTAAATATTTAGAAAGATAAATAAATTACGGATGGTATTTTTATACCATCCGTGGATTCCAAGAGGTGACGATAAGATGGGACACTATGTACATTATATAGGTGGCGGAATAGTAGATAGTAAAATATATGAGACAGGAAATGCAGCAAAAAGTTTTAAATCGCCGATGAAAGAATTAAATGAGCAAACGGTGTTAATAGAAAATGCCAAAACAAATAAGAATGATAGTTATCATCAGCATACGAAATACGATGATCAGGTAGATCGCTATTACAGTACATATGATATAGGAACATTGTTGCATAATAATGAAAGTTATTTAGAGGGAACAATCGATTCAAAATATGATGTAGATTACTATTCTTTTTCTTATCCGCAAAAAAGTTTTTACTCTAAAATGGGTATATCTTCAGAGATAACGATTTCATTGGAAAGCAAGAATAGTCAGGCATATAATTTAGTATTGTACGATTTATATGGCAATCAGATTGGAATAGCGACAGATGATGGACATGGTAATAAACAGCTTACGGTACCTAATTGGGACTGCGTTACATCAGATTATGTGATCAGAGTAGAAAATTCCAATATGACATCGGATTCCGGGGAAGGTTCCTATAGAATAAAAATTACGGAAACGAAAAACAGGGATACTTCAAGTAGTAATGTGCAGCACTCACAAGAAATAGCAAATGCAGATAATTCAGAAGAAAAAAATGCAATAAAGCAGAAATATGAAAAAACATATCAAAGCGAAATTGACAAATTACATCAGATGCAATTTGAAGCGTTGCCGGAAGATGAAAAATATTCGGGAACGGATAGTGTAGAAGAATTATTAAATAAGATGAAAAAGGGGGAGCAGTTAAGTGTGTCGGAAATGGCATATGTGAAAATATTTGCCAATTTATCTGATTATGAGAGAGCAGAGAAGTCGAATTATATAAAAAACGATTTTTATGCAGAAATAGAAAGAATAGCAAATGAAAAAGGAATTGAACTGCCAGATACATCATGGAAAATTGAAATAGATGTATCTGGAACTATTACGATTAACGGGGACATTACAGAAGAAAACAAAGAACAGATAAAAAATATGATATCGGAAAATTTTGCTGATGATATGTGGGAAAAATATATTCAGACAGCAGATATTTCTAACACACAATATAGATTAGTAAATGCTTACTATGAAGTGGAACAGTTCATTCAGAAAGCAACAAATGGACAGTATTCATTTGACGATATAAACGTAGATGACAATGGGAAGATTACCGGACTTCCAGAGAAAATGTGTAAAATAATGAACTCCCAGGAAGCCAATGCGAAATATGAGGAAATACGAGATAATATCTATATGCTGACGGATTATAAAAATCAATATGGATTGGAGGATATTCTTGCATTTAAGGCAGGGTATAATATTTCGGACTCTGAGGTAAGTACTGTGGGTACATCTGGCAATAATAGTGTTATGGATAATGCAGGATACTATAAAAATATGAAAACTATAATATAATGATAGAACCTAATAGAAATGGCGGGTTTAAAAGACATGAATCAGTTGATTACATATCAGTATGAAGCTGATAGTATGGACAGACAATGGTATTCTATACTGTAGCAATATAATTTGGGGGGAAAATATAGGAAATGTGCCGTCAAGATGATGGCACATTTTCTATATATATGATATTTATTTAGAGCCTATTTAGATAATATGCAGAGTACTTTATATTTATTTAATGGAAAAATAAAAATTACCGATATAGTAGGAAGATAGGAAGAAGGTGAGTAATATGCTGGAAATTGCTGTTTGTGATGACGATATAGCAGATCTTGAGTGTGCAGTGAATATGCTGCATAAGATTTTTACAAGTCAAAAGATTGCTTATCATATAGAGAAATTTATGTCTGCAAATCAAATGCTTGAAAATATCAGTCGTATTGATATCGGAATTTTAGATATTTCGATGGAAGAACTGAATGGTATTAAACTGGGGAGAAAATTGAAAGAAAAATTTCCAGATGTGAAATTAGTGTATATTACGAGTTATGAAGAATATTGTATGCAGGTCATTAACGAAGTTCATGCATTTTCATTTCTATGTAAACCATTGGAATATGATAAACTGGAAATGCAGATGTTGGAACTACTGGATCAACTGCCGGATACCGGAGCAGAAAAGGATTTTTATAAAGTGACGGACAGCAATGGGAAAGAGTATCTGTCAATCAAATTGAAACTCAGGGACATTTTATATTTTGAATACATAAAAAGATCAAGAAAAGTACTGATAGCGTTGTCTGATATCACATATGAGTATGACTGCATTTTTGAAAAACTGGTTGAAGAACTGCAGCCCTATGATTTTGTTGTGAATTGCAGGGGAAATCTGGTTAATTTAAGGCATATTGAAAAAATAAAAGGCTTTACCATTTATATGGATAATGGAAAAGAACTCCAGATTGCGCAAAAGAGAAGCAGCGATTTTAGAGAAGAAGTAAATAAATTTTTGCAGAAAAATTCATAGGAGAAACGATGAATACGATTTTACTGATATTATGTAATGCTCTTTCCTGTTTTATCATAAGTAACATACTGTTCCAGTTTATGAATGGAAAGTATAAAAGGAGCAGTCAAAATAGATATGCATATATTGTGATCGAGGCTGTCACAGTGATTTTTACAACCTGTATCAATATGCTCAATCATTCCATATTAAATTTGGTGGTCTGGGGCGTGTTGACGGGGATAATAGCATATGCTCTGTATTATGAGGATATGGATAAACCGTTAAGACGTATCATTGAATGTGAGGCATTGGTATTTTGCATGTCTGTCTGTGAATCATTAGGAGTGATTCTTTTACAATGTATTTTGCAGGCAGCAGATATAAAAAATGTGAATGAAACGATGCTTTACTGCCTTGAGGTAACATTTTCAAAAGTAATACTTATTTTTTTGTATTATACATTCATAAACAGGTTTGTGAAAAAGAGCGATATTCCTTATGCAAAGACAAGGTACATCATGTATGGAATTATACTCCTATACAATCTGATTAACATGGGTGTAATTGTAGAGAATTTTAAAAATGGAGAAGAAAATTATTTGTGTGCAGTCAACATGGGATGTATTGTTCTGGCAGATTTATACCTTTTATATTTTGTAAAAATGGCAGATGAAAAGAACTATTATGAAAAGCAGCTCATCGCTTTAGAGCAACAGGCAAAGGTACAATACGAATACTATTTGACCCAGGCAAAAAAGTATGATCAAACCATTCAGATATTACATGATGTAAATAAGCATATTAAAGCAATCGAAGGGTTATATGGTGCAGAGCAGGAAAAAACGGCAGGAGAATATGCAACAAAGATCAGAGAGTTGTTGAAGCCGCTTATTCCGGTTCAATACACAGAAAATCCGATCTTGAATATACTTCTTACAGATAAAGAATCTGTTATGAGAGAAAAGGGGATTTCAGTAACAATAAAGGTAGATAATGTGAATTTGAATTTCATTGAACCAATCGACATTACAACTATTTTTGGAAATTTATTAGATAATGCGATTGAAGCAACAGAAAAGCTGAAAGGCGAGAAATATATTTGCATTAAGATTGGTTCATATCATAAGATGATAGTTGTCAGCATTGAAAATAATTGTAATGAAGTAAAGTGGAGAAATGGTTTTCCAGTATCAAATAAAGGAAAAAATGGTGGAATAGGATTGCTGAATGTTCAGAGCAGTATAAAAAAATATGATGGAGATTTAACATTGAAGAATGATGGAAATAAATTTGCTGCTGAGTTATTCCTTAATTCATAAAAGAGCATTTTTGGCTATTTTTTTGTAAAGAGTCTTACTTCGTGCAAAAAAATCGTACTTGGTGCAGAAAAGGTAAAATATCAGAAGGGGTGTGTCGATAGAAAAAAATAAAGTGGATGATACATATAAAAAATTTAATGATGGGAGGTTTCGCTTATGTCAAGAATTACGGACTACGGTTTTTTATTTCAAACAACATTTGGAACATCAAAAACAAATTTGGTCAACAATATTCAGTTGTCCAAAATGAACAGCAGTTCTGTACAAAAACAATTAAAAGCAGCAGGGATTGACACAAACAGTAAAAAGTATAAAGCAGCACTGAGTGAGATGATGAAGAATGGAAACGGTGCAATGTTTACAAATGTTCAGGCAATTAAGAACCTGATGAGCCAGTATGACAAAAACGGAGACTGGATTGATCCGAATACCGGATTAACAGGACTTGCTGTAACGGATGAGAACAGAAACAGTTATAAACATATCATTTCTATTCCAGAGAGCAGCCGGGAAGAAATGTTTGAACTGGCAAAGAAAGAATTCTTAAATGAAAACGGTACTTTAAATGGTGATACTACCAAAAGAGAGAGCGTATATAACAATTTATATAGAAAAATGGATAAAGATGACCGCTTATCAGCAGGCTGGACAATGGAACAATATGAACATCAATACAGACAGGCATTTGCAGAAGCAGCAAAAGCCGCTGATCCTACATGGAAAGCGGGTAAACCAATACCGGCTGGTGCATTGGATGGTATTACAAGGGAGTCGGCGGAAAGTGGCAGGAAGTCAGTAGATATAAAGTTATAGATAGATTTATTTATGAGCTACGAGGTGAAACTATTATGTCTGAGTTAAACATACAGTTTGTCATAGCAGACGGTACAATTCAGATAAAAGATCAAGTCTCAAAATAAATATTTTTTAGAGAAAATCAGAGATTTCGATAAAATGCAATATACCAATACATACACTTATGAAAATATATTTGAATAATTAAAATTATGGAGGACACAATGAAAGTTCAAGGAAATAGGTATATTAATAATCCAGAGATGATAAAAAATAAGGTTGAGAAGAAAACAACTGTTCCTCAGAATATTATTTCGGAGGATGATGTGAAAATCAGTGATTCAGCAAGAAAGTTAGTTGAGACTGCTCGTAATAAGGTATCGGATTTTCATACAATGC
>ERZ791871.560-NODE-560-length-44986-cov-7.366495_pt1 | contig 44986 bp, 36 predicted proteins | sample MGYA00510280_ERZ791871 | MGnify/ENA primary metagenome ERZ791871 (study PRJEB30046, sample SAMN00792111) | human gut metagenome | study: EMG produced TPA metagenomics assembly of the A metagenome-wide association study of gut microbiota in type 2...
GGAGAGGCTGCCGCGGATGCGGCAGCCTCTCCTTTTGGTTACAGGCGGGCGGTGAGCTCGTCGGTGATGGCCTGGGCCGTCTGGTAGACCCGGTCGAAGTCCACGTGGGGGTTGTAGAGGCCCTCCAGCTCGTCGTGCATGGCTTTGGCCTGGGCCAGGGAGTCCACGGCCTCCTCCACCAGGGCGGCGGAGACCTTGCGGGAGAACTTGAGCCGGGCCTTGTTGCGGCGCAGCAGCTCCGCGTCCGCCATGGCGTCCAGCCGGATGCGGCGGTAGGGGCGTTTGGGATAGGGGAGGGAGGGGGAGGCGCTGACAAAGGCCAGGGACAGGCTGGGGATGAGCAGGTGCTCCATCCGGTCGGGGAACAGGGGGGAGGGACAGACGATGACATCGTGGCCCGACGCCAGCGCCCCGGCGGCCAGGTGGGTGAGCATGGAGTGGGCCAGCCCATAGGTGTCAGCCAGCTCATAGACCCGCTTACACAGGGCGTCTACCGTCTCAAACTGGCACAATACCCCCTTCCACGTGACGCCGCCCAGGAAGCGCTGCACCGCCCGGCCGGCCTCGCCGTCCCCCTTCTTGACCTCCCGGGAGAGAATGCCCCGGGCCCGTTTGGCCATTTTGGCCTCCAGCGCCGGGGTGAGCAGCAGGGAGCGGAGATCCTCCCCGATCTGGGCCGCCGCCGTCAGACAGCGGTAGGCCCGCTGATAGCAGGCCTTGTAGCCCTTCATACAGCCCATCAGCTCCTGGCGCAGGGGCTGGAGCCCCGCCCGGTCGTAGCAGTCGCCCAGATTGACGTAACGCTCCACCAACCCCGGATATTTTGGCTCCACGACGTGGGAGAGAGCAGCACTAGGACAGTTTTACAGGGCGTCACGCCCTGGGGGATGCGCCTGCAAATTCAAAACTTCCAGGTAATTCGGATCTCCTGCTTTCCGGTTTCCCGGTCTTTCTCCCCAATCTCGATTTTCTCAATGAGGGCGACTACCAACTCCCGCGGAATGGTCTCCAGCTTCAGCAATTCCCGGGCCCTCTCCATCAAAGCGGCCTGTTCCAGCGGCTCTGCCCGCTCCCCCAGTTCTATGTCAATCTGTGCCAGCCGCCGCTCCAGGCGGCTTTTTTCGGCCAGGAAGTCCTGGTTCAGCTCCACGAATTGTCCCTCACTGAGAATGCCGGATACTCGATCCAGATATAAATTTTTCAGCGCCTGACTCCGCCTTTCCAACTGTGTGGTCAGGGACTTCTGTTCCTGTTCCAATGCATCTCTGCGGGTGTCCGGCGGTGGTGGAAGCTCCAGTTCTTTCAGTTTATAGCAGCTTTGGACATAGTGGCGGATTCGCTCAGATACCAGCTCAATCAGTTGGTCCAGTCGAATGGAATGGCGGGTGCAGAGCTTTTCTCTTCCGCTGTCGGCGTACAGCTTGCAGCGGAGATAGGACACCCTGGGCCGGCCGCGCTGACAGTTGGTGGTCTTGCTCATGGTGCTGCCGCAGTCCATGCACTTGACCAGACCGGACAGCAGGTGGACCTCCCCGGTGCCGTCCGTTTTGGAGCGCAGGTCCAGTCCCCGCTGGACAGTCTGAAACAGCTCCCGGTCAATGATAGCCTCATGGGTGCCCTCCACCCGAATCCACTGTTCTTTGGGCATGTCAATCAGAGCCTTGGACTTGTAGCTCACCTTTTTCCGCCGTCCTTGGAGCATAACCCCGGTATACATCTCGTTGCGGAGGATGCGCCAGATGGTGGTCTTGTTCCACAGACCGTGGCTGTTGGACACCGGGTGACCGCTGGCCCAGCCGTGTTCCGCCTTGTAGCGGGTGGGATTTGGGATGCCCTGGTCATTGAGCAGTTTGGCGATCTCCTGCTTGCCGTGGCCCTCCAGGGACCATCGGAAGATTTGCCGAACCACCTGGGCAGCCTCCGGCTCAATAATGAGATGGTTGTGATCCTTCGGGTCTTTTTGATAGCCGTAGATGGGAAATCCGCCGATGTACCGCCCCTGCCGCCGCTTCATGTCAAAAACCATGCGGATATTTTCGGACAGGTCCTCCAAATACCACTCGTTGACCAGGCCGTTGATCTGCCTGGCCTTTTTGTTGCCCTTTACCTCCGTGTCGGCATTGTCGGCTATGGCGATGAACCGGATGCCCCAGATGGGAAACAGGCCGTGGATGTATTTCTCCACCAACTCCATATCCCGGGTAAAGCGGGATTGGCTTTTGCAGAGGATAATCTGAAACTGTTTCTCCTTGGCCGCTTGAATCATCCGGTTGAAGTCAGGCCGCAGGCGGTCGGCGCCGGAGTAGTCCTCGTCACAGTAGATGTGGTAGATGTCCCACCCCCGCTCCACTGCGTACGCAACAAGCAGGGATTTCTGATTCTGGATGCTCTCGGATTCCGTTTTGTATTTGTCCTCGTCTTCTTTGCTCAGCCGGGTATAAATCGCACAAAGGATAGCTTACACCTCCCCGGAAGGCATCCGTACTCAACGGCAGAATACCCTTGAGACGCTCTTCCTATAAAAGGTATTTCGGGTAATCGTATTATGATTCTGAAATATGGGCTTAAAGCCGTCTGTATAGTGCATTTCTAAGCCATAAGGTCACAGCCCGCCGGATGAGAGAAAGATCAGGAAATTGTTCCGAGGAGAGCCGCCGCTCCGTCACAATGAAATTGGTAGCTTTCACAAAATCACCTCCATAAAAAGCTATGAATGGTGATGGACTAATATGTAGAGGGGAAAGAGCCAGGGGCAAACGGCAGAAAGCGCTGGGGCAGACTGTGTGAACTGTGAACATGGAAAAGCGCCGCCTATTATAAGAATAGGCGGCGCTCTCGTTTGGCCGGCTTAATGGGCCGGCAACTGTTTTCCAAGCGTCATTTCACGGCCGTATTTGAATAAGGCGTCAGTTCCGTAACCTGAGACGCGTCACGGTCAAGCTGATAAAGGTGAGCGCCATCAACGGTCATCAGATAGCAGCCCCGATACTGACGGGGGGTACTGGAATACACGTTAAGCTGGAGACAGGGGGAGGAATCGACCAAGACAAGTCCTTCCTCCGCATAGACCTCGTATTCCTCCATGGAGGCACCCGAGAGCCCGAGAAGGGCGGGAGTACAGCTTTTTAAACGCTGGATAGCCTCGGAGACGGTGAGAGCCTGCACACTGGGCTGGGTAATGCGCAACTCGGCCGCATAGACGGGGGTGATGGTACAGGTGTCCCCCTCCCAGGCAATTTGGAGCTGAAATACACCGCCATCGCCGGTATCCTTGCCCATGGATACCGAGCCGCTGGAGACAGAGAAATCGGGGAGCTCCTTTACAACGCCGTTGGTGTCAATCGGAGAGCAGCCGTCCTCCTCCAAGGCTTGGACATAACTGGCCAGGGTATCGGTCATGGAGGACAGACCGGAGTAGACGTAGGAGTCAGGCTGATCCTCACTGCCCTCCTTGTGGGAAAATTGAATGTTTTCGGAAGAGAGGGTGGAGGTCAGGGCGGGGAGTGCAGTATCATTACTGGAGTACTGCTCCGGCGGGACATCCTTGCCGCCGCAGGCAGAGAGCAGAAGCGGCGGCAGGAGAAGCGGCAAAAGCCGCCGGCCTCTGGAACGCTCAGGGCTGGTATCGAATTTCAATCTTGTCACCTTCCGCGAGTAGTTGCTGAAACGGACTGTCCACGCCGTTGATCTGCGTGAGCACAGGGCGGTCCAGATGTTGGAAGTCCAGCCCGGACCGCTCCAGCAGATCCAGGAGCCGGTAGGGGCTTCCGTTCGGCTTCGGGGAGAGCGTAAGGGGCTGGCCGTTGAGAAAGACATGCCGTTGGGGCGGGACGGAAGCCTGGGCCGGCGCCTCCCGGGCCGGGAGAGGAGAAGGCGCCGGCGGTGCATCCATGCGCTCCAGACAATCCCCCGACTGCAGCACCGTATGCCCCTCCAAGAGGCGCCCTTCACGCTGAACGGCCTTGCACCGCAGCTTGGTACAGAGCTCTGCGGCGGTCATGACACAGTCTTTGCCGGGCTGGGCAGGGGTAAAGTGAATACGGTCGCCGGCATGAATCAGTGCAGAAGGGGCGGCTTCCGCACCGTTGATGGCGAGTTGGGCGGGGATGGCGGGGGAGCCATAGAACACATTGCGCCTCCCGTCTATCCGAAGCAGCAGGTTTTTGCCGCTGCGGCCGATGAGATCGGAATAGCGGTACCCATTCATCATCAGCAGCTCCAGCACCGTAAGGCTCCCGCTGCGGAAGAGCTTGGCGGGGCTCCCGTTGAGCAGCACCTGATAACTGTCGCTGATAAGGCCGAGGCCGGCAGAGACAGCGATACCGAGAGGGGTGGTATATTCCGGATCAGACAGCGCGAAGGTATCGGAGTAGGCGCTGGACTGAAAATAACCTCCTGCCAGCGCTGCGCGTTTGGAATCTATGCCGAGGGCCGCGGCCACCCGGGCGCAGAGGGTGGGGAGCTTGCTCCCCCCGCCGGCCAAAAAGACGGCGGAGGGAGGACCTCCATTGACCTGGCAGATGCGCTGTGCGATCTCATCGGCCAGAGCCTGGATGGGGCCGTCCAGGAGAGAAAAGAGCTCCTCCGCCGGCAAGGTCTGCTCCAACCCCAGAATATCGGTAAAGCTCACACTTTTACTGCGGCCCAGCTCCAGCTTCATGGCCTCGGCCGTGGGGAAGTCCACCAGGCATGCCCGCATCAGGGCTTCCGTGATTTCGTCGCCTGCTACGGTAGCCATAGTATACCCCACCACGCTGCCGTCCCTGCATACGGCGATGTCCGACGTACCAGCCCCGATGTCCACCAGGGCCAGGTTGAGAAGACGGAGATCCGCCGGAATCGCGGCATTTAGAGCCGCGATGGGCTCCAGGGTCATGCTGGCCACCTCCAGGCCGGCCTTCTGCATGACCGCGTAGAGGGAGTCCACCACCTCGCTGGGGAGAAAGGTAGCGACCACGGCGGCCTCCAGATGCTGGCCGGTATGCCCCAGAAGGGTGGTCAGCGGATAGTGGTCCAGCCAGAACTGCGTGGGAGTGTAGCCCACCAGGAAGAACCGCTGTTCCTCCGGGCCGTCGGTGGACAGCGCTTGTTCCGCATTTGCCACGGCGGTGGCTTCGAGCTGGTGGATACGCTCATGACCCAAGGCCTCAGGGGCCGAAAGCTCCAAGGTGCTGCGGCCCAACTCGGTACGCAGAGCCCGGCCCGCGGCTGCCACGCAGGCGCAGGTAAGCCTTCGGCCGGAGGCTTCTTCCAGGCGGTGTGTCACAAGGGAGACAGCGCCGGCAACCTGGTCAATATCCTCGATCTGACCGTCCAGCATGGCACGTCTGGCGTGCGGCTGCTTTTCCAGGGCTAGTATGCGTATCCGTCCCTGCTCCAGGGCTCCCAGCATCCCGATGACGCTGCGTGTACCTATATCAAGCGCATAGATGAGCTCTCCTTCTTCCATTTTAGTCGGATCGGAGTGAATCGGCATTCTGGACGGCATCTCCCTTCGCAAGCTATATGTTTGGGGAAAAAGGCGGGAAGCCGCCTCAGTATGGGCTGAGGTGGCCTCCTGCACTTCTGATCAATCAGTATTTGCTGAACGGGTTGGCGGCGGTGCCTGCGGCTGAGAGGGAGGCCTGGCTGTCCGCGGCGGGAGAAAGGGGGGCAGAGGCGGAGTCAGCCTCTGACTTCAGCTTGAATTTTTGAATGAGCTGCTTCATCATGACTGCCTGGGAGGACAGCTCCTCGCTGGCGGCGGCGGACTCCTCGCTGGTCGCCGAGTTGGTCTGAACCACGGCGGAGATCTGATCCACACCGGTGGTCAGCTGCTCAATGGACTGAGACTCCGAAATTGCGTTGTCGGCAACCTTTTCCATGTAGGAAATCGCCTCGGAGGCGGAGGCAACGGTTTGCTGCATGCTGGAGCTTACCTCCTCCGCCAGGGACTTGCCGCGCTCCACATGGGACAGGGAGGTTTCGATAATGGCCTTGGACTGCTTGGCTGCCTGGTCCGATTTGGAGGCAAGACTGCGCACCTCGTCGGCAACCACCGCGAAGCCCTTGCCTGCACTGCCCGCGCGTGCGGCCTCTACCGCCGCGTTCAGCGCCAGGATATTGGTCTGGAAGGCAATGTTTTCGATGGTGTCGATGATCTGCCCAATATCCTTCTGGCCGGAATAGATGTCGTCCATTGCCTGGCTGAGCTCCTGCATGCGGTCGTTACAGACCTGAACTTGGCCGGCAGCCAAGTCAGATTTTTCCTTCGCGGTTTTGGCCGTCTCAGCGCTGTTCTGAGCGGAGGTATCAATCTCATTGATGGTGGCGGAGAGCTCCTGGACGGCGCTGGCCTGCTCCGTAGCGCCCTGGGCCAGGGACTGGGAACCGACGGACACCTGCTCCGCCCCGGCGGATACCTGATCGGAGGCGTTGAGAATCTCCGCCATGGTGGCGTTCAGGTTCTGGAGGAGATACTCAATATTTGTCTTGATGGGCATGAGCTGGCCGGGGTATTCCTCATGGCTTTCCACCGTCAGATCGCCGTCGGCAAGTCCTTTGGTGATCTGAACAATATCTTCAATGACTCTGCTAAGAATATCCTGGGAGGTGCGGACCGCATCACAGATGGTTCCGATCTCATTAGATGCCTCATAGGTCAGCTCCACCGAGAGATCGCCCTGGCTGAAAGCGACAACAGCCTGCTGCGCCTCCTGGAGGGGACGGGTAATATTCCGAATGGCGCGCAGGTTCAAGAGTATACCAATGGCAACAACCAGGATGGCCATAATAAAGAGAACAATCTGGCTGCGGCTCACACTTGCCTGTGTAGAGTCGATCTGAGCATCGAGGTCGTTCTGGACTTCACGAATGAGCGTATTCCCGTCACTTACGGCCTGATTCAGCTTCGGAGTGCATTGTGTTTCGATTAGCCGACGTGCCTCCTCAAGATTATCCGCTTGGAGGGCGGTATGGATATCCTCAAAGGCATTTTCCCATTCATGTATAGACTGAATATAAGTCTGGGCGACGCCGTCGGAATCCGTATAGAGGGTCTGAATCGTGGAGATTGACTTCTCGATCGAATCCACGGAGGCCTGAATCTCATCCATGATTGAGGTATCATACCCGGACAGCGCCATGTCCCTAAGCTGACGGGCAATCGAATTGATCTCCGTTTCACTGCTCTGGACGGCATAGGTAATGGCAATGGGACCTGAGAGGATGGATGTATAGTCCCTCTGGATTTTGATGGTCTGTCTGATTGAAAGGAATGTCAAGGCCAACGCGATCAGGATGGTAATTAAGAATACAATTAAAAGCCGCATTCTAATTTTAAGATTTTTTTCCATGTTGCACATATTTGCAATACACCTCTCCTAACATAGTCGGCGGCAGGCTATACAATATCTCCATACCGCCCTTTTTGCACATCGCCCCAGATCTGGCCATCCACCAGTGTAATGACCCGTTTCCGAAGCAGATTCACAAACTCCTTTGCATGGGTTGCCATGATAATGGTAGTACCATGGCGGTTTATCTCACAGAGCAAATGCAGAATATCCCAGATCGTGTCCTCGTCCAGATTCGCGGTCAGCTCATCCAGAACCAAAATGGACGGGCTGTTGATAATCGCGCGGGCCAGTTCCACCCGGCGGCACTCCCCATAGGATAGCTCCACTGGGTAACGCGCTCCCACATCAGGCAGGCCGACCATAGCCAAAGTCTTCTGAATCCGGGTTTGTATAGGCGGGAGCTTCCGGCTCTGCGTCAGCATGGCGACTGCGGATAAATTTTCGGAGATGGTCCGTTTCCGCATGAGCTGTGAGAGCTGAGGTACGCGGCCGAAAACCAGGCGCAGGCGGTCGCGGCGAAGCCTGGAAAGCCGCGTCAGGTTGATATCATCCAGAAAGACGGCCCCGGAGGTAGGGCGAAGATCCCCGGATATGAGCTGGAGCAGCGTACTTTTTCCCGCGCCGCTGCTGCCTGTGAGAAAGAGGAATTCACCCTGCTCGACCGTCAGATTGATTTCCTGCACAGCGGCCATTTGCTTTTTATCCTGCGGGTAATACTTGCTGACCCGCTCTAACCGAATTTGCGGCATGTGGACTCCTTTTGCCTGTATACAATAAAAGAAAAAATTGCTATAATAAAGAAAATATTATATAATGAAAATTTTGAGGTACTCTTATGTCCGGTACGAAAAACAGACCGCATAAAAGGCGAAATATAATACTTCTTGTTTTGTTGGCCCTCCTCTGTATTGGTGGGGTGGAGCTGCTGGTTTGCCGCTTTGCTGCGCCGGAGCTGTTCCAGCGGCTCACGGCCCCCGTGGCAGGATTGATGCAGCGTGTCTCGGACTTCGGGGAGGCACTACACAGCAATTTGCAGGAGCTGCTTTCCCGACCGGGGGAAGATGAAATGGTGAATCAACTGGCCGGCCCGCCCGCCATTGAAGAGGTCCCTCCGGCGGAGGAGAGCAAGGTCACGGAGTTTGTCACCCGGGACGGGCGGGAGTATCTGACCGGCGGAGTCGTGGATCTGGTTTACTACAACCAGGGAGAGGAACCCTGGGCCAGCCAGACCTTCGGTAATGATCCGATCCGCGGCTACGGCTGCGGGCCCACGGCGATGGCCATGCTGGCCTCCAGCCTGACTGGGGAAGAAACCGACCCCGGGGCCATGGCCGACTGGGCCTATCAGCAGGGGTACTGCGCCCCTGGCAGCGGTTCCTATCTGTCCATTGTGGAGGGAACTGCGTCCGCCATCGGACTGGAAGCAGAGGCCTATGAGGCGGCCTCCGCCGATGCTCTGGTGCAGCAACTGGCATCCGGACACATTTTTGTTGCGCTGATGACCCGTGGCCATTTCACCGAGCGGGGCCACTTTATTATCCTGCGGGGCGTGACCCTGGAAGGCCGTGTACTGGTGGCAGACCCCAACAGCAGAGAGCGGAGTCTGGCCGCCTGGGAGCCGCAGCTCATTTTGGATGAGCTCTCATCCAGCCGCAGCTCGGGTGCGCCGCTGTGGCGGATCTCCATGCACCAGTAAAAAACGGTCGGGGCTAGGAATCGTAAAAGGAATCCTTTCCGCACAGGCGGCCGCTGGCGGCCCGGTCGGCCTGGACAACCCTGGTCCAGAGGGCGCGGTTGCGCTGAAGCTGCTCCTGGAGGGGGTGGGCAGCGGGACTGGCCGCCGGGGCCTGCCCGGACAAAAGCCCCTCCAGCTCCTTCCGGTCTTCCGCCGGAAGGATGCGGCACTGCTGCGCCAGGTTGGTCTGGTATTCCCGCAATTGGTTGATCGGCTCCTGCCGGAGCTGGAGAAAGAGCTGAACGGAGACAGAATCCCCCCGCTGTATGGAGGTGGAGAGCTCTCCCGTCAGCTCAAGCACCTCGGAGAGCGCCGCATAGATGCGGCGCTCCGTGGCCAACACCGAAGTGAGCTGTTGTTCCGTCAGCATTTATACGCCCTCCTGCGGAGAAGTGGCGGCGCTTTTTTCCGCCTGCCGGAAGCTGTCCCGCAGCTCTGAGGCCATTTCCTTCACACGGGCCAGCTCCTTGGCGTTGCGCCCCGAGACGACCCGGCTGAGCTCATAGCAAAAGTACTCGTATAGCCGGCTCAAATTGGCGCTGATGGGGAACTGGCGGTCAAGGGTGTCGTCCAGATAATGGATGATATCGACGCTGCGGCCGACCGCTCCCTCGAATACCTCGTAATTCTCCTGACCCAGGCTCAATTCCGCCTGGGTCAGCCGCTTGATCAGTTCGTCGTAGAGCAGCAAAAGCAGCTCACCCTGGGTCATGGTATTTAAGGAGTCCTCACGGTAACGCTGGTAACCCCGCATATCCATATGTATCATGTTCCTTTCCGGAACGGCGGCGGCGTTAATAGCCGCCCATCATTCCCGCGAGACTGGAACTCTGGGAGTTCATCTGCGCAATCAGCATTTCCAACTGGGTGAATTTGTTGGTGTAATAGTCCACCTTGTCCGACATTTTGGCCTGCCACTTATCCACCTGCTTGTCGATGTCCTTCATCTGCTCCAAAAGAGTGTTATTCAGAGCGGCAGAGGGGGAGTATTTGGAGCCGGCCTTTTCAATGAGAATGCCCTTTGTTGCGCCGGTAGTGGCCGCATAGCGGTCCGTCACCTTCTGGATGGAGGCCATCAGGCCGTCGCTGGCGGCGCCGTTTTCCTTGCTCTTGGTAAACGCATCCTTGACCTGGTCCGGGTTTTGTTCCAGGGCCTCGCGGAGCGCGTTTTCATCCAGCGAAAGGGTGGTCAGGCCGTCCTCATAGCTGGTTTTGATGCCGATGGAGCGGAGGAAGGAGCCGTCGGAGCCGCCGGGGGCCACTGCGGAGCGCAGGGCGCTGTACAGGGAGGAGAGGTCCCGGTCCATAAACAGGATGCCGGTTTTTGCTTTCTCCTCGTAGGCCTTGATCTCGCTCTCGGTCATGTCCGCCTTATCCTCGTCAGTCAGGGGCTTGTACCGGGAGCCGTCCGACTTCTCCAGAGGCATGTCGGAGTAGGCCTTTTTGACCTCGGACACAATGGCGTTGTAGTCCTCCACCATGGTCTTGACCACGTCAATGATCTTGTCCGTGTCGGTCTTACTGGAGAAGGTGACGTCATCGCCGTTCAAATCAAAAATAGTCGTATCCTTATCTGGATCTAAGCCCTTTAATTGGGAACTTAATATCGGCGTATCGGTCGCCGAACCCTTGTTAAAGGTGCCATTCAGGGTGATGGACATGCCGTCCAGATCAAAGGTGTTGGAACTGCGGGAGAGAGCCATGTTTTTCCCGTTGATGGTGGCATGAAAAATGGCGTCCTTGCCAGCAGTGTAACTACTCTTCTGCGTATCACCTAATATGGTGCTCCCGTCATCTTTATAGTCTATTTGACCGAAAAGTGTCTCTCCCAATCCCGCGCCAATGTCAATCCGCCCGCCCTCGCCGGTCTCCTTGGCGGTAAAGACAAACTGGTTGGTAGTCTTGGAAAAGCTGACGCTGACCCCGGCCTCGGTGTTGCTGTTGATATCATTGAGCACAGTCTCCAGGGCGGCGTCCTCGTTATATTGACCAATGGTGACGCCGTTGATAGTAAGCTCCTTGAAACGCTTTCCGTCCTTGTCCAGACGGTAATTGTCTTTGTCAACAGCGTTGCCTTCGTTGTCCACATAAGAAATGTTACCATCCGCGTCCTTTACCTCATGCGGTTGGCCAACGCCTTTGGCCCAACCGTCACTTCCGCCTAGATCCTTACCCAGCAAGTCCCCCAGGGTTTTTCCAGTGTCCACATAGGAGGTCACACCATTCTCACCCAGGCCGAGCACCTCGCCGACAGGGGAGGTGATGCGGAAAGTATCTCCATTGCTGACGCTAAAGGAGAAGGACTCTTTACCATCTGCGTCCGGAACGAGGGTAACATTTATTTTATCTTTGCCGAACGCATTGTCCAGCTCTTTTTCAAGTAACTTTTTAATGTCTTCGTTATTTTGGGGGACGGCATCAGTCTTTGGATCACCCAAGGTAAAGGTCTTGGTCTGGCCGTTTAGGGTGACGGTAAAGCTTTTACCAAAGAGGTGTTCCGCTTTGGAGGTGCCTTCCTTCACCACCTTCTCGGTAGGGCTCAGAGTAAAGCTGGAGGTGCCCTCGGCACCGGCAGAAGTGACCAGATTTTTAAGATCTCCGGTGGCGCCGCTGAAGTGGACGTTGTTGCCAGCACCTTTCTTGTCGCTGAGGGTAACGGTGCCGTTGCTGTCCACCTTGACATCAATGAGGGTATCGGCGCTCACCTGGTCGCCGCTGCTGGTGGTAATCTTCTGCTCCTTCAGCTTGTCCTGGAGGGCCGTTTGGAATTTGGCGGTGTCCAGAGTGCCGTCGGCCTTGTTGAACAACTCCAACTCCCCGAAGTCCAGCGTGACCTCCTTATTGCCATACTCCAAAGTAAGGGAGCCGCTCATGGCGCTCAACGGCTGTTTTTCGTCCAGCTTGACCGGCTGGCCTTTACCAACGGTGCCCAGCCCCGAGGCGTCGTGGGTATACCGGGCGGCCTCGGCCAGTTGAGCCACGGAGTTGAGCACAATGGTGCTGCTGCTCTTGCCGGTGGCGCTCACCAGATCGGCATAGGTCCCGTTGGCGGAGGTGAGGATCGCGTTGTTGAAGAAGCTGGCGCTGAACAGGTTGGTGGCGGGGGAGTTGTAGGACATATACTTGCGGGAAAACTCCACCAGCTTGTCGGAGATGCTCTGATAGGCGGACTGCTGCCACTGGAGCATGGTACGGTCCTGCCCCAACTGTGTAATTTTCTGCTGGTACCCCTGTACCATGCCCTCGATCATGGCCTCGGTGTCCATTCCGCTGGCCAGGCCGGAAATGATGTTGCTGTTTCGGCTCCCATAGATGCTGGAAGAGGAACCACTGCTCATAAGGCTGGAGATAGATGCCATGCTGCCCACTCCTTTCAACGTGCAACATGAAAATATGGCTTGATTGACAACCATTGGCTTTCTGAGTAAAATGGGTGTGTTGATAGGCCCCAATACTCTGTATTATGTTATCGTCCGGCCAAAGGGAAAATTAAGAGAGGATTTCGATTTTTCTGACGAAAAGGTGCGAAAACCTGCTCTGCTCCGGCCGGAGATGGGTGAAAGGGGTACAGGGGACATGGCGACCACCGTGATTGCGATTACGAACCAGAAGGGCGGCGTCGGAAAGACGACGACCGCTGCCGCGCTGTTGACCGGCCTGCACCGCCGCGGCGCCGCCGTATTAGGTGTGGATATGGACCCGCAGGGGAGTCTGGGGTTCAGTCTGGGGCTGGATATTGAGCATTGCACCACCATTTATGACGTATTCCGGGGGCAGGCGGAGCCGGAGCAGGCCATTGTACGGACAGATACCTGCGACATCCTTCCGTCCAACATTCTGCTGTCCGGCGCGGAGCTGGAGTTTAACCGGCCGGGACGGGAATTCCTGCTCAAAACCGCCCTGTCCAAGGTAGAAGATCAGTATGACTATATCATCATTGATACACCGCCGGCCCTCAGTCTGCTGACGGTAAATGCATATGTAGCTACGGACAGCTTGATTATCCCCATGTCGCCGGAGATCCTGAGCCTGCTAGGGGTTTCCCAGATCAAGGAGACGATCGAGAGCGTCCGCAGTTATTACAATTCCCGGCTGCGGGTATTGGGTATCCTGCTGAACAAGTTCAGCGCCCGGCTCACTCTGAACCGGGAGGTGCTGGAAATGGCGGAGCAGATTGCCGCACAACTGGATACCAGAGTATTCCAGAGCAAAATCCGCGGCAGCGTTTCTGTGGCGGAGTCCCCTGCCCACGGGGTCAGTGTTCTGGACTATGCGCCGCGCTCCAAGCCGTCTCTGGACTTTGAGGCGCTGTGCGAGGAGATCGCGGGCGGCTTTATACCGCACGGCGGACGCCGGACAGATGGGGAGGTGCGGTAATGGCCGGGAAAAAGGGGAGCCGGAGCAGCAAGACCGCCCATGTGCTCAACCTGCTGTCGGGGGGAGAGGCGCCGGAGGCGCCGGAGCAGCGCCCGGCGGCGGGGACAGAGCGGACGGAGGAGCCGCAGGCCGGGCCCACGCCTCCCCCGCCGCCCCGGGAGCGTCCCATCCTGCCGCCGATTGTGGAGGTGGCCCGCACCAATAGCGAGGCATTATCGGAAACCATTCGGAGCGCGCTGGAAAAGGAGCTGGAGGAAGAGCAGGCCCAGGAGAGGGCATTGGAACGGGCGGAAGAAGCGGGGGAGGAACATGCGGCCCAGCCCGCCGCAGAGCCGCCGGAGGAACCGGAGCGGCCCGATGACCCGGCAGAGCCCCTGCCCCCCTCCGCCCCAATGCCTCCCATGGCCAGTCCCATGCAGGAACAGAAGCCGGTGGAACAGGGACTTCCGGACGGGGCGGAGTGGGTGAATGTTATGCTCGGACTGGTGGAGGAGAAGGCGGAGCGCTATGTCAAAATGTTTGGCCTGTGCCCCTGTCCCCGCTGTGTGGCGGATGTGAAGGCGCTGGCCCTCACCCGGCTGCCGGCCAAATATGTGGTTCTGCCCGCCGAACATAAAAAACCGATGCTTAGCCTATATCAGGCGCGCTATGACGGCGATGTGACTACACAGGTTATTTACGCCTGTAAGGCTGTGATGGATGCACCGCGCCACGGCGCGGCCCAGCCCGGCCTGGCATCAGATAGGGGCTGAATATTTCTTATAAGATGTGTTAAGGAAAGTATTAACATTCTAGGTGTAGAGCCGATAAATTCTATAAGGATATACAATTTTACGGAAAGGAGTTGAAAGATGTTGAAAGATATGGACTGCCAGAGGGTGCCCGTCGAGGGGAACGGTCACGGCGATGGAGGCAGCTTCCTGCACCGGCTGGTTATGCGGCTGTATGGCGGCGGAGGGGAGCAGGCGCAGGATGCGCAGGATGTGTTACAGGAAGCAGTGTTGCCCACGGAGCACCTGTCTGCCCCCTCCACGGAGCAAGCCCCAGCTGCTCCCCAGAAAAAGGCGGGTCACAGTGTAAATACACCGACCAACAGTTTGCTCTATGCGCTGTGGAGTGAGTGGAACGACATTCAAGTTGGAGTGAATGCATTTGACTATGTTCTGAACCTGCCGCTGGAGGATGGCCGGAACGGCAGGCAGCTTCTGAACGATGAGGAAAGCAAAACGGCGCTTACCCAGATTAAGCTGAAATTGATGAACTTGGCAAAGCAGCGTTTTTGGGAGCGCGGAGCGGATGCCCAGACCACGATGGATGCTCTGCCATGTGTGTTTCTATCAGAAAACAAAATGGTGGCATGGCTGTTTCTCTTTCCGCCGACCGGCGGCGGCAAACCAGCCTCCTTGGATCGCCTTGAGCATTCTGTTTGCGAAGCAGGCGTCTTATTCGGGATAGATCACGAGCGGCTGCAGCAGCTTGCGGATAGTCCGGAGTACTTTCAGTTGAGTGTAGTCGCCTATGGACTTGCTCCCATCCCCGGAGATGACGGGCGGATTGTGGAACTAGTACCTCGGGAGCCGCCGCAGACTGCGCCTCAAGAGGGAGCGCAGGGACTGGTGGACTATCGTTCCAGCAGTTATACAAACATTATCCATGAAGGCGATGTGATCTGTGACATCATTCCTCCTTCTCCCGGAACAAGCGGAGTGGATATCGCGGGAAATGTCATCCAAAGCCGTGCTGGGCAGACGCCGCATGTTCCACAAGGGCAAAACACGGGCGTCAGTGAGGATGGGCAGCATCTGGTAGCGCTGACCAGCGGAAATCTCATTTTTGAACAGGGTGTCTTTCGCATTCGTCCTACCCTAGTGGTGGAGAAAAATGTGGATTACAGCACGGGAAATTTGGATTTCGTTGGAGATATTATCATTCGTGGAGATATTTGCGCTGGTTTTTCCGTCCATACCACCGGAACCGTAACAGTTGACGGAGCTGTCGAGGGGGCCATTGTGGAGGCTGGCGGTGATATAATCATTACCAAGGGGGTACTAGGCGATAACTCCGCAATGATTAAAAGCGGTCGAACTGTAAGAGCAGCTTATCTGGAAAACTGCGTCGTATATGCAGGTACTGCAATCTTGGCGGATTGTGCCATAAATGCACAGCTTTACAGCGATGGTGCTATCCGCATTGTAAGTGGGCGCGGTACCGTTATTGGGGGCCTGCTAACAGCGGTTGACCGAGTTGACGTAAATGTGATTGGGGCTCGCTCGGGGGTATTGACTGAGATTGCACTTGGACAGCGCTCTTTTGCGCTTATAGAAGCAACGGATTTGGAGCGATCCTTGGAACAGATGAAGAAGGAACACAAGGAATTAGAGCGAAGTTTGGAATATCTGGAGCAGCAGGAGCCCTCAAAAGAAATCAGCGCAAAGATTTCTAATTTCAGACTGCGTTACGCCACAACCGGCCTGAAATTGGACGCTATGCGCAGGCGGCTTAAGCTGCTGCGTGAGGAACGATTTGACCTAAGCCAGTGTCGGCTATGCTGCCAAGTGGTTTATCCGAAGGCGAAAATCAGCATTGGCTCAGATACCATTACCGTTTCCAACCTGGAAACACAATGCAATGTGCATCTCTCAAAAAAAGGAATTCAACTGCGCTGATTTTATATTATCAGTGACTGCGGTAGTTGTTTTCCAAGCAAAAGGGAGGTGAATATACAATATGGCGGAGAGAGTCCCGCTTGCTTCTGAGCTTTCCCGCATCATGGAGCGGGTTGCATGCGAGGTGACCCGACATGTCGGACAGTTGGAACTGCGGCCAGTCCTGGATGAGAACTTTCCTGCGGAAACGGGAGGCTGTCAAGTTCAGACTACATTGTACGGCGGTTACCACTCCCGGATTACATTGACTAGCAATTACCTCTTTTTTTTCAACTTGGCAAAAAATATGATGGAAGAGTCGCCTACTCTGGAGGATGTTGCTGATTATGCAGTGGAATACTTCAATGTGCTCTGCGGCCATATTGTGGCTGAAATCTTTCGCGTAACAGGGGTGACCGCAAAATTTTGTTGCCCTATTTTTGGACATAAGGTTCGTTCAGAGGCTGTTCCCTTCCAAACATGTACCCAATTCTGCTGTCCGTATGGTTGGCTGGAGCTCGGATACGCACCTCTGCCTATGACTGCAATCAGTGCCAAACACGAAGGAGAGGAGAAAGAACTATGAGTAAGAAGCTGATGATTGTAGATGACTCCCGTGTGGTGTATGCCAGTATGAGTAAGATGCTGGAAAACAGTGGGTGGGAAATTGCTCAATTTTGCAGAAGCGGGGAGGAGGCGCTCAAGACCTACCCTGATATTCAGCCGGATGTCGTCACAATGGACATCGTTATGCCGGGGATGGATGGGTTGGAGACTGCTCGCAGGTTATTGGAAAAATGGCCGGCCGCTAAAATCCTGTTTGTATCCTCATTGGCCTACGATGAAATGGTTGCACAGTCCAATGCTCTGGGTGCAAAGGGTTTCCTCTACAAGCCGTTCCATCGGGAAGAGTTCCTGACCAAACTTGCAGATATCGTATCAGTGTAATGGATCAATTGGCCCCGAAAAGACAGAAAACCGGGTTATGTTTGACACATAACCCGGTTTTTTGTCAGACTGCGGCGGTCCCTGACGAGGTTGTCATTGCTTCCATGTTTGGGCCCTGGGTAGTATCAGGATTGGATTTGTTGCAAAGATAAAATCCGAGTAAAAATAGCTTTTTAACGTGGATTTCATTATACGAACGGAATTAACCGAAGAACACGGAACCATATCACGTAAAACGGTGCGCGTATGTGGGTCATTCCGGCCGTGCATACCGGCTCTGGGCAGCACCGCGGATCAGAGGCATTTATAGTAAAAAGCAGGCATGGATACTCTGCGCAGAGTATCCATGCCTGCTTTTGCTCAGGCGTAGACATCAAACTGATAGCCAGAGCTGGAGGAGGGGGGGAGCATTTGCAGCAACTCCTGTACTGCCAGCTCCTGGGACTCCATTGCCTTTTTTGAAACGGCAAGCGTATAGCTCTGCTGGAGCTGTGCAGACGCAAGGCTGCTGGCTGTGGCAGCGATTCCATCCATCATGTTCATTCAACCTGTCTCCAATCCTTCAAAATCATCTGTGCGGACCCGACGGCGGGGTTACAGCCTCCGCCCTGCGGAACGCAGACTCCAGAGACGCGAGGAGCTGTGGAGTAGAGGGGCTCTGGGCGGCCTCCTGGTTGGAGGAGACGGCCTGCTGCAGCTCGCTGCGGAGGATCAGCATCTCTTTGGGGGCCTGAATACCCAGGCTCACATTTCCACCGGAGTCCACAGAGAGAACCGTGATACTGATATCCCCGCCAATCGTCAAAGATTCACCCGCTTTTCGGCCTAGAATCAGCATAGGGTGCCCGCCTTTCCCCCCTGGAACTCCGCCAGCCGATGCCGCATGTGGTAGGCATCCGATTCCAGGATGACCTGAATGGCCCGGCGGCTGTCCGGATTGACTACAACAGGGCATTTGAAGTTCAGAGTGCTCTCCTGCACAGGCTCCCGGACAACGCAGAGAACATAATAGCACAGGGCATGGCTGTCCTTGACCTCCATCTCACGCAATTCCTCAGAAGAGAGCAGCGGCTGATAGCTGGGATGCAGAGAAAAGGGATTCATGGCGATAAAGGCCAGGGAGGGGGTGGCGGCACTCTGCAAGCAGAGCATATTCCCGTCACTGCCGGCGAAGGGGAGCAGCAGAAAGGAGCGCTCCTCCTCAAACCCAAACAGGCCGTTGGGAAAGGTGATCACCTCGTCCGGAGGGACCTCCACGGTACCAAAGTATTTCGTTTCAAACTTCAAGGGGCTGCCTCCGTTCAGGCCTTTGTATCCAGCGGCTCATAGTTGGGGTCGGCGGAAGGGGGGACATAGAGCGGGCCGCCGATGTATTTGATGACCACATCCGGCTGCTGTGTCACTTTGAACTCAATGTCGCCGGGGACAAAGGTGAACTGCATCTGGTTCATGCGCCAGTCGAAGTTGAGCTTATCCATCTCATAGCGGATGCTCATTTCCCCGCCGGTCCAGGAGATATCGGGGCCCACCTCCGGGAGAAACTGGATGCCAAGCTGAGCGGGCTGGTCCACGGTTTTTTGCTGTGCCAACTGGGGGATCACATCCTGGTCAATTTTGGCCTCCATCATCATGCGGCCCTCCTGCGCCAGGACGGCGGTAGCCTCGTATGCCGCACGCTGTCCCTGGGCTGCCCCCTGCTGGATGCTCTGGGCGGTGGTGGGGACGATAGAACTGCGCGCCTCAAAAGTATCAATGTTGACCCGAATGGGCTGGCTGCGGATCTGGAGCCCGCGTCGGTCGCGGGAGACCTCCATCTGGGCGGTGCCCCGGGCATACTCCAGATGGGCATTGGTCGTTTTCATCTGGATTTCAATTGGGATAGTCTGAATTTCAATCAAGGGACGCATTGGGACGTGCTCCTTTCCGTACAAAGGATAGAAATCACTTCATATAGTCCATCAGGGACTGAGGAATCACATTGGTGCCCACTTGAAGGGCGGCATTGTAACAGGTTTGGGCCCATACAAGCTCCAGAATGGCGTCCGCCGGGTCGATGTCCTCCAGGTTGCTGCGCTCCACATTGAGGGCATCGTAGGTGTTTTCCAACTGGGTTCCGTTTTTGTCCAGGAAATTGGCCTCAGTATCCAGGGTGGTCCACTTCTCCCCCATGGCTTCGCGGGAGGCATCCAGCTTCTTGAGCAACTCCTCCGCTTCGGAGCGGCTTCCAACATTCCATGTCTGAGTCTCATGGTCATAGCCCTCAAAAATATCGGCCAGCCGGAGCATGATAGAGGCAAGGTTCTTGGGATCGCCGTCCGCGTCCACGCCGTAGCCCATGATACCGATACCGGAGATGGCGGAGTCAAAGGCTGTGGAGGGGATCACCTCGCCGTTCCCGTCCAGCTTAAAGCCCAGTCCGATATCCACGTACTGGTGTTCCTCATTCCACATATCCAAGACTTCTTTGTTGGTCATGTCCTTACCGTTTGCGTCCTTAATTGGCTGTCCCTTATCGTCCAAGTAAATATCATCCAGGGTATCCGGATTGTCGATCTCGACGCCGCGGTAGGTGACAAAGCCCTTATCGTTGATAGCAAAGGGGGCGTTCAGGGAGTCCGCCCCGGCGAACACAAAATTATTGCCGTATTTGCCGTTCATGGCCTGAATAATGGCCTCGGCGCCCTCTCGTATGATCTGCCCCTGGGTATTCAGGGTGCTGAGGTTGGTATCATTCAGGCCGCTGAGGGCGGGGACGCGGCCGGTGTCCTGTACCAGACCGTCATAACCGTCCAGCACGCTCGCCAGAGTGCTCCACGCCGTCTCGTACTTATGCAGGACGGTGTCGTTGTTGGAATACTGCGCATTGGTGGCGTTGAGGGAACTGTGAATTTTGAAGGCCCGGGTGGCCGCGGCGGGATTCGACGCATAGGAGCTGAACTGCCGCTGGGTCATCAGCTTGGTCATGGCGGAGTTCAGGGAGTTGGTGGACTTCATGAGATTGGAGCGGTACATCCGCAGGGAGCTGTTAGTTGTAATACGAATCATAATCAATACCTCTTATTGTTCCCGTTCCAGACCTTAGACAACCATGCCGTTGATCAGGGAATCCAGAGCCTCTTCCAATACTGTCATCAGCCGGCAGGCGGCGGTATACGCCTTCTGATAGACCATCAGATTCGTGGCCTCGTCATTCAGATCCACACCGGATACGCTGTCCCGGTCGGTGTAGACGGTGTTATTTACGGTGAGATAGTTGTTCAGCTTGGCAGTAGTACCCATCTGATCCTCTGCCAGGGTGGACTGGGTGCGGAGCAGCCAATCCTCGAACGACATGGAAACGGAGGAGCCCACGGCACCCTGGCGAATATCACTCGGATCAATCCGGTGCTCTTTGGAGAATACCTCGAGGAATCTGGCCAGGTTGGAGCGGTCGTCGGAGGGGGCGTTGGGGTCGGTGGAGGAGAGCATGTGCACCTTGCCCTCCGCCCAGTCCTTTGAGATGGCAATGTTACCGGCGGTGATCTTATCACCTGGATTATCCCGGTTCATAAAGAGATCCCCGGCCCCAGTGACGCCCTGGGCCTGGTTCAGCGCGTTCATCTGCTCGGCAAACTCATTTGCCAGGCTGTCCAGAGCCATCTGGTAGTAGGGGATACCCCGCTTAACGGTGGCGTCCTTATCGTTGTTGATCTCGGCTTGGGTGGAGTATTCGCCCTTCTCTGTCAGCATTTCCCGCAGGGACTGGAGGGAACCATACAGGTCGGTATCCCTTAGCGTAACGGGATCGATATCCTGGGGATTCTGCTTCTTATTGTCCATATCACGAAGAGCACCCAGCTTTACCTCATATCCATTTGCCTCGTCCCCGGTGGAAACCTTGGTTGCAAATTCGCCGTCAATGAGCGTGTTTTTGCCTCCGGTGGCCAGCTTGACCGTGAGCTTCTCCACCATAAGGCCGCCGCCCACATCCTCCATGGAATAGGTGACGTCAATTTTCATGTGCTGACTCAGGGTATCCAGCAGCAGGTTGCGCTGGTCCCGCAGCTCCAGGCCCTCGTCTCCACGGATATCGGAATTGCGGATGGCCACGTTCAGCTCCTGAATCTGGGAGAGGATGCTGTTGATCTCATCCACATCCTGCTTGAGGTAGCCCTCAAAGGTGGTTTTCAGCTCGGCCAGAGCCTTGGCGGCGCTGTTGAACAGGTCGCACAGAGTGTCGGCGGACTGGCGGATCAGAGAGTCATAGCCCTCAATGCCGTTGGTGTTGGCCTTGTTGATCAGGTCGCGCAGATCGTTGAGTTGGTTGAGGATCAGGCCGTCATCCTGCTCGCCGTCGCCCTTGCCCACCTCGTCCAGGATTCCGGCCAGCTTCTTCAGGCCGGCGAGCCATGAATCCGCCGAGCCCACATCGGCCTGGGATTTCCGGTAGGAGATGTCCAGTCCCGGGTCCCGGAGCTGGGAGACGCCGTTTACCAGTACGCCCTGCCCCACCCGCACGTTGTACTGGGAGTGGTAGCGGTCTGAACCGCCGGAGATCAGACTGACCTGGTCCAGGCGCTGGCGGGTGTAGCCGTTGGTATTGATGTTGGTGATGTTGTTGCCGGTCACGTCCAAGCCCTTCTGGGCGGCGTAGATCCCCAGCTTTACTGTAGTAAGAGAGCCGAATGTACTGCTCATGCTGTTACCTCCTATGCTCTGAAGTCCGTTTTCATACTGGTGGGCCGGGCCGGGGATGCCTGGTAGTGAGATTCTGCATCCGGCTCCACCCCCCGCCGGGCCAATTCTCCATCCACCCGGCGGAGCTCCAGCTCGGTCAAAGTACGGGCGGAGCCCTGTGCGGCCTGGAGGACGGCGTAGCCCTTCAGTACCTGCTCCACCATGCGGCTGGTCTCCGCCCGGTATTCCGGCGGGCAGTGGGAGGGCATGTCACGCAGGGAAATGCCGGTCAGGCCGAGTCCGGTCAAAAGGGTCTCCCGTTTCTGCTCGCAGCCCCGCAGGGCAAGCGTGAGGGCCTGCTCCCGCTTCATGGCTTCGTTCAACTCGTCCAGAGCGTGCCCCTGCACCGCGTCAATCTTTTGCTGCTCCACATGGCTGATCTGGTCAAAGAGCTGACACAACTCAGAAAGCAGCGCCAGGTAATCGCTGTATTCCACCTCAGTCCGCCTCCTTCTGGAGCAGCATGCGGGCTGCAATTTCCTGGGGGTCGGGCTGGTAACGCCCCTCCCGGATTTGGGCTTGCAGGGACTCAATTTCTCGGCAGGTAGGCCGGATTCGGATTTCCTGTGAAATACGCCCGACAAGCTCTTTCATGCGCGTTTCCTCCCCGCTTGGCTGTATACTGAGCTGGAACTGGTCGTAGACCTGGCGCTCTGCTTGGGGGCGGGAGGTGCTGTGGGCTGCACCGGCCTGGGGGGAACGGCCTGCCCCTGGAACAGATACCCGGTGGATGGAATATTCAGAGAACATGAGATGGCCTCCTCAAGATAGCTGAACGGGAACGAATGAAACAAAGACTGGAAAATCTATTAGTTTTATCGTCACAGATAAAAAAAAGATAAGAACAAATTGGAGGAATACAGGAAATCTTTTTCTCAGTTTGCAGGTATGGGTGTAATAAGGAGGGCGGGCCCAAATGGGCCCGCCCTCCTTGGGGCTGGCGTTATTTTGACTCTGGGGCTGGCGAAGAGTCGGTCTCCAAGGAATCTCGAAGCTGGAAATGGGAGGTCAGTGATTTAAGAATCTGAGACTGGTCGGAAAGCTCCTGACTGGCAGCGGCGCTCTCTTCCGCAGAGGCGGAGTTGGTCTGCACAACGCTGGAGATTTGCTCCACGCCCACGTTGATCTGCTCAAGGGCGTCCGCCTGCTGTTCAGAGGCGTCAGAAATCTGGTGGATCGTAGCCGTGATGTCCTGGGCACGGCCCACCACATTTTCCAGATAGGAGGCGGTCTCATTCATACTGGAGGTACCCCTCTGAATGGCGGACAGGGAACGCTGAATCAGGGCGGCGGTATTCTTTGAGGCGTCGGAGGACTTCTGCGCAAGGCTGCGCACCTCCTCAGCCACAACAGCAAATCCCTTCCCGGCGGCCCCGGCCCGCGCGGCCTCCACTGCTGCGTTCAATGCGAGAATATTCGTCTGGAACGCAATATCCTCAATGGTCTTGATGATCTTTCCAATCTCGTTGGAGCTGCTTTGAATGTCCTGCATGGCGGACAGCGTTTCCTGCATTTTCTGATTGCTCTCTGCAATCTCCTGGCTGACCATGGCGGCCTTATCACTGGCATCACGGGCGTGCTCCGCGCTCTTTTGAACATGGTTCAGAATATCCGAGGTAGTGGCAGCCAGCTCCTCAACCGCAGAGGCCTGTTCAGTGGCCCCCTGGGCAAGCGCCTGTGCTCCGCTGGCAACCTGTTCCGACCCGGAGGAGACGTGATCCGCCGCATTGTTGATCTGGCTGAGGGTGTCGCTGAGGGTATAGTTGATGCGGCGAATGGAAAGCAGAATTTGGTTGTAGTCCCCAATATAGCGCTCACGATCCTTCGAGCGGATTCGGAAGTTTCCGTCACTCATCTCATTCAGCAGATAACTGATATCCTGAATGATCGCCCGCAGGTTTTCCGTCATAGCCTGGAAGGACTGGGCGAGCTGCCCGATTTCATCCTGAGAGCGGATGTCCAGGTGTACGTCCAGGTTACCGGAGGCGATCTCGTCAGCAGCGGACACCACAGCACGGATAGGAACCAGCATTTTCCGGAGGACGGCGGTCACAACCAGAAGAAGCACCAGCAGCGATGCCACCGACAAAATAAGCAGCAGGCGTGTGGTCCGGGTGACGGAGGACAGGGCGTCCGAGGTATACACACCGGTCATGGACCACCAGGTTTCACCGCCCACCTGCAAGGGGCTGTAGAAGCAGGAGACCTGGTCGCCGTCCTCGCGGGTCTTGCGCATATTGAACGCATCCCCCTGGGCCATGGCGGCCTGAATGGCCTCCAGCTCGTCGGCCTGGGGTGTAAACTCCACCATGTTGTGTCCCACATCGTCCAGTGTTTCGCTGTCCCATATGATGGTTCCATCACCGCTGTAAAGGGTAGACCACATGGAGGTGTAATTGTTGTCGGAAATCTGGAGGGAAGAGAAGGAACTGAGGTCGATGACGGAGATGACCACACCAATCACAGAACCGTTGTAAACAATTGGAGTGCCGTAGGCGATAAGCAGCAGATCTCCATCCCGATAGGGGGCGGAAATGTAAATCCGGTTTTCCTGGGCGGGGACCCGGTAGGAGTCCTCTTTGGCATATTCCTCGTAGGAGGCATAGGCATCAACCTCGGCATCGGCCGAGGACATGTCGATATAAAACCCATAGTGCCGGAGGTTGCTCTGGAACTGATTGGGCTCAAACATGACGCCGATGCCCTCCAGCTCGGGGTTGTTTTTGACCGCGTTCCGAACCGTCTCCACAATAAACTGCTCCATATCGTATGCGTTGGAGGTCAGGGACAGGCCCGGATAAAGGGTGCTCTGCTGCATGGCAGCGGCGTCCCCGGGAGCGCCATTTGGTTTGGCGTAAATGCGGCCGATGTATTCCTGGATACCCCGGGCCGTATCATCCACAACCCCAAAGCTGTCCTGGATCTCTGTGCCGGTTGTCCTCGCCAGGGCGGACAGCTCGCCTGCAATGCCCTTCTGTATGCTGGTGCTGGTAGTGGAGATCGTCACTCCGATCAGAAGTGCAAAGATGACGGCCAGGACGGCCCCGATGATGACCGCCAGCTTAGAAGTCAGTTTCAGTTTCCCAAACAACATCGATTCCCCCATTCGGTATCATTGCAAAATGCTGCGTTATGGGCGTGATACCAAGTATTTGTATGTTTATCTCAAACCGGCGGCAGCGTCTGCCGCTTTGCCGGGAAGTTCCTCTCTGTCAAACACACAGTCAACGATTGTATGTAATCGTTTTCTGATGTTTATATCGGACGGATAAATAAAAAATTAAGGGGAAAAACAACGAAAACCTATCGGAAGTGCGGAATTTGGCTTTGATAGAGCCTGTTCCGATGTGGCTGGGCATTTTGGAAGGTTCCCAGCCAGTCGAGGTTGAGGGGAATGGGGGTAAGGAAGGTATCAGGTCGGACGGCCTCCCCGTGGAAATCGCTGCCCCCCGTGATATGGAGGCCGTATTTGTCTGCAAGACGCAGATAGGCGGCGGTCTGTTCGGGGGAATGCCGGGGATAAAAGCACTCAATCCCATCCAGCCCCGCGTCCTTCAGTGCACGGAGGATTTCCTCCAGGCGCCCGTGGGAGCAGCCGAGCTGGCAGGGATGGGCCAGAACCGCCTTTCCGCCCGCGTCATGGATGGCCGCGATGCATTCCGGGGCGCCGGCCTTCCACCGCTCAATGCGCTGGTATTCGTCCGTGTCCAGATAGCGGTCGAAGGCCTCCCGGAGGGAGGAGACATACCCGCGCCGGAGCATCACCCGGGCGAAGTGGGGGCGGGCGACCACTCCGCCGCCGGCGAGGGCCTCCACCTCCTCCAGCGGCACGTCCAGCCCCTTCCCGCGGAGAAACGCGGCGATGCGGTATTTCCGCTCCTCCCGGCTGGCGCGGAGCCTGCGGCAGAGCTCCGCCAGGGCGGGACACTCGGGGCCCAGATTGAGGCCGAGTATGTGCATGTGACGGTCCTCACGGGCCCCCAGCTCCACCCCGCGGAGCACCGTCAATCCGCAGGCTTGTCCCGCCCGGACGGCCTCCTCCGCGCCGTCCATGGTGTCATGATCGGTGACTGCCAGAATCTGGATTCCGGCCGCCAGGGCCTTGGCGGCCAGTTGGGACGGGGTATACTGCCCGTCTGACGCGGTGGTATGGGTATGCAGATCCGCGGGACAGGTCATAAAAACCGCCTCCTCAATTCTTCACCGCCACAACGCGGATGACGGGGGGATCGTCGTTGCCGTAGGGGGCGAAGCCGGTCTGTTCCCTGGCGTACTCGATGCGGAAGCCGGCCTGCCGGAGGGCCTCGGTCAGCTCGTCCAGCACAAGAAAACGGCGGTAGTGGTTGTCGTAGAAAAAGGCGTTGCGCTCCAGCGCCTCCCCCTTGCCGTAGAGCGGGTCATGGACGCTGCGCACCTCGATGAAGAACTTTCCGCCCGGCTTGAGGGCCCGGGCCATGCTCCCCAGGAGCATCCGCTCCTGCTTCTGGTTGATGGCGTGGATGGTAAAGCGGCTGTAGGCGTAGTCATAGCTCTCCGGCTGGTGGAGGGTGTGGCTGACGAAGTCGCCGCATACGAACCGGGCGTGTGGGACCGGCTGCTGCCGGAGCATGCCGATGGCTGCCTCAGACAGGTCCATCGCCACCACGTCCAGCCCCAGAGAGGCAAAGTAGAGGGCGTCCCGCCCGTTGCCGCACCCCAGCTCCGCCAGCGTCCGCCCCGGCTCCACCAGGGTGGACACATACCGGGCGAAGGGGGAGGGGCTGGTGGGGCAGAGCTTGTTTTGATAATACAGGTTCCAGTAATCGGTATTGTCGATGGGGTGCTCCACGATATTCGGGTAGAGCGCCCCCTCGATCTCCTCTACCAGCTCCAACGGAGTGCGCTCCCCGTCGTTCTGGAGCACAAGGTCGGGGCTTTGGGGCTCGTCAAAGGGCAGATCCACCCCCACCACATTGCGCCCCCCGGTATAGAGGCCCTTCTGGTTGCGCTGGATGAGGGTCTCTTTTTTGACCCGGATATAGATTTCCTTGTAATTTGGAATATGCTCCCGGTTCCAGCGGCGCACAGTGTCAAACATGGCGATGGAGCAGCACACCACGTCGATACCCTGGTCGGAGAGCAGCCTGCACACCCGGAAGATCCGGCCCGCCCAGCGCAGGCGGTCATCGTTGGTGTAGCCCACATCCTCGCCGAAGGCCACCCGGATTTCGTCCCCATCCAGATAGACCGCATTGGGCTTGGTGTTTTTGAGCCGCTGGTAGAACAGGCTGCCCACGGTCGTCTTCCCCGCCCCAGACAGGCCGGTGAAAAAGTATACGGTTCCCTTGTGTTCCATGTCCTCCTCCTCAGTGATACAGCGGCTGTTCCAGCAGCGCCGGGTCCAGCTCCAAAAGGGGCATGAAGTTCAGCGGCGCGCCGTTTTTGTTGACGAACCGCAGCCCCCGCATCAAAACGCCTGCGATCTCCCGCCGCTTGGCCGCCATGTTTTCCCCGATCTCGGTCAAGATCTCCTGCCGCCGCTGTTCCGGGTCCTCCCCCTCGAAAAACACCTTGTGCTCCATTGCCTTTTTATAGGAGGCCAGGATCAGGTCCGTGCAGCCGTGCAGCCTGCCGACCAGCGCGTTCATCGCCTCTTCGTCCATGGGCGCGCCGTCGTAATACTGAAAATCATAGCCGTAGCGCCGGTATACGTCTCCCATCAGATACTCCAGATACACCCGTTCCTCCCGGCCCAGGTACTCCTCATAGGTCCGATAGATGGCCGCCGGGTCAAAGCCCCGGTCATTTCCCTTCAAAGACTCCGGGTCCCGCTCGCCGTTGCGGGAACAGTAGGTCATGCTCTTCGTATAGGGTAGGTCCAAAAAGGCTGCCAGGGCGGTGAAGGTGGCTTTCGGATTCAGCTTGCCGTCCTCAAAGCGGACCAGCACCGAATCCTGAAACAGTCGGTCCTGCCAGTCCACCATATAGTTCCGGTTCAGGACCCGGTCAGCAAGCTCATCTGGCATTGTCACCGCCTTCTGCTCCGGCTCCCAGGCATCTATCTGTCGTTGCATGTATCTCACGGCCGCACCAGCAGAAGTGGTGGGCCGGCGCAGGGGGGTGAAGGTCTTGACATACCGGAAGCCCTTGAGGGGGGAGAAGTCCTGCAGCTCCTGGTACTCCGCCGAGTCCAGCACCGCCCGGTTCTGCTCGTTGGCCCCCAGCGTGCAGTGGTAGTTGTGGAAGTGGGGCTGGAAGAAAATGGCCGGCACGATCCGGGCGGCCGGGTCCAGATTCCGCAGGTCCGCCATGGCCAGATACAAGGCCGTGAAGATATCCTTGTCCGTCCGGTTATGCATATGACTTAACTCATCAGCTAATTGCTGTAATTGTTCCGTGGACCTATTCCCATCACTGTGTTGAAAAACAATTTTTCCGCCATCTTTAAGCAAAGATCTAAACTTTTCGAGCTGTTCCTGAATCGCATACAGCATCACCGACTCCACTGGGACCAGGTTGGGGTGGTTGTCAAAGATCTCGTTGAAGAAATCGCCGCCGTTATGGCTGGAGAGCTGGGTGTGCCAGATCAGCCGGTGGATCTCCCGGATGCCGACGGGCTTGACGGGATACTGGCTGTAATCCATGCCGAACCGGGCCTGGAAGTCGATGGGGTACTGGCTGATCTCGTCTCCGATCAGGAAGACCAGCTTCTCCTCCGCCAGCAGGGGCCGCAGGTTCAGGACCTGGAGATAGGCGCAGAAGGTCCCCCAGTCCGTGTAATGGAGATAGACGTGGTTCTCCCGGCCCACCCACTCGCTTTTCCGCACATTGTCCCGGAGGTATTCCAGCTCATACTGGGAGTACACATCCGCCGCCAGCACGGGCTTGTCCAGGTTTTGAAAGAAGTTTTGGCTGATCACCGGATGCCGGAGGTCCAAAGGCTCCCCGAAGGTCTCCGTCTCTACGGTAAAGGGGATGTAGCGCTGGTCGTCGTAGGGGTAAAAGCGGAGGGGCAGCTCCTCAAAGGCGGGAAAGTCCTGCTGGAAGCAGTAGGGATATTTGCGCAGCAGGCGGCAGTTCTTCTCGTATCGGCTCTTCAGGAGTTTGATGTTGGGCTGGTAAAAAGCCTGGGTCATCAGCTCCAGCAGAGTTTCCCGCTGGAAGCCCCGGCGGTAGAGGGAGCGGAAGGCGTCATAGGCCACCTTGTAGTTCCCGCCGTTTTCAAACAGGTAAAGGGCGGCCTCCAGCTCTGTCTCCGGCTGGCGGTCCCGGGCGTCCGCCATAGCCAGGGTATAGGCCGTCACAGCGTGGCTCCGCTCTCCCAGCTCCGCCATCCGGCGGGCGATGTCCAAGGCGGTTTGTTCCTTTGTCATAGTTCCTCCCTGTCTCAGCATAGAAAAACGGGGGCCGGGCGCAGTGCCCGGCCCCCTTGTGGTTGCTGTGAAAGAACAACTGCTCCGGATTACTGCAGCAGCTGCAGCACGCCCTTCGTCGGCGCGGACTTCGAATCCCTCGCTTCGCCGCAGGCGGCAAAGCTTGCTCTCTCCGTCGCGCCTCCTCTCCCCACCGAACCCGCTTCGCTGGGCTTCGGCGGGGGCTACCCGTGCCCCAGGGCGGGGCAGCGCAGGAGGGTTGGGGAGCGTGCAGATGCTCAGCCAACACCAGAGCTTACTGGAGCAGCTGCAGCACGCCCTGGGGCACCTGATTGGCCTGGGCCAGCATGGCCTGGGCGGACTGGATCAGGATGTTGTTCTTGGTGTAGGCCATCATCTCGTCGGCCACGTCGGTGTCGCGGATGGTGGACTCGGCGTCCTGGATGTTCTCCTGCATAACGCTCAGGTTGTTGATGGTGTGGTCCAGACGGTTCTGGGTGGCGCCCAGGGTACCGCGGACGTCGGAGACATAGTTGATGGCGCTCTTGATCTTGTCCAGGGCCTTGGCGGCGTTGTCCTGATCGCCGATCTTCATATCGGTGAGGCCCAAGGCGTCCACGTGGCAGTCCTTGATGCCCACCTTCAGCTGGTTGAAGCTGTCGGAGGTATCGCCGATCTGGAGCGTCAAAGGATCGCCGGTATAGGCCTTCTTAGTGGTTCCATTGACAGTCGGTGCGCCGCTCTTACTCGTCGAAATACCCGAGCCAGAAACCGTAGCGTTCTTCAGAGCCTCGGCCATGGCATCCTTATTGGCGCCATCAGAAATCGTCGCATTGCTGAGCAGAGCGGCGATGTCAGCGGCAGTGTACTTGCGACCGCCAGTTTCTTTCGCATTCACAGTAATCGTAACCGTGCCATCGGTTTTGACTGCCACGCCCTCATTATTGCCCTGCGCAACCTTAAAGGTGAAGTTCTTGGTGGTCCCGCCTACCGTCTTATAGGCATCGGCGGAAATCAACAGATCAACGGCAGAATCACTATTAGCGGCCGATTTAGACAGGCTGTTGATTTGACCGGCATACATATCACCATTAAGCAGCTTGATGCCATTGAAGTTGGCGGAATCGGCGATACGGTTGATCTCGCTCTTGAGCTGATCGACCTCCTTCTGGAGCTGCTTGCGGTCGGTGCCGTCCTCAAAGGTGCCGTTGGCGGACTGCTCGGCCAGCTCGTACATGCGGTTGAGCATGTCGTGGACCTCGGTCAGGGCGCCCTCGGCGGTCTGCACCAGGGAGATGCCGTCCTTGGCGTTGTCCTGGGCCTTGTCCAGGCCGGTGATCTGGGCGCGCATCTTCTCGGAGATGGCGAGGCCCGCGGCGTCGTCACCGGCGCGGTTGATCTTGTAGCCGGAGGACAGCTTCTCCAGGTTCTTGGACAGGGCGGAGGTGTTGTTGGCGTAGTTGCGGTAGGCGTTCATCGCCATAATATTGTGCTGAATACGCATGATGTCTTACTCTCCTTAACATTGTTCTCCGGGAGGTTCCTTCCTCCCGGGCCGCAGGGGTGGTGGGTAGTGCAGCCCGTAGCCGGCCGGGCAGGCCGCGCAGACCCGGAATCTATTTCAGACAGGGCAGCCCCGCCCGGGACAGCCTGTTTGAAATTTGGAGGAGGGAGGGCGGCGGTTTGGACTGAGGACGCCGCCCTCCAGTGCGTCGCACTATCTGTTTGATCGGTGCAAAGCTGGAATTATTAAGTCCTTTTTGAAAAAATTTTTGGAACCGCGGAATTTGTCTGGAAGGGGTTAATTTTTGAAACGGATGGACGATTTAAAAATATAGAGAATATCCTCTAGTTCTATATGGATTTGATTTACTGGAAAGGAAGATTGTACCTATGCGTTATGAATTGACTCAGGACCTGCTGACCGGCAACCAGTTGATTGACAGTGAGCACAGACAGCTCTTTGACGCCATCAACGCCCTGCTGGACGCCTGTGCCCAGGGGGCCGGACGCACCAAGATCAATGAAACCGTGCAGTTTCTGAACAGCTATGTCAGCAAGCATTTCCGCGATGAGGAGCAGCTCCAGCTTCAAAGCAAATACCCTGGCTACAACGCCCACCACACCTTCCACGAGGGGTATAAGCGCGAATTGGCTGCGGCGGCCAACCAGATCGGCGCGGAGGGGCCCAGTGTGAAATCCCTGCATACCCTCAACACTCTGGTGGGCACACTGATTACACATATCCGCACCGAGGACAAGCGGGTTGCCCGCCACGTTAAGGGCGGCTGAGGCGGTGGGCCCCTGGGCAACGGCCGGGGACGCCCGCGGCGGCGGGGCGGCTTCTGCGGAAACCGTTTTCACGCCCTTTGCCCGCTGCCGCGCTAACGGAGGAGTACACCATGCGCGAAACACTGTTCGACTACTGTAAACGAACCGGGGAGCTGGAGCTGCTCCGGCAGTGGAATTCTGAGCGAAACGGAGCGCTTACCCCTGAGACGGTGAGCTATGGAAGTAAAAAGAAGGTGTGGTGGCGCTGTGGGAAAGGCCATGAGTGGCAGGCAGAAGTGACGAGCAGGACCAGCAACCACACAGGCTGCCCCTTTTGCAGGGGCGTCATGGCGTGGCCGGGAGAGACGGATTTTGCCACGCTATGGCCGGAGCTGGCCGCCCAGTGGCACCCGACCAGAAACGGAGCGCTCACCCCGAGCGAGGTGCTCCCCGGCAGCCACCGGAAGGTGTGGTGGCGCTGCGAGAAGGGCCATGAGTGGCAGGCGGAGGTAAAGACAAGGGTAAACGGCTGCGGCTGTCCGGTCTGCGCCAACCGTAAGCTGGCGGAAGGGGAAAACGACCTGGCAACCCTGCGCCCTGAGCTGGCCGCCCAGTGGCATCCAACCCGGAACGGAAGCCTGACCCCCGAAGACCTTACGGCTGGTACCAGACGCAAGGTATGGTGGCGCTGCGACAAAGGCCATGAATGGCAGGCCAGTGTGCTGTCACGAACCAGTCTGGGAAACGGCTGCCCGGTCTGTGCCGGCAAGCAGGTCATTCCGGGAGAAAACGATTTGGCCAGCCAGTTTCCCCAACTGGCCGCTCAATGGCATCCGGACAAAAACGGCGCCCTGAGGCCGGAGAATGTCTCACCCAACAGCAATCGAAAGGTCTGGTGGCTCTGTCCCCTGGGCCACGCGTGGAAGGCCACGGTGACCTCCAGGAGCAGGGAGGGGGCGGGGTGTCCCTTCTGCGCCGGGCGGAAGGTCTGGCCCGGCTTTAACGACCTGGAGACCGTGGAGCCGAAGGTCGCCGCCCAGTGGCACCCGACGCTGAACGGCCAGTTGACGCCCAGAATGGTGACGGCTGGGAGCCGGAGAAAGGTCTGGTGGCAGTGCCCGGAGGGACATGTGTGGAAGGCGGTCGTCTACTCCAGGGCTGGAAAACGAAAGTGCGGCTGTCCGGTCTGTGCCGGACGGATCAGCGAAGCGCGGATGAAGGCATACCGGCACATGGTGGGGGAACAGCAAGGGAAAACGGAGCGCTGAACGGCTGTTCACTGCACGGATAAGAAAATAGGCAACAAAAAAGCTGCATGGAATTCAATTCCATGCAGCTTTTTGTTGCGGGGACGCCTGGGCTTTGGGAAGTCTGCTTTACGGCGGAAGATCCCATATGGTTACTGCGGAGGCTGAGCAGTACCGGTATCGTCCTTGCGGAAGGTGAATCCCCCGGTCAGCTCCTTTAGCAGCTGAGCCTGCCCCGAGAGCTCCTCGCTGGCCGCAGCACTCTCCTCTGCTGTGGCGGAATTCGTCTGTACCACACTGGAGATCTGGTCAACGCCCTCGGATACCTGGTCAATGGAGTGGGCCTCCGAGACAATGTTGCCGGCCACCCGGTCAATGAAAGCGACGGTAGTCGCCCTGGTAGAGGTCATAATCCCTCGAACGGACATCAAAGTTCCCGTCGGCCATCTCCCCCAACAGGTAGCCAATATCACCGATCAGCTCCTGAAGCCGCGTGGTGATCTGCCGGGTAGTGAGCGAAAGGACACCGATCTCATCTCTGCGCTCGTAAGTGGGGACAGGGGAGGACAGGTCTCCCTGCTCCAGAAGCTGAAGGCGCTCGGCGCAGGCCCGGATCGGATTGCCGATCTCGCCCGCCATTCGAACCGCCAGGAGGATGGCAATGACCAGGATGACAATTAAAAGAATGGCGGTCAGAAGTGTGCTTGTATAGGTGGTGCCCAGAAAATCCTTAACGGGCGCGGTGACAGCGACGGTCCAGCCGTCGGTCTGGGGAACCGGGGCGTAGGCCAGATATTTCTGGGCGCCGCTTATCTCATAGCTGCCATAGCCGCTGTTCCCCGCCCGCATGTCCGCGTGTAGCGCCGCCAGGGCGGAGAGGGAGGAATCCTGTTGGGCCTCCTGCTCAATGTTCTGAACCGATACTGTGTCCAGCGTGGTGTCCGCAATCGTCGTACCAGTGGAGTCAATCATGTACGCGCCGCTGTTTTCGCTGATATGAATGGACTCCATGATGTCATTGAGGAAGGTTTCATGGGGCACAAAGTAGACTACACCGGCGACAGTGCCGCCCTCTATGCCGTTCAACCAGACAGGCGCGGCCACCATGATGGACAATTCCCCTGTAACTTTGCTCAGGGTTGGCACGGAGATACAGACCTCCCCCTGAACCGCCTGCTGGAAATACGCGCGGTCGGAGTAGCTGTTTCCGTCAAACAGGCTCCTGCCCGACAAATCCAGCAAATTGCCGCGCTCCATACCATAAGACTGAGCCCAGTGGTCTACAATCCGCTCCTTTTCAGTGACGGGAACGGCGCCGTCGCTGAGCTCTGGAACCATACCCAGGCCGCGAACCGCGTTTTGATAGGACAACAGCTCGTAGGAAACACGGGTGGCGGCGAGGGATGCGGTGGACTCCAGGCTTTGCTCCAGCATCGAATGGGAGCTGATGTAGTTGGCTGCAATTCCTACGCCGCCGCAAATCAGGGCCGCTGCTGCGGTCATTGCCAAAATGCGGACCAAGAGCTTTTGTTTGATGCTCCTCATGATAGATTACCCCCCTAAATATAAGAACCTATTTCACCAATCCAAAAGAAAAAGGATAGGCGCCAAACACAGACTGCTGGCCAATTGATTGGGCCCACGAAACTCGTTTGACACTTATCCCTTCTCTTCCTGCGCCTGCCTTTGCACAGCCAGTACAGGAAGCGATCCTTTTACTGAAATCATCAGCGGTTATTGAGGTGGTTCATCAGAACACTGGCGATGTTGTCGCAGGAGGCCTGAACCGTGACTGCTCCAATATCATGGGCCACCATTGGCATGCCGTAGACTACGCAGGAGTCCTTATCCTGGCCGATCGTGTACGCCCCGGCCTTCCGCATCTCCAGCAGGCCGCTGGCCCCATCCCGGCCCATCCCCGTCATGATGATACCAACCATGCGGCAGCGGACCGAGGCGGCCATCGAGGAAAAGAGGACATCCACCGAGGGCCGGTGCCCGCTCACCTTTTCGCCCGGAATACAGGAGAGTGTGTAGCGCGGGCCCATGCGCACAACCTTGGCCTGATAATCCGCAGGCGCCACAAGTGCCAGGCCAGGGCGGATTTCATCGCCGTTGACAGCCTCACGCACTTCCATTTGGCATAGACGGTTGAGGCGCTCGGCATACATCTTGGTGAACCCGACCGGCATGTGCTGTACGATCACCATGCCGGGAATGTTGGCCGGGAGCCGCCTGAGCACGTTCAGCGTGGCCTCTGTGCCGCCTGTGGAGGCGCCCAGACCGATAACGGTCTGCTCCGGCGCCCCATCGCCGCCAAAACGTAGCGGAGCGGCGGGGGCGGCAGGGTGGGGCAGGTTGGCACGGGATAACCTGGCATGGGAGGCCACAATAATTTTATGGGTCAGGGCCTGGAGGAAGGATTCCCGGCTCTCTACCGCGTCAGGCTTGCGCACAAAGTCCACCGCTCCCGCGGCCAGCGCATCAAAGACCCGCAGGTTAAGGGAGGAGACGAGGATGACGGGGAGAGGATGTGACGGAAGAAATTGCTTTAAAAAATCAATGCCGTTGATGCCGGGCATTTCCACATCCAGCGTCATTACATCAGGGGAGAGGTGCTGGAGTTTTGTCTTTGCATCCATGGCATTGACTGCATACCCCACCACCTCGATGCGGGGTGAGGCGGAAAGCCCCTGGATGATGACGCTGCGTGCCACAGCGGAATCGTCCACGACCAAAACGCGGATCTTTCGATTTGTGGTCTGCATAAGTACCGGAACCTTTCTTTGCGAGATTTACTGGTGCGTCCCGAGTGGAAGCTTTTGATAAACCGCCGGAGCGGCCGTTCGGAACAGCCGGGTCTGCCCCAGAGATTCGGAGTGACTGATAAACAGGTATCCGGTTGGATGCAGGGCATCGTAAAAGCGCCGGACCAGGGCGTCCCGGGTCGCCTGATCAAAATAAATCATCACGTTGCGGCAGAAAATTACATCAAATTTCAGCCGGAAGTGAATGGGGTCCATCAAGTTGAACGTGCGAAAAATAACATTCTGCTTCAGTTGGGGCGCCGCCGTATAGAGACAGGTGGCGTCATCCTTTACAAAATAGCGCTTGAGCCATTCACCGGGCATATCAGCGGGCAGCTTGTACTGCCCCGCCTTGGCCTTGGACAGGGCCTGCTGAGAGATGTCAGTGGCCAGAATCCGGGTGTCCCACTGGGATGCCTGGGGCCCAAAAAACTCTTTCAGGTAGATGGAGAGCGTATAGGGCTCCTCACCACTGGAGCAGCCCGCGCTCCAGATGGAGAGAACCCGGTCTTTCTGATGGCGGCGGGAGAGCTCCGGCAGTATCACATCGCGGAAAAAGGTAAAATGGTCGGGTTCCCGCATAAAAAAGGTATAATTCGTGGTCAGCTTATTGAGTACCAGCTCCAGATCAGCGGGGTCCTGCTTTTTGAGCAGGTGGTCCAGAAAGGCAGAGAAGTCCGGATACCCGCGCTCCCGAAGGGAATGGGAAAGACGGCTGGTAATCAACTGCTTTTTTTTACTCAGGTCAATCCCGTAGTTATCCTGAATAAAGCGCACCATGCGCTGAAAATCAGCGTCTGAAACGGACATATCGCGAAACAGCATATTCAAAACAGGAGCCTGCACTTTCTGCCCTAAGGCTGGTTGAGAATTTGAGGACAGTCAAAGACCAGCATGGTCTGTTCCTCGGACAGAGAACACATGCCGGAAACCAGATTCCGGGTGTCCTGAGAGGGAGAGGGCAGAATCAGTGCTGTATCCACATCAATCATCTTCTGCACAGTGTCCACCAGAATACCTACCAAGGTGTCCTCAATGTTGAGAATGATGATACAGTTGTCACTCTGACTGGGCTGTCCCAGCAGCAGGCGGATGTCTACGATCGGGATGATCTGTCCCCGCAGGTTGATGATTCCCCGGATGTAATTTGGTACCAGGGGCAGCTTGGTAATGGCGTGGTTGGTAATAATCTCCACCACGTAATCTGCCGACACGCCGAAGAGCAGGTTGTCCGAGCAGAAGAGCAGATACTTCACCGTCTGGGCATCCAGTGCCGGGGCAGGTACGCCCTCCTCCGGTACGGCGTTGAATTGGTTATCCTGATCCATGGTTATAATGCCTCCTTAACGAAAGGGAGAGTAGAGATTGGCCACATCCAGAATAATGCTGATGTTGCCATCCCCCAGAATCGTGCACCCCGCGATGCCGCTGCGCTTGATGTTGAAGCTGTTTAGGTAGCTGGGCAGGGGCTTGACCACGACCTGCTGTTCGCCCAGCAGCTCATCTACAAACAGGCAGTAGGAGAGTTCACCGGCCTCCAGCCAGATCAGGATGCCGTCCTCTACCTGGGTGCATCCCTCCTCGATCTGATAGAGCTCCCGCATGCGCACCACAGGATAAAAGCTGCCCATACACTTGAAGATCTCTCCGCCGGCAGCGTCGTGTACCAGTTGATCGGAGTGAATTTTGAAGGACTGGCGGATATTGTGGATCGGGATGGTGAAAATCGAGCCTCCGACAGATACCTCCATACCGTCCATAATTGCCGTGGTCAGCGGGATTTTCAACGTGGTGGTCATGCCTTTGCCAAGCTCGCTGGTGAGAGAAACAGTTCCGCCTACCGCTTCCACGTTCTGCTTGACGACATCCATGCCGACACCCCGGCCGGAAAACTCTGTCACCTCGGTATTGGTGGAGAAGCCGGGAGACATGAGAAAGTTGAGGATTTCACGGTGGCTGTACTCCACATCGGGGGAGGCAAGCCCGTTTTTGACGGCCTTGCGCAATACGGCCTCATCGTTGACGCCCTGGCCGTCATCCCTGATCTCAATGATAACCTCGCTGCCGGTCTGCCGGGCGGAGAGAGTAATCTCACCAACGGGGTCCTTGCCCGCACGGATGCGGTCCTGGACATCCTCCTCGATACCATGGTCCATGGAGTTGCGGACAATGTGCATGATGGGGTCGCCGATGCTGTCCACAATGGTCTTGTCAATTTCCGTCTCCTCGCCCACCAGTGTGAGCCTGGCCTGCTTGTTGAGCTTTTTGCACATATCCCGCACGATGCGGTGCATTTTCTGGAAGGTGGCGGACACGGGGACCATGCGCAGGGACATGGACACATCCTGAAGCTCATCCGTGAGCTTGCGCAGCTGCCGGGCAGATTTGGTAAACTCATCCAGGCGAAGACCCTTCAGTTCAGGGGAGGAGGTGACCATGGATTCGGTGATGACAATCTCGCCCACCACTGCGGAGAGCTGATCCAACTTGCTCAGGTTGACGCTGATCAGGCTCTCGCGGTGAGGCTGGGGTGCAGACTCGGCCTTGGGGGCCTCCCGGGAGGAAGCCGGGGCCGCCGGCTTTTCCGCCGGGGGGGACTGATGTTCCGGGGCGACGGGTGGGGGCGCCTCCTGATCGATGGCCTGGTAGGTACGCACAGAGCCGGCGTTCGTGACTGCATGGATTGCAGCATCCCGCTGTGCCTGATCCCGGAAATAGAGCGTAAAGCCGGAGTCCACGATCTGCGCCGCGGTGTCGGGATTGTGCTCCACATCGGCGGGAAGGTATTGGAAGCTATCCTCGGAGCCGCCGTCGCGGATTGTGCTCACAAGCATAAATGCCCGCAGGTTCTCCATGCCGGCACCCTCGTCAAAGAAGATCTGGAGAGCATAGGGGAAGCCGGGGACGGCTGCCGGACCGGAATCCGCCGGGGCCGGCGCCTCCGGCGCGGCCGGCGGAACCTCGGCCGGCGCAGCGGCGGCGCCATTTTGAATTTGCTGAATAAAACTATTAACTTTTTGGAGAAGACTGTCGATCGTCTGAGTGAGAGGTTGTCCGTTTTCAATGCGCTCAATTTCCCCGCGGAAAAAGTCGATGATCTGGAACAGCAGGTCGAACAGGGCGGGGCGCAGCGCCTCCGGGACAATCTCCATCGATTTGTCACGGACAATGGCAAACAGATCCTCCGCCCGGTGTGCGATTGTCATCAGGGAACTGTATTCCATCATGGCTGAAGAGCCCTTGATGGTGTGCATGATGCGGAAGATCGTGTTGACATCCTCTTCGGAAAAGCTGTCCTTTTCCTCGGCGGCCAAAACAAGGCTGTCAAGCTGCTCCAGCAGGGAATTGGTTTCGAAAAGGTATGCCTCTAAAATGCTGTCGTTTCCATTGCCCATCGGTACATCCTTCCTTTGCGTTGAACTTCTGATGTTCCGATCGACAGGATTGGCCAAAAAATAAGAGCAGAACGCGAAAAAGATACATGGAGTGGAATCCGGCCGCATTGCCACCCTCTCCAGGAATGAGATTTTAGAAAAGGGTGATTTGCACGTGGCGAATTTAGTGGGCGTGACCAATCCGGTTCCCAATTATGACGCCTCAAATAACAACCGCACACTGCCGGCAGCCCCAAAGCCAAGTGACACCCGGATTCAGAACATCCCGGACCCCAGCCGGGTGGGCCGGCCGGACGCCCGTACCGATCAGCAGGGGGCCAATGATGCGCTGAACTCCGGTGTGCTGCGCTATGATTCCAACCTTCAGTTTTTCCTGCAGCAGATGCGGGATATGCCGGAATTGGGGGCGGAACTGTCCAAGCTGGTCACACTGATGCAGGGATTGGTAACCACGCCCGGCTTGGCGGCAGGTGTGACAGAAGAGTTATCCGGATTTCTGGAACTGCTTAAAATGGACCCCGATGCGTTCCGACAGTTTTTTCAGACGCAGATGGAGGCGGGCAACCGATTTGCAGGGCCCCTCTTCTCCCTGCTGAGGGAGGTTTATCAAAAGACGCCCGGCGATACCGTGCGGGGGGCAATTCTGAACTTTGCCAAACGCTACAGTGATTTTTCCGCCACGGGTCACATTGGACGCAGCATGCTCTCCCTGCTCCGGCAGCTTTCGGACTATCTGCCCCAGAGTTGGAGGGGACAGTTGGCTGAGCTGACGGGGAAGCTGGAAAACGGCCTTCAGGCCGGGGCGCGGGCGGAGAATTTAGAGCTGCTGCAGGGACAGATTCTGCCCTACCTGGGTTCTTATATCAAGCGTTATCACGATATGGGAACAGCACGGACGCTGCTTGGGATGCTGATGCTGCATATGGCCCGCTATGAAAACGGCGCGGAGGAGGGGGTCATGCTGGCGTTCCGGCAGTTGGGCGGCTATGGAGATACCCTGGCCGGTCTCAATCAGTTGGACGATCAGACGCTGTGGAAGCTGCTCCGGGAGAACCAGTTTACCAAGGCCGCCCAGGCGGATACATTTACGGAGCAGCTGGCCCGGACGGCGCAGCGGGCGCTGCAGGGAGAATACGGCACGGACCTGCGGGAGGCGTTTCAGGAGATCGTGCGGTCCATGCTGCTCAATGAGAGCGTATTCCTCCCGCTGCACCATACCATTGTCCCGCTGGAGTGGGAGGGCAGGCGGATGTACTCGGAGTTATGGGTGGACCCGGACGCGGAGGAGCGGGAGGAGGCCCGGGATGGGCGCGGGGACGGACATAAGATCCAGTTCCTGTTCAAGATGGATCTCCCCTCAGTGGGCTTTTTGGAGATGACACTGGGGGCCGGAAAGGAGCAGGTGGATGTGAGTGTCTACGGCCCGGACAGTGTGACAGCCCACAGCAGCCTGATTGCGGAGGATTTAGGGCAGATTCTGGCCGACCACGGCCTGAAGGGGAGAAGTGTCCAGGTACAGAAGCACACCCGTCCGCTGACGCTGACGGAAGTATTTCCGGGACTGTTTGAAGGGGAGCGCGGTATCAATGTCAAAATCTAAACAGGGCGGCTCCGGGCGCGCGGTGGCCCTGCAATATGGTCCGGGCAGTGGTGCGCCGGTGATTGTGGCGTCCGGCATGGGCCACCTGGCCGAGCGGATTGTAGAAGTGGCGGTGGACAGCGGCGTTCCCGTCTATGAGGACAATTCCCTGGCGACCATTCTGTCCCAGATGGAGCTGGGCAGGGAGATTCCGGAGGAGCTCTATCAGGCCATCGTGGACATTTATATTTACTTTTTGCAGTTCGACCCGTCGGACCCGGAGAAATACCGCCGGGAGCGCCGGGAACGGCTGGAGGCGAAGCAGGCAAAGGAGTGAGTATGCGATGAGCTATAAATACATGCTGCTGGACAGCCGGGGAGCCCCGGTGGCCCAGGGGGTTTCCGAGGATGGACCGGAAAAAAACGTTTGGCAGCTCCGGATCGCCCACGGGGATATCAAGCGGGTGCTGGGGCATGAGTACATCAGCCTGGTGGGAACCTCGGAGCAGTTCCCGGCGATGGAAGGGCGGATTGTCCGGTGCCGGGATAATCTCGTCTCGGTAGAGTCGGTGCGCATGCTGGGGGAGGAGGTGCGCCGCAACCTGCGCATGCCGGTGCGGTTTGAGAGCTTCCTCTATCCGGTGAGCGGCCGGTGGCGCGGGCGGATGCCGGTATTGAGCAACGATCTGAGCTGCGGCGGAGTGGCCTTTTTCTGCGCCCGGAAGCTGGAGGTGGACGAGGTAGCCGAGATTGTAATTCCGGTTACAGCAGAGCCGCTGGTACTCAGGGTAAAGATTTTACGCGAGCGGCCCTCTCCGGAGCCAATTCCTCTCTATGCGGCGGAGTTTGTTGATATGCTCCGTGAGGAAGAAAATATGGTCTGTGAGGCCGTGTTCAGCCTTCAGTTCCGGCATACGGCAGAAATGTAAGCAGAGCAAGAGAAAGGATGGCGAAACGATGATGAACCTCTGGAAGGGAACTGTGCGCCGTGTAGGCGCCACCCTGCTGGCATGCGTCCTGCTGCTGGGGCTGCTCCCGCAGCTGCCCCGCCAGGCCGGGGCAGCCTATACAGACTCCTATTTGCAGCAGATGGTGGATTGGGGCTTTATGCGGGGGGATATATCGGGGAACCTCCGACCGGACAACCCCATTTCGCGGGCAGAGTTTGTGACGGTGATCAACCGGGCGCTGGGCTATGAGAAGCTGGGGGGCGATCCCTTCCAGGATGTGCCGGATTCCGCCTGGTATGCGGAGGATGTGGATATCGCCTATACGGAGGGCTATATTTCCGGCACGTCCAAGACCACCTTTTCCCCCGACAGCAGCATTACCCGGGAGGAGGCGGCCATTATCCTCACCCGAAATCTGATGCTGCAGCCGGATACCGGCGAGAACACCAGCTTTACCGACAGCCGGGAGCTGAGCGAGTGGAGCCGGGGCTATATTGCCACGGCAGCCCGGTACGGCCTGGTGAACGGCTACCCGGACGGCAGCTTCCGCCCCAAGAACCAGATTACCCGCGGAGAGGCGGCGATCCTGGTGGTAAAGGCGGTGGGTACCCCAGTGCAGACAGCCGGAGTCCACAGCCTGGGGAGCACCTGGGGCAATGTGACCATTACGAGCTCCGGCGTCACCCTGAGGGATACCGTGGTGGGCGGCAACCTCTACATAACGGGCGGCGTGGATCTGGGCGAGATCACGCTGGAGAATGTGACCGTGCTGGGGGAGATCGTCATCAGCGGCGGCGGCGTGAGCGAGGGCGGAGACGACAGCATTGTGCTGCGCAATGTGAACGCGCCCAAGCTGATTGTGGACAACATCCCCAACCAGCAGATTTCCATCCGCGTGGAGGGCGACGGGGTCATTGAACATACCAGCGTGCGCACCGACGCCTATCTGGACGACCGCACCCCCGCGGGGTACGGCCTGAGCAAGATTGCCCTGGAGGGGGAGGACGGCCTTTCCCTCAACCTGGCGGGCAATGTCAAGGAGGTCACGAACCTGACGCCCAAGTCCCGTATTGGCGTCGCCAGCGGACATGTGGATACCATCAACGTGGACGAAAAAGCCACGGATTCGACTCTGAACATTGCCTCGGGCGCTGAGGTGGACAACGTGAACCTGGACGTGGCCACCTCCGTGACCGGCGACGGGGACATCGGCCACCTGACCGTCAACGCCCCGGGCAGCACGGTGACGATGTTGCCGGATCAAATCACCATCCGGCCCGGCGTGGAGGCCACCATCGACGGGGAGAAGATGGACAGTGAAGCGGCGGCGGAGTCCTCGGCGGACCCAAGGCTGCTGGCGGGCTACCCGGAGGTCACGGATCTGGCGCCCACCAGCGCCACCGCCCGGTTCAGCGCCAATAAGAAGGGTACCGTCTATTGGGCGGTCACCTCGGTGACCGACGGCTCCGTGGGGGTGGACGATTTGCTCAACCCCTCGTCCTACAGCCCCAAGATTGTCAAGAGCGGCACCCTGAGCCTGACCGGCTCCAGCCAGCCGGGCAGCGTCAAAATCAGCGGCCTGACCTCCGACGGCTCCTATTACCTGTCCGCCGTCTTTGTGGACGCGCGGGAGGAGCGGAGCCCGCTGAAGGTCATCTCCTTTACTACGCCGGACAACACCATGCCCAATTTCGCCTCCGGTTACCCCTATATGTCCAAAATCACCAGCACCTCCGGGCAGGTGACGACCATGGCCACCAAGTCCTGCCGGCTGTACTGGGCGGTGCTGCCCAAGGGGGCGTCCGCCCCCACGGCCAACGACTTTAAGGCCAACGCCGTCAGCGGCAATCTGGGCTTTGGAACCCTCGATGTGACCAAGAACGTCTCCAATACATTTGACGTGAACAACGTCCCTCTGGAGGAGCTGGAGTCCTACGACCTGTACCTGTGGCTCACCGACGTGGACGGTGGGCAGAGTTCCGCCGTCAAAAAGGTGTCCTTTACCACCGTAGACGGTACACCGCCCCGCTTCAATACCAACCCTACAGTAAATAAGGTGAATGCCACCTCTGTGGGGCTGTATGCCAACCTGAACGAGGCGGGCACTCTGTACTGGGTGGTGGTGAAGGAGGGGGAGGAGTACCCCAAGCCCCTGGCCGGACAGTCCGGAAAGGTGGATTTGAGCAGCGACAACGCCAAACTCCAGGTGTCGGCCGGTATGAACGCACTCAAGAACGGGAAGGTTACCATGACCGAGGGGAAGGATGTCTCCTTCACCGTCAGCGGCCTGGAGAAAGAATCTGCTTATGACCTCTATTATGTGGCCCAGGATAAGGCGGGAAACTACTCGGAGACGGTGGGAAAGATTACGATTCATACGCTGGATCCCAATGCGCCCACTGTAACCCAGGAGTTCACCAAGTATAACGGAACCGACTCCACTACCCCCCTGCCCAATACCGATGTCCGGCTGGTGTTCAGCGAGGGGATTCAGGACGCGGGGACGAACCAGAACCTGTATGAGCTCTATCAGAAGGTGGCGGCTGGCACCGAGCCGAAGTCAAAGCTGGCCGGGCTGCTGCGGGACAGCATCAAGCTCTACCAGGACACCGGAAACGGCCCGGCCACTCAGGTTGTGGATTACAAGGATGACAAGGACAACTGGACGATCAATTACGAAAATGTGGTGATCAAGCAGGAGGATGGCAAGACGGTGGTCGTGTTCCCGGGTTCGGGCGGAAGTGCCGATGCCGCCCTCAACCTCCAGAGCGGTGCGACTTATTACTTTGAGATTGAGGCCGGAAAGATCGCGGATACCTCTGAGAGTAAGAATGTCATGGGTAAGGTGACTCTGGACAAGTTTACAACGGTATTTGCCCAGGTAAATATTTCCACTGTCAACCAGGCTGAAATCACGGTCGGATCGGGTCCCGATAATAAGAAAACGGTTAATGCGGTATGGAAGCTGGACCCTGTGACCACAGATAAAGTAGGCGACTTCATTGATTGGGATATGCTCATTTGGACGGATACCAATCTGAGCTTTAACCTCTATCGGAGCACCGACGGAGGTCCGTGGGAGCAGTTGAACAAGAAGGGCGAAGTTACAATTACGCTTTCCTCTGCAACTGAAGGCTTTCTGGGCGTCAGTCTGACCAAGGATTTCTTGAAGGTGGGCGAAACGATGACCGATTTTGACCCGCTTAACGAACTCAAGGAAGGACAGACCTACGAGTACGCCATGGAATTTACCAGCGTGAACGGGGAGAGGGACAAGCAGGCGTGGAACGGACGGGTCAATATCCGCGTCAACGTGGTGGCGGGAAAAGACAATGATCTGCGTATGATGGCGACATCGGTGACGGAACAAAACTGGATGGACACAGTGGTAAACGGCGATCTCACAGACATTGGGCTGCCGAAAGACTTTACGTTGAAAGTGCCCTTCAGCGACCAGAGTATCCCGGAGTTTACAAGCGGATACCCCAAGTTTACTCCTGGTGCGACCGATGCACAGATGGAGCTGCTGCTGAACCGGCCGGGTACGGTCTACTATGTAGTGGCACCGAAAGGGGATATCCTGACAACGGACAAAGACGGCAAAAACTATAAGGATGAGCCTCACTA
>ERZ791871.575-NODE-575-length-44215-cov-4.587840_pt1 | contig 44215 bp, 28 predicted proteins | sample MGYA00510280_ERZ791871 | MGnify/ENA primary metagenome ERZ791871 (study PRJEB30046, sample SAMN00792111) | human gut metagenome | study: EMG produced TPA metagenomics assembly of the A metagenome-wide association study of gut microbiota in type 2...
AACCTGTGACCCTCTGCTTGTAAGGCAGATGCTCTCCCAGCTGAGCTAAGATCCCGCTGACACTCGCACAAATCACGACTGCTTTGCAAGTATAATATAAATTTTCAAGATTGTCAACACTTTTGAGAAAATAATTTATAGAAATTTTCTTATCATTTAAAAGGAAGTATGGTATACTTATCTCATGCAAAATTGTAATGGCGCTGTATCCTGTGACAGGTATTCTGGCAGGGTAAAAGATAAAATATAACGCCCCGGCAGGGGAGTTTCTGTATTTTCGGAAAGCAGGGGACGTTATGGCAAAATATGAGGATGGAGTAATGTATTATTTCATTATTAATCCCGCTTCACAGAGTGGCCGCGGCTATAAGATATGGAAGAAAATAGAGCAGCGGCTTGTGCGGGACGGGGTTGAGTATCAGGCATATTTGACAGAATATGCGGGGCAGGCGACAGAGTATGCAAGGAAGCTGACGTCCCACTGCAAGGAGGCACGGGTGATTGTGGTCGTGGGCGGTGACGGGACGATGAATGAGGTCGTGGACGGAATCGTTTCCTGCGACATGGTGACGCTGGGCTATATTCCGGTGGGGACAGGCAGTGATCTGGCGCGCGGGCTCCGGCTTTCGAGAAGACCGATGCGCGGACTGCGCCGGATTTTTAAGGCGCGGCGGATCCGGCAGATCGATTATGGTGTGATTGCATACGGCGATGATGTGCTCCGACATCGGCGTTTTATCGTCAGCGCGGGGATTGGGCTGGATGCGGAAGTATGCCAGCATATGCAGCGTTCGGCGATCAAAAATATCTGCAACCGGATTCATCTGCGGCGATTGTCGTACCGGATACTGGGATTTATACAGTATTTGAAGGCGAAACCGATCCGGGGGTATATTTTGCTCGATGGAACGCGCCGGGTGGAATTTAATTATATTTATTTTATCAGTGCACAGATTCAACCCTGCGAGGGCGGCGGATTCTGGTTTGCGCCGAAGGCGGACAGCAGCGACGGCAACCTGGAGGTCTGCATTGTCAGCCATGCCTCGAAGCGGCAGGTGCTTGGAACCCTGCTCCGGGCGTTGTTCCGGCGCTCCCACAACCGGGGGCTTCGGTGCTTCAGCTGCCGGGAGGTCCAGATCTACACGGAACGCCCGATGGCAGTTCACGTGGACGGCGAGAGCTGTCAGTACCAGAGCAATCTGGAAGTCCGCTGTATTGAGCGTAAATTAAAAATTGTTGGATAAGTGTATATTTTTCAAAAGTATAAAATAATTTATCAAATAAAGTAACTGCGGGCAGTCCGGACAGTTACAAAATGACCAAGAAAGGAACTGGAATACGATGAGAATAGGACAGGGATATGATGTGCATAAACTTGTTCCGGATCGGGAACTGATTTTAGGCGGCGTGACGATCCCGTATGAGAAGGGGCTGTTGGGACATTCGGATGCGGATGTGCTGGTGCATGCGGTGATGGATGCGCTCTTAGGGGCGGCGGCACTGGGCGACATCGGACAGCATTTTCCGGACACGGATCCGGAATATGAGGGTGCGTCGAGCATCGAGCTTCTGAAAAAGGTAGGGAAACTTCTGCAGGAACGCGGCTATGTGATTGAAAATATCGATGCCACGATCATTGCGCAGCGCCCGAAGCTGGCTGCATACCGCCCACAGATGGCAGAAAATATTGCAGATGCGCTGGGGCTTCCGGTCAGCCGCGTGAGTGTCAAGGCGACGACCGAGGAAGGGCTTGGTTTTACAGGCAGCGGCGAGGGCATTTCCTCACAGGCGATTACCCTGTTGACGGAAGTGGAGAATTACTGTTATGATAGTGAAATGATGACGCAGGCAGCGGCTTGCGGTGGATGCGGCGGCTGTGGCGGCTGTCAGGCAGCACCGGAAGCAGATTTAAAATAGAAGAGGAGTAATGAGGTTATGAAAATTTTCAACACATTGTCCCGCAGAAAAGAGGAGTTTGTGCCGATCGAACCGGGCAAGGTTAAGATGTATGTGTGCGGACCGACTGTTTACAATTTTATTCATATTGGAAATGCAAGACCGATGATCGTATTTGATACGGTCCGCCGGTATTTTGAGTACAAAGGATACGAAGTAAACTATGTATCTAACTTTACTGATGTGGATGACAAGATCATCAGGAAAGCCATCGAGGAGGGCGTGGATGCGGAGACGATCTCCAAGCGCTATATCGCAGAGTGCAAAAAAGATATGGAGATGATGAACGTCAAACCGGCGACGAAGAATCCGCAGGCGACTCAGGAGATCGGCGGTATGATCGAGATGATCAATACGTTGATCGAAAAAGGACATGCGTATGTGGCAGCTGACGGCACGGTTTATTTCCGCACCAAATCCTTTAAAGAGTACGGAAAACTGTCCCATAAAAATCTGGACGATCTGCAGTCCGGCTTCCGTGAGATCAAGGTAACCGGCGAGGAAGGCAAGGAAGATCCGACCGATTTCGTTCTCTGGAAACCGAAAAAAGAAGGAGAGCCGTTCTGGGAGTCTCCGTGGTGCCAGGGCCGTCCAGGCTGGCATATCGAGTGCTCCGAGATGTCCAAGAAATACCTTGGCGAGTCCATCGATATCCATGCAGGCGGAGAGGATCTGATCTTCCCGCACCATGAAAATGAGATCGCGCAGAGCGAGTGCGCGAATGGCAAGACCTTTGCCAACTACTGGATGCACAACGCATTCTTAAATATTGATAACCGCAAGATGTCCAAATCTCTTGGAAACTTCTTTACTGTGCGTGAGATCAGTGAGAAATACGATTTGCAGGTTCTGCGTCTCTTCATGCTGAGCGCCCAGTACCGCAGCCCGCTCAATTTCAGCGCGGATTTGATGGAAGCTTCGAAAAACAGCTTAGAGCGCATCCGCACTGCGGCAGAGCATCAGGCAGACTGCCTGAAAGCAGCGAAAGAGGGCGAGATGACGGCAGAGGAGAAGCAGAATCAGGCAGCAGTCGAGGAGTTGGTTCAGAAGTTCGAGACGGCGATGGACGATGATTTCAACACCGCAGATGCGATTTCAGCTATTTTTGAGATTGTACGCCTGAGCAACTCCACGATTTCGGAAGCATCGACGAAGGCATACGTTTCCTATGTTAAAGAGACGATGGATAAACTCTGCGATGTGCTCGGTATTATCACGGAGAAGAAGGAAGAGATTCTGGACAGCGAAGTAGAAGACTTGATCGCAAAACGCCAGCAGGCGAGAAAAGACAAGAATTTCGCACTGGCGGATGAGATCCGTGGACAGCTTCTCGATATGGGAATTATTCTGGAAGATACGAGAGAGGGCGTCAAATGGAAACGGGCTTAAATGCGTTTAAGGAAGCGCTGCATTTAAAACATGTAGAGGCGGGGGAGTATTCCCCGCTGGCGCTGGCGTATATCGGCGATGCGGTCTATGAGCTGGCGATCCGCACCCTTGTCATGAACCGCGGCAATATGCAGGTCAACAAGATGCACAAGAAGACGGCGAACCTGGTCAAGGCGGACGCACAGGCACATTTTTATCTGCTTCTGGAGGAAGAGCTGACGGATGCGGAGAAGGCGGCATACCGACGCGGACGCAATGCGAAATCTTTTACGATGCCGAAGCACGCGACGATGAAGGATTACCGGATGGCGACCGGATTTGAGGCGCTGATGGGCTATCTCTATCTGACCGAGCAGTTTGACAGGATGGCAGAACTTCTGGGAAAAGGGCTGGAACAGATGGGAGAATTAATATCGTTATAAATCATGATGAGGAAGATAGATGGAACAGGAAAATAAGCAGGAAAATAGATTTGAAGAGACGATGATCGAAGGCAGAAATGCCGTTTTAGAGGCATTCCGTTCGGGCAAGACGGTGGATAAGCTGTTTGTGCTGGATGGCTGCCAAGATGGACCGGTCAAGACGATCACGAGAGAGGCAAAAAAGCAGAATACGATCATCCACTATGTGGCGAAGGAGAGACTCGACCAGCTTTCTGAGACCGGCAAGCATCAGGGCGTGATTGCACAGGCAGCGGCATACCGCTATGCAGAGGTGGAAGATATGCTAAAGCTGGCAGAAGAGAAAGGCGAGCCGCCGTTTCTCTTTATTCTGGATGGCATTGAGGATCCGCATAATCTGGGTGCGATCATCCGTACTGCCAATCTGGCAGGCGCACATGGCGTGATCATCCCGAAACGCCGCGCAGTGGGACTGACATCGACGGTTGCTAAGACCTCGGCGGGAGCGCTGAATTATACGCCGGTGGCGAAGGTAACCAATATTTCAGCCACGATCGAGGAGCTGAAAGAGAGAGGACTCTGGTTTGTTTGCGCCGATATGGGCGGAGAGAGCATGTACCGCCTCGACTTAAAAGGACCGATCGGTCTGGTGATTGGCAATGAGGGCGAAGGTGTCAGCCGTCTGGTGCGGGAAAAATGTGATTTCATCGCATCGATCCCGATGAAGGGAGATATCGACTCCCTGAACGCATCGGTGGCAGCTGGTGTGCTGGCATATGAGATTGTGCGTCAGAGAATGATGTAGGGTAAGTGAAAGGTATCGGGCAACCGATTCCGCTACTCCCCTCCCCGTTGGAATCATATAAAAATATGAAAAGATAGGAAATGAGAATCGGATGTCTGCGAATGAAAACGGAGGCATCCGATGAAAAAAACGGGAAATTTAAAAAAATAAAAAAAATTCAAAAAAACCGTTGACAAAACGATTGTATCATGATAAACTAATCGAGGCTTAGAGATGAGCCGAAAACAAAAAGATGCTGCTGTAGCACAGTCGGTAGTGCGTCGCATTGGTAGTGCGGAGGTCACGGGTCCGATTCCCGTCAGCAGCTCTGCTAGAAAAGAACGGAAGCCTTTGATTTACAAGGGTTTCCGTTTTTTTATTCTCTACTTGCAATTCATTCCAGTTGTGCTATAATGATAACAGTTTGGACGGGGACATAGCTCAGCTGGGAGAGCGTTGCGTTCGCAACGCAAAGGTCGCGGGTTCGAATCCCGTTGTCTCCATGATAGAGAAAGCCTTGAAAACACTGGTTTTTCCTTTGTTTTCAAGGCTTTTTTGTGTTTTTAAGATTTCAAGCGGAACAAAATATTCCGTTATAGGTACAAACTTTTCGGTACAAGGATCACACGAAAGATCACACGGACTTTCAGTATCGATGAATTTGCCGCACATTTTTTAAAAAAGAACTTTCGAAAAAATTCAAAAAAATAAAAAAAACTCTTCCATTTTGAACTACCCTATGTTATAATAAACTCACTTGTGAGTCAGAAAGACAAGCAAGCGGGCATGGCGGAATTGGCAGACGCGCCAGATTTAGGTTCTGGTACGAGAGTGTGCAGGTTCAAGTCCTGTTGCCCGCACTAGAAATTACGCAGAAGTGGCGGAATTGGCAGACGCGCACGGTTCAGGTCCGTGTGATGGCAACATCATGAGGGTTCAAGTCCCTTCTTCTGCATGATTAGCTGCAGAACCTGAGTGCAGCGTGGAACTCCCAGAGATGATTTCTCCGGGGTTTTTTTTTTCTATACAAGGAATCAAAAAGGGGCAGACGCGCAAGCGAAAGCCCCTTTTGTAATTCGAATTTGTAATATAAATCAAAAAATTAGAATTTCTGAAATTCTTCTACATTTATTACAAATACGGTTGCTCCGCCGACTTTCATGTTCATCGGAACGGTCATATTAACGGTCGGGCAGCAGTTTCCGGCCATGGTCGGCGGCGTGTATACAAGCTGCTCGCGGGCACCGGACATTTTTTTGATGATGGAGATGGCGTCCTCGACGCGTTCATCTTCGACACCGAGCATCAGGGTTGTACTTTTCTTTTTCAGAAAGCCGCCCATCGTGGAAAGCTTGGTGACAAAGAAGGAGTGCTGGTTTAATTCATATACTAAATCATCGGCGTCCTCACTGCCAATGATTGCGATAATCATTTTCATAAGCGGTACCTCCTGAAAAATTTTCTATTATTGTACCATTAATTTATGAAAATGGAAATAAAAAAATGAGAAATTTATGTTAAAATATAAATGATTATGATTGCTTGCAGGTGAGAATTTTTTGGACTGAAAATTCCATCTGCCGCAGGAATGGCGGCAGATTTGCGGGATGAGAGAAAGGCAGAAGTATGATTCGAAATATAGTATTTGATATGGGAATGGTTTTACTGGAGTATGATCCGGTCAAGGTGTGCTGGGAGTACACAGATAATCCGGAGGATGTGGAGTGGATGCGCCGCGAATTGTTTGATTCGAAGGAGTGGTCGCTTTTAGACGAGGGAACGCTGACGGATGCACAGGCGCTGGAGCGGGTGCAGAAACGCCTGCCAAATGAACATCTGCGCTGGCTGGCGAAGGAAAGTCTGGAACACTGGCATGAGTACAACATCTGGGCAAAGCCGGGGATGGGAGAGCTGGTGAAGGAACTGAAAGAAAAGGGCTGCGGCATCTACCTCTGCTCGAATTGTTCCGTGCGCCTGCGTGTGTTCGAGTATGAGATTCCGGGCATTGAATATTTTGATGGCACGCTTGTCTCAGCGGAGGAGAAGCTGGCGAAGCCGAATCCGGCGATCTATGAGAGATTGTTTGAAAAATTTCATCTCAAAGCGGAAGAATGCTTTTTCATCGATGACCGTCAGGATAACATCGATAGCGCGAAGGGCTGCGGCATGGATGGATACTGTTTTGCGGACGGGAATGTGGAGAGGCTGCGGGCGTACATGGAGGAGATGGAAATATTATAGAAAAGCAGTGCAAGGTGGCCGATAAAAAGATTATTTTCCTAAAAAACACCGGGAGAGTCATAAGCTGATGAAAAGAAAGTGAAAAGGTTTTGGAATCAGGCACTTATGGTCTAAAAAAAATACAAAATCAGCAAGAAATTTGATTGATAATAATATCACAATATGAGATAATGAAGAAGAATGGGGAAAGATGCATTTTTAGTAAATTCCCCTGGAAGATGCATGTGAACAGGCAGTTTTTTGACCGGGAATCTCCGGTGAAAGGCTGCGTCTGTTTTATAACGGATAGTGAGGAGGTCATTATATGAGAGTATCGATTTGTATCGGAAGTGCCTGTCATCTGAAAGGATCCCGTGAGGTAATCCAGAAGCTGCAGAAGCTGGTTTCAGAGAATCATCTGGACAGTGAGGTAGATTTAAATGGAGATTTCTGCAGCGGCAACTGCCGTAAAGGTGTCTGTGTGACGATAGACGGAGAACTGTATTCCGTAAAACCGGAGACAACCGAAGAATTTTTCCAGAAGGAGATTCTGGGACGCCTGAACGCGTAATCGTTTACATATAACGGCAAAAAGAGAGGGAGAGTCTATGCCGATTATTGATTTTAAGGCGACGATGTGTAAGCATTGTTATAAATGTGTGCGGGGCTGCGAAGTGAAATCAATCATGATCCGGGATGGTCATGCATATATCATGCCAAATCGCTGTATTCTCTGTGGGCAGTGCCTTTTGAACTGCCCGCAGTCGGCAAAACGTGTTCCGAGCGAACTTTCCAAGGTCAAAAAGCTGATTGAGAGCGGCGCACCGGTCATTGCATCGCTGTCGTCTTCCTATATGGGGGTTCTGCCGTATAAAAAGCGGGGGCAGGTCAAGTCAGCATTAAAAAAGCTGGGATTTACGAATGTTTGTGATGCGGCGGAGGGCGCCGCGCTGGCGACGGAAGAGTATGTCCGTTTATTAGAGCAGGGCGAGATGAAAAATATCATCACAACTGCCTGTCCGAGTATCGTGAACCTGATTGAGATTCATTATCCGGAACTCATCAAATATCTGGCACCGGTGCTGATTCCGTCGGGGATCCATACGCGCATGCTGTATGCGGAGTTTGGCGAGGCGGCGAAGGTAGTCGTGATCGGACCGTGTATCGCGGAAAAAGAGAAAAACAGGGTTGTGAAGCCGGATGCAGTCCTCACATTTGAGGATTTAAAACAGTGGCTGTCAGAGGAACAGATCGAGATCGAAGCATGTGAGGAAGAACCGTTCGAGGATCGTGAACCGGGCGCGAACCTGCGTTATCCGGTCAGCGGCGGACTGCTCACGGCGGTGACGGCGACTCAGAAGAAACCGGACAAGTATCGCAAGTTCTACGTCAGCGGCGTGAAGGACTGCCTGGATGTCTGTGAGGCGATGAAAACCGGCGAGGTGGCTGGCTGTTTCATCGAGATGAATGCCTGTCATGGAGGCTGTGTCAATGGACCATCCACGGCGACCTCAGTGTCGAGTTTTAAAGTTAAGCTGGATCTGGAAGCGATGCTTCCGAAGGAACCGGCAGATCTATCCCTGATGCATGAGGCGGCGCGCCAGGTGGAGGTTTACCGGACGTTTGCGGATCGTTCCCAGAAGGAGCCGATTCCGACCGAGGAAGAGATCCGGGAGATCTTGAAAAAGACGGGCAAGATGACGCCGGAGCAGGAGTTAAACTGCGGTGCGTGCGGTTATCCGACCTGCCGGGAGAAGGCGATCGCTGTTTTCCAGAAAAAGGCGGAGGTCGATATGTGTATTCCGTACCTGCATGACCGGGCGCAGTCGCTGTCCCATCTGGTGATGGATACGTCCCCGAACCTGATCATGATCATCGACGATGATATGCGGATCCGGGAGTGTTCGGTGGCGGCAGAAATGTATTTCGGCGTCAAACCGGAGGCGATCAAGGGAAAACCGCTGGAGGACTTTATCAACGCCGAGGATGTACGCGAGGTATTCCGGACGCACACAAGCGTCCACAGCCGGAAGGTGATCTATCCGGATCGGAATCTTGTGACGCTTCAAAACATTGCGTATATCGATGACGGCAATTTTGTCATTGCCACGATCATTGATGTGACGCGCGAGGAAAAACAGGCAAAACAGGAATATGCCAAGAAAAAGGCGACCATTGATCTGGCACAGAATGTCATTTACAAACAGATGATGGTTGCACAGAATATTGCCGGACTCCTGGGTGAGACGACGGCGGAGACGAAGACAACCCTGATGAAGCTTTGTTCCCTGATTGACGATGAGAGCGAAAGTGAGGTCCGATAAATGGGAGTAACCGTAGATGTCACGTTTAAAAGTCTGAATAAGTATTCAGAGATCCTGTGCGGCGATACGGTAGAGTGCCTGAAAACGGAAGATTCGGACGTTATCATTCTGGCGGACGGCATGGGAAGCGGCGTCAAGGCGAATATTCTTTCGACGCTGACGGCAAAGATTCTGGGTACGATGTTTTTAAATGGAGCCACGCTGGAGGAATGTGTGGAGACGATTGTGCAGACGCTTCCGATCTGTCAGACGAGACAGGTGGCGTATGCGACGTTCTCGATTCTCCAGATTTTCAACAACGGTGAGGTATATTTAGTTGAATATGATAACCCGCGATGCATTTTTTTGCGCTGTGGTCATGTGGTGGAGCTGCAGAAATACAAGCGACTTGTCAAGGACAAGGAGATCAGCGAGTGCCGGTTCCAGGTTCAGAAGGGTGATGCGCTGGTACTTGTCAGCGACGGCGTGACGCACGCGGGAGTCGGAAAGAGCGGCAAATATAAATTTGGCTGGCCGTGGGAGTCGGTGGCAGAGTTTGTTTCGGAACAATGCCTGACCTCTCTTTCGTCGGCACGTATGGCGGCGGCACTCTGTGCGGAATGCAGCCAGATTTACGAGGGAAAACCGGGCGATGATACGACGGTTGTGGTAGCTCGGATCATTGACCGGAAACCGGTCAACCTGATGACGGGACCGCCGCTCGACCGCAACGACGATGAGACGATCACGGCGGATTTTATGAAAGATGAGTCGGCAAAGCACATTGTATCGGGCGGAACCAGCGCGACGATCCTGTCGCGGGAGCTGGGACGACCGCTGCGGGTATCAATGGATTACAGCGACCCGGATATTCCGCCGATCGCTTTTATGGAAGGCATCGATCTGGTGACGGAGGGAGTCCTGACGCTGCGGAAAGCGATCGAACTTCTGAAACGCTATCTGATCGAATGCGATTTAAGTTCTGAGTTTTTCAGCGAGTTGGACAAGAAAAATGGTGCGTCCATGATCGCGAAGATTTTGATAGAAGACTGCACGGAATTACATATGTTTGTGGGAACGGCGGCGAACAGCGCCTACCAGAATCCAGGGCTGGCGTTTGATCTGGGAATCCGCCAGAACCTGGTCAAACAGCTAAAAGAAGCAGTCGAAGGTATGGGAAAGAAAGTTACGGTAACGTATTATTAATAAGGAGGATAAAACATGGTAACGAATGACGCGACAATTCTGCGCATCAAACATGAGATACTTTATGAGGTAGCAAAGCTTGCCTGGAATGATCAGTTAGAGGACGGAAGAGACGATATTCCGTACAAAATCAGCCCTGGTCCGCAGGCACAGTACCGCTGCTGTGTATACAAGGAGAGAGAGATTGTCCGCCAGAGAATCCGTCTGGCAGAAGGTAAATGTCCGTCTGACCGCAATACAAACAACGTCGTACAGGTTATCAATGCAGCCTGTGAGGAGTGCCCGATTGCGTCCTACACAGTCACCGATAACTGCCGTAAATGTATGGGTAAAGCCTGCCAGAACTCCTGTCCGTTTGGAGCGATCAGCATGGGAAATACCAAGGCGCACATCGACCCGGATAAATGCCGCGAGTGCGGAAAGTGTTCCCAGGCATGCCCATACAATGCGATTGCCCATCTGGAGCGCCCGTGTAAGAAGGTCTGCCCAGTGGATGCGATTACCTACGATGAGTATGGTGTATGTGTGATCGATGAGAAAAAATGTATCCAGTGTGGCGCCTGCATCCATTCCTGCCCGTTCGGTGCGATCGGTTCCAAGACCTTCATGGTCGATGTGATCCGCCTGATCAACGCAGGCAAAAAGGTCGTAGCGATGCTGGCACCGGCGACCGAAGGCCAGTTTGGACCGGACATCACGTTTGCAAGTTGGAAAACAGCTTTAAAGAAGATTGGATTTGCAGATATGATCGAGGTTGGTCTGGGCGGCGATATGACCGCGGCAGCCGAGGCAGAAGAGTGGGCGGAAGCTTACAAAGAGGGCAAGAAGATGACGACCTCCTGCTGTCCGGCATTTGTCAACATGATCAAACAGCATTTCCCACAGCTGCTTGACAATATGTCCACGACGGTTTCCCCGATGTGTGCGGTCTCCCGTATGCTGAAGGCGCAGGATCCGGAGGTTGTCACTGTCTTTATCGGACCGTGTATCGCGAAGAAGAGCGAGACGCTGGATCTGAATATCCAGGGCAATGCGGACTATGCGATGACTTACGGAGAGATCCGTGCGATGATGCGGGCGAAAGACGTAAATCTGGAGCCGGAAGAGAACAGTATGCAGGAAGCCAGTGTATTTGGAAAACGCTTCGGCAACGGCGGCGGCGTAACAGCGGCGGTATTAGAATGTCTGAAGGAGTCTGGTGAGAATACCGATATCAAGGTAGCGCGCTGCAACGGTGCGGCTGAGTGTAAGAAAGCCCTTCTTCTTCTGAAAGTGGGACGTCTGCCGGAGGACTTCATCGAGGGTATGGCGTGCGTCGGCGGCTGTGTCGGCGGACCGAGCAAGCACAAAGCCGAGCTGGAGGCGAAGAAGTCGAGAGACAAACTCATCGCCGAGGCAGATGCAAGAGAAGTACATGAGAACCTGAAGGCGTATGATATGTCGTCGTTCTCGATGCATCGGCATTGATGTGGGATACCCTTGGGAGAATGTGGCTGAGATAAAATAAATAGGAATTTATATATGAGTTAGTGGGAAAGTGCCTGCTCTGGAAAATGAAATTTGGAATATGAATTTTATTTTCTGGGGCGGGCGTTTTTCGTTGTGAAAATTCCAAAAGAGTTCTTGCATTTAGAGAATAGATGTGTTAGACTCAATATATCTTATCGAAATGAACTGCGGTCGCAGGTGGTTTCGTTCTAATTTATCTTTTTATTCTGGTAATTTGTGAGGTGCGTTTCGCACAGAATTCGATGATTTAGGAAAATTTGGGAGAATCGGATAACTGTATCGTTATAAAAAATGTGCAATATATTATATGATATATGCAATGTAAAATGAAAGCTTTTTATAGACGGAAAGAACCGTTGTTTAACTCAGAGTGAGGATGTGAAAAAGGTTTGAGGGGGGAGGTTTGAGTTGTTAAAAATAAACATGGGGGCTCATAAAGGGTGTCGCTGCCGGAATGGGACCATTTTGGGAATATCACTGATATTGATATTTTCATCCGGTAGAATGGCGTGGGCAGCTGAAAATGCAGTGAAACAGGCAGAAACAGCTGTCGTAGTCGGCTACAGCGTCTCATTTATAGATGCTGAGAATGCAAATCATCTTATATTTCATACGCAGACGGGAAAAGTTTTGGAAGGAACTTCCCTGAACGTATCTTTCCCAGAGCAAATCATAGGGAGCGACGGGCATATCTGGAAATCAGCGGTACAGTCACCGCAAATATTTGAATTGTATGGAACAGGAACTGAAAAAATTTATATCAAATATGAAAGAGGCGGCAAGGTTCCAGAAATGGGGGCAGAGGAGGATGGCGTCATGCTGGCGCTTCGGAAACGTCTGGAACGATGGAAACAGAGGGCATGGGAGGCGGAGTGTGCCATATTCGGACGTGAAGATGCGGCGGTATCGGGCAGCCACACCGGTCTGACTGTTCAAAATCAGTCGGAAAATGATGCCAGGATCCGGAATCTGGTATCTGCGATCGGGGATGCAGCGTGTCATGAATTTTATCTGATTGGTCAGGATTTTACACCATCGGCAAAAACAATCGGGGTGGAATACGACGCAGTTTATTCTGAGGTGGAAGAGGATTCCTTTTCGGTGGATGGAAAGGAATATATCATCACGCGCATCCGGGTGCGGAGAAACTGGGATGACCGTACTTGTACGCATCAGTGGAGCCAATGGGAGTGGGAGGAAAATGATTGCTTAAAGAATGGGCGGGCAGTGTATGTCTGCGGACGATGTCAGAAAGAAAAGATAGAGCGCCTTCCGGCGCTGGGGCACCTGGATGAAAACGGGGATCAAATCTGTGACCGCTGTGGAAGTGTGGATTGGAGCGAAAGTGAAATGCCCGAAAAAGTGATCTGGAAGGAGGGCGATGTCCAGCTGCGCAAGGTGGGCGGAGAGATTTTGTCATTTACCTGTATCGACGACGATTACCATGACTGGCAGGATGGGCATCGGAAAGCAGCGCTGTTTCTCTGTGACCGCGTGATCCGGGCGGATGTGGACACGGCGCCGGGAAAAAAGATGAAGATTTTCTCGTTTGGCAAAGACAATAATTATAAGACTTCGCAGGTGCGCGCATGGCTGCAGAAAAACAGTCAGAATAGCAGCTTCTGTCTGGAACCGATCCATACGGGAATCCAGACCGCGTACATGGGAAGCACGGCGGCTGGTGCATTTTCGCAGACGTCCGGGCGGGAACTGGCGCGTCATGATATTGGTTTTCAGCTTATGAACGACCAGCTTTTCTGCCTGTCATTGGAAGAGGCACTTGCGTACCGGGAATATCTATGGCGGTTTGATTCCGGGGATGATAACCCACAAAGTCAGGTCAGTGCCTATTCACAGGGATATTATCTGCGGACGCCTTTTTATTTGCAGGATGAAAACGGGAAATTCATTTATAATCAGCAGATTTATGGCGTTGACCTGGTAAATGGCTGTCTGCGTCCGGTGAGGACGGACAGTGAGACATATGGAGTACGTCCGGCATTTGCACTGTCACAGATGTAAAAAAGAATACTTGTTGAGCTTGGAAAGCGGGAGTGAAGCTGTTTGGCAGTTTGATTAGGAAAGAGATTAATCAATCTAATGTTTGGGGAAAGAGGGGAACGTGTATGGGGAAAAAGAAGATGAAAAAAGTGATTCCATTTACGGTGATGACGACGATGTTTTTGTCGGCGACGCTGCCGGCGTTTGCGGCGAGCGGGTTTGTGTTTGAGGATTGGGATTTGGGGATTGTTTCGGAAAGGAAGGAAAAGTTAGATGATACAGACGATGCCATAAAAAGGCGGAAAGAATGGCAGAAACGGGCTGCATCGTCCAGTGAGCTTATGAATGCGGATGTGAGGGCAACTCCCTCTGAATTACGTTCTTCCAAAGTCATAGAGGCAACTCCTTCACAATTAATCATGCCGCGCGTTAGCGTCAGCGCCAGCCTCGGAAATCTCTGGGAAAACTGGGATGTGGTGGATTTGAGCTTTCTGGATGGAACACATGGACTTGGAACGAAACAAAAACCGTATCAGATACGCACGAAACATCAGCTGATGGGACTTAGCTTCCTGGCGGCGTTTGGCATGCAGCCGGATTACGGCGAGGTGGAAGAAGAGATCGTGGGGGATTACCGGGGCGCATGGTTTGAGCTGACGGCGAACATCGATCTGGGAGGAATGGACTGGAATCCGATCGGTTATTACCGGGATGATTCAGAATTTTCAGGGGAGGTGACGCACCCGTTTACGGCAAATCTGGATGGAAACGGTTATAAGATTTCAAATTTCCGGTTTGCAGGAGGCAGTTCGCCGAATGTTGGATTCTTTGGTGCGCTGGATGGGGCGGAGATCCGAAATCTGATGCTGGAACCAGGAAAGCCGGTCAAAGGAGTGCGTCAGGTGGGAATTTTGGCAGGAAATGCGAAGAATTCCAAGATTTTTAATTGTCAGGTAAAAGGCGATGTGGAAGGAACCGGAGCGGTCGGTGGAATGATCGGGCACATGGAAGGCAGCACGGTGGAAAATGGAACGGCACAGGTAACGGTCCGAACGACGGGACGTGCAGCCGGAGCGCAGGCGCTTGCGGGCGGAATCGCCGGGGAAGCGGCGGATGATTCTCGTATCATTGACTGCCAGGTCCGCACCGGGGATAACAGTACCTCGCGGATTCAGGGAACGGATGCGACTGTCGGCGGAATCGTGGGGCTTCAGAATGGGGCGGCTCTCTACAATACCTATGTAAATGGCACGATCGGCGGTTCTGGCAGCCAGAATGTCGGAGGACTCGTTGGAGAACGAATCAGCGGAGACTTGAAAGTGGGGCGGTTTGAGGGAACGATCGGTCAGTCGGGAACCGGGGCTGCCGGACACAGAGGAACCTTCATCGGATATCGCGCACCAGCTAATTATTTTAAATATGGGGATGACATCGCGTACCTGTTTGCGGATACGGAGGCGAAAATCGCAAACAATGTCTGTGGAAGCGGCATTTCAGATGATAACCAGTATACATACGCGGCGCACATCGGATATTCCCACGCGAAGGACAATTTCTTCACGCTGGTATCCGGCGGTGTCACGCGGGATGTGGACGAGCGATATTTTTATGAAGAACTGGAACAGGGGATTCTCTCGATTGTGGATGAAGAGCTGGGCGGGGAGATGGATGCGGAGTCGGTGGGGTATGATCTTGACCATTTTGCACCAAATGATGCGGGACGCCCGGTCCGTGGTTATCTGATTACGATTCCGCAGGTCGATACCGTCTCCAATGGAACGAATTATTACGATGTGGCAGTGCTGGAAGCACGGGGAAATGGCGCGTATTACCGGACACTCGATAAAGAACACCGCGGTGCGGTGGCACCGGGAAAGACGGTGACGGTCAGCACCTCGGCAAAGCAGGCGGAAAAAGCACGCTTTCAGATGGAGGGAGTTCCGACGTACACGCGTGGGAAGAGCCGGAAAGATACTACTTATGTAAATGGCGGCGAGTATTGTTTTACGATGCCGGAGGAAAATACGCAGGTGTCGGCGGTTTATAAAAAGGTGGCAGTTTCGGTCGGTCTGACGCCGGGCGTGACGAAATTCCAGGTGGTGCAGGAGCGGACCGGAAACCGGAAACATCCGACGAAAGTCACACGCGTGATGGATGGAAATGGAAAATTAATTGCGACGTACATCCATGGAAATCTGCAGGCGGGAACACAGGTGCAGCCGGTGACGGTGCAGGCGATTGTGGATCGGAATAATGATGTGGCGGATGCATCGGTGCGCTGGAGTATCGATGATTCAGATTTGATTACGTTACTTCCAAATGACGATGAGGAAAGTGGTTATACGAAAAAGAGCGCGTCAGTCCAGGTAAATTTAAATAGTTCGTTTATCACTGATATAGTCCGGAAACTGGAAAAAGAGCAGGCAGACCGCGGATACCAGTATGCGATCGGAAGCGACATATACGGAGCAGGGTATCAGAATGGCGGCGTAGCGGTGCTGACGGCAGAGACGAAACCGGCGGCGAGCTTTGATGGGAAGCCGTGCCGGGGAAATGCGCGGATTGAGGTTACGTTCCAGATCAAGGATCAGACCTATGTAGCCAATGAGGGGGCAGAACTGAATCAGGATCAGTTGAAATTTGAGGTTGTGCGGACATTAACCGGAAATCGGAAACATCCAGATGAAACGATTCAGGTCACGGCACCGCAGGTCTTGAGTGCGTCTTTTACACCCGATTATTTTGACCGGAAAGATATATCGTGGACTGTCGGTGACGCAGCACTGATTTCGGTGGACGGAGAGAACAAGTCTGCCGGTGTGCAGGCGAAAAAGGATGCAAAATGGATCCGGGATCTGATCGCGGCAGATCAGGGCAGACATGTAAATACACCGTATGAAATACAGACAGCTTCTGGCAGCCGCACGACGAAGGTGACAGTGATCGGCGATGATATGCTTGGAAACCGGCAGACGGCATCGTGCAGAGTACAGGTGGATTTCCGGACAGTGGACGAATCGAAGATTTGTGTGGAAGGCATCAGCCTTATACCGAAAACGCTGCAATACGAGATCAAACGCACCCGGACGGGGGCAGGTTATCGTCCGGTGGAGGCATGGACGGGAACCGGTGCGAAAAAGCTGGCAGCGTCGGTATTTCCGGCGCAGGCGTTTAACCAGAAAGTGACATATCAGGCAAGTGATGATTCGCTGTATGTATCATCGGATGGAACCGTGACGGTCAATACGACGGCTTCCTGGATACAGGAGCTTGACCGTCAATACTTAAAATCAGGCAGCCATACGGCATATGTGACCGTGAAAACCGAGGATGGTGGCTTCACGGATCGGGCGGCAGTCACAATTCAGTATGAGGCGGTCGATCAGACATACAGCGGAGGTTCCCATTCGGGTGGAGGTTCTCATTCGGGCGGCGTCTTGGGTGGAGGCTCTTCTTCTGGAAAGGGGGCAGTGGCAGGAAGCAGCGCAGCGAATGCAACCGGACCGGCATCGGGGTTCAGTGATTTGACAGGAGCGGGTATTGGAAATCTGACAGAAGGACAGGCAGGCCCCGGGCAGAATGCGGATGCGGCAGCCATACCGGAATATGTAGTAGCTGGAAACTGGCGGAAGAATGCAGATGGAACCTGGCAGTTTGAAGCGGGCGGTAGAAGCTATGCTTCTGAATGGGCGGCTATCCACAATCCATATGCCGATCCGGCAAAGGGGCAGAGTACGTTTGACTGGTTCCGATTTGATGCAGATGGCAGAATGGTGAACGGCTGGTATACGGATGTGGATGGAAACACATATTATCTCTGGAAGGAAATGGATGGAACACAGGGGCGTATGCTGACTGGCTGGAACTGGCTGCCGGGAAGCGATGGAGTGTTTCATTGTTACTATTTTCAGGAAAAATCTGATGGAATGAGGGGACGTTTGTATCGAAATACGCACACGCCCGATGGGAATTTAGTCAATGCGGATGGTTCCTGGGTGCTGGACGGAATAGTACAGACGAGAAGCTGAGAGAGGAGGAGAGAAGAAAACAGAGATAAACAGGAAAATGAAGTGGAATGACACGGAAAGAATAAAAAATGGGGGTAAAAAAATGAAACAGGATAAGAAAACAACCAATAAATCGGGATGTACAGCCGTACTGGCAGCAGCCATGATCGCATCCGGAGGTTTCAGCGCTTATGCGGGCAATCAGGGAACGCATGGCGGTGAATGGAAGGACACAGAGAGTCTGAGATGGGAGTGGCAGAATGGAGAGATGAGTTTTTACGGAAATGGAAGTATTTTTTCAGAGCAGCACCCAGAGATCAGCGATCCGGAATATTACCTGAAAGAGGCAGTCCGTTATCCGGGGGAAGCAAATCCAGGGTGGAATACGAAGGGAGAACCGAAAGCAAATTATAGCTGGGCTTCGGTCGAAGAACTGCAGAAATTTGTCAATAGTTTTGACTGGATTCATTTGGATGAAAAAACGCGTCTTCTGTATGTGCATAACCGGATTGCAAACGGAGAGGGAGGTTTTAACCAGAATCATTACGGTTCGCCGGAAGAGGCAAAGGATTTCCCGGTTTTGGAAGGAGGCGTTGGCGTCTGCCGGGATTTCGCGGAAGAATTTCAGTTCCTATGCCAGATCGTAGGGCTGGAGTGTGTGACCTACACGCCGGAGTATCTCCATGATGCGTGCCTGGTGCGGATCGGCACGCAGTGGTATGCGACGGATCCGACCTCCAGCCTGCCGCTATTTTCAAATGCGAAAACATATCCGGTTGACTTTGAGACGGAGTTTTACCGCTATGAGAATAAGGAGCGGGAGCAGAGAAGAAAGGACTATGAAGCGGATCCAGACAGTCTTGCCAATGTGCTGGCGCTGACCTTGAGTATGCGGGGAGAAGGGACGATTTCCGAGTCTGCCTGGGAGAAAATACAGGCACCGATGGGGCAGATAGAAGAACAGTGGGGACGACAGGAAATATCAAGACAGGAGTATGAAAAGGGGATTATCTCGCTGCTGAAATCAGTTTGGGGAACTGAAAAATAAAGAAAACGAGGGACTGCCGGTGTTAAGGGGCGCGGGGCAGTAAAAACGAGGAGGAAGTTTATGGGGGAGTATCGGTACAGAGAGAATGTGAAACGGGGGATGGCGTTTGTACTGGCAATTATATTGGGAGGAATGGCTTTTTTGCCAGGATTCCCGGTTTTTCCGGCGAAAGCGGCACCTGCGAGCGGTCAGCAGACAACACTGACGACAGCCCATGGCGATACGCTGCTGGGACACAAGCTTTATTGTATCGATAAGGGCGGTTATGCGATCTGGGGAATTGCAGAAAAAGGGGATCTCTATGAAGCACACCGTCCCTCCCAGGCATCCGTTCCGCTGAGCAGTCAGGAACAGAAATATGTATTTTGGGCGATGCTCTCGCTCAGAGCCGCGCTGGGGGATGAAAAGGCAAATACATTTATCCGGGCGATCAATGTGGCAGCAAAAGCACAGGGAAAACCGGAAATTATCAAGATGGTGTCCGAGGAAGATCTGAAAACAATCCTCTATGTTCCAGTTGTGCGGGCAAAATATCCGTGGCTGGAGGCAGCTGCGTCAAATAGTGAGGCGTACATGCAAATGGGAGGAATGCTGTCTGGCGGAGGCAGCGGAAAGGAAAATACCGGTGTCGGCGGCGGAAAGATTCCAAATGTGATAGCTTCCAGCACCTCGCTGGGAACGGCAAAACAGGTAGATGCGGCGACTCTGACGCTGTCGTTTGCGCCGGATGGCTCGGATTGGGATTTTATCCGTTCTGTACCGCTTGAATTTTCAAACAATGACGGTGTTTCATTCAGTCCGGTTCCGACCGATGGATGGACGTATACAAAAACCGACTCGCAGATTGTATTTAAAAATCCAAATCCAAAACCGTCGAAAGCCCTGATTCGTTTCCGGGTGGAAGGAACCCCATACGCTTCGGGCGGCGGGGGATATGCTTCGGCGGAGGAGGCGATTGACCAGTCGCTTCAAATCTGGGAGTGTGTGACCTGTTCGGGGACACACGGAGGCGGAACGCCTGCCAAAAGTGATCCGTGGATTCATCAGCGGATGGCATGGATGGAGCTCGGAATGGTTCCGGTCAATTATTTTGCTGCATTGGCGGGCGATCCAACCCCGGTACCGGAGCAGGGAGGCATTCAGTTTGAGGTATTTAGGCATGAAGAGGATTTTACTTCCACCTATAATCTACAGATGTATAAATACGATCATGAGACAGGGAAAGCGCTGGAAGGGGCGCGGTTTGGCTTCTTTGAGCGCTTTGACGATAAGAACAGGGTAAATACTGAGCGGGACGGAGCTGCCGAATTGTATGAGGGCGGAGAACCATATGCCAGTCATTATCAGGATGAGCCGGTTCTCTGGGATGGTTTCAGACAAGTGGGTTCGGCGGTAACAGATGGCGATGGCTACGCCTCCCAGACAGTGGAACACGGTTATCACTATGATAAGACATTCTGTGACGGTCATCCGGCGCCGGCCTTTGTACCTGTTCCAGAGGAAGAGGAGGACGAAGAGGGAGAAGTCATCAATGAGGATGAGATTGAGGCGGCGCAGGCAGAAAATATCCGCCTGGCAAATAGCTGGCTTTTGTGCGAAGAGGAATGTGAAAGAAAGGCGGGCGGAGACTTTGAGGGCGTCCATTTCCACTGGATAATGGAGGAGGTCGATGCAGGGGAGATAGAAGGTATCGCGTCAGACGGCGGCTCCGAGGGAGAAACACCCGATGCGGGACCGATGACAGGGGCAGACGGGGAAACTTCGTATGCAAAGTCTGGCTGCCAGGAGGACTGTGGGCAGACGTATGAGAAGTTCATTTCCATGAAGTACAGTTATACCTGGAAAGAATTTAAAGCGCGGGATGGATATATTCTGCATGATGAACATGCAGATGACCTGCCAATTGAGATTATCACAACCGATGCATCTGAGCATGGGGCAAATGCAGCCTTTGGAGGCGGATATTCGCGTGATGTGGTGCTGGGAACGAAGAGTGTGAGAAGGAGTCAGGGCATCGGAGAGGCTTCCGGAAATCAGAATGGAGAAAGTGAGGCGAAGGCAGGAATTTCTGAAAAAAATGGCTGGGATCGTCGAAGTGCGTCTGGCTGGACGATCCGGGAAAATTTAGCGGCTTTTCTGGGGGAGAGTCCTGCATTTCCAGGGCCGTTAAAAATGCGTGTTTTGCCGCAGAGGGTGGTTCTGTTTACGGCATTGGATGCAGCGCTTCTGGGGAAAGGGACACCGTCGGAGGCGGAGATAGGAGAAAAACCGCAAGATACAGGAAGCAAAGCGGGGAGAAATAGGAGTAAGACAAGTGAAAACAAACAGGACATAAATGAAAAAGGCAGAAAATTGACACAGGAGAAGAAGGAAGCAACTGCCTCGGAGATGAAAGTCTCTATTTCGGAGCGTCTGGTAAATCGCGTCCAGAAAGGTTTTGTGTTTATTGATGAAGCGGATGATGATTTAGAAGAAGCAGAAAAAGCGGAACGTGCAAGTATTCGGCGATATATGGCAACCGGCTCAGATTTATTGACAACCGAGGCAGGTTTTTATACAAGCTGGCATTTACCTTCTTCGTTGTATCAAAATCCGCAGTTGTCACAAAGAACGGAAACACTGGCGGGTGCGGCAGCAGAGTCTCTATTTTTCCCAGCCTATGAATCGGCGCTTGTTTCCGCGAGTGTGGGTTCAGCGATAGAGCCGGGAAGTGCTGGCAATTTCAGCCATTGCAATGGGGCAGACGGCGAGAAAGATGCCTGGAGGATCTACGATCACCGGACAGAGGGCGAGGTACATATCAATAAAAAGGATCTGGATCTGAAAAAGGGCGAAAATGAGTCTTACAATGCGCTTGGGGACTCACAGGGGGATGCAACGCTGGAAGGTGCAGTGTATGGCTTGTTTGCAGCAGAAGATCTGCTGCATCCGGACGGGAAAACAGGGGTAGTTTACCGGGCCAATCATCTGGTGGCGGTGGCGACGACAGACAAAAATGGCGATGCCTCGTTTCTGGCATGTACAGAGGCGCCGGGGCGAACCTATGATTATTCGAAGGGGACAATTGCGGATGCAGCGGATGGATGGCGAAAGAAAGCGCCGGGAAATCTGTATACACAAGATGCGGCGATCGATGATTATACGGCAGATAAAGCCTGGGAGCGGATTTATTATAACAATACGTCAAAGAATGGAAATGCCTGGATTGGACGCCCGCTTCTGATGGGGGAATATTATGTCAAGGAATTAAGCCGATCCGAGGGCTTTGAACTTTCGATTGGAAATAAACTTCACGCAGTTACAAACCTGGGACAGGATCTGGAGGCAGCGGTCCTGGAACCGGGAGAAGGATATGCCCATATTTCCATGCAGATGTACGGGGAAGAGCAGGCAGGCGATGGCGGCGCTGATACGAATGAAATTTTCTTTTCGGCAGAGTCGAAGAACACGAAAGAGGGAGTTTATGAGATTGTGGTGTCAGGGCTGCCGGAGGGCGTGAGCTTTTATCGAAAAGACGAGGGAAAAGGAACGGTTTCGGTGGAAGCTGGGACAGGTGAGTATGAAAAAGTTTATACCGGGGAACTGGCAGTGGCAGAGAACGACTATCAGTATCCAAAGTACAATGCGGATGGCACGCCGATGAATAAAAAAGTTCCGATTGAGTATGCGGCGGGGTGGATGCGCCAGGTCCGGGTGCAGGAACTTGTGCCGGAGACAGTGGAATCAGTTCTTTTGCAGGCAGAAACGGGAATGACCGAGGAAGAAAATGCGGACAAGCTGGTAAAGACATTTGATGTGGATGACTTTTGTTATCTGAAAGGGAAAGCTGAGCGGGTACTCCGCAGACATGCGAAAACAACGCCGAGAATACCGGGAGCAGGAGGAAATGCATATTCCAGTATCTATACCGGCGTATTTGACCGGGGTGTCCGGGAAGGAGAGCGGGACGTGTACGGCGTCAGCGGTGTGACGCCGGGAGAAAAGGCAGAAAAAATAGTGTATGGTTCTCCGGTTCAGACGATTGCGGTGCCGAAAACAAAAGATGGAATTTCAATGACAGTGGGAGACGCGATCACTTCCATTCTGGATTTTTATCATACCCATCCATATATCAGCTATGGCGGTCTGGACGCGGTGCATGAGTATTCGGATTCGTTTGAATTTACGGTATATGCAGGAATTTTAGGAATACCGGAAAATTTTATGGTACTGGGAAGTGATCCGGAGAAAGACAGCTTGATTTTTCACCGGGCAGAGTGGCTGCCGGATAATATGGAAATGTGTCCGCGTTATGTGTATATACCATATTCAAATAATCGCGAGCGGGACGCATTTGGAACGTATACCGATTACAGGGAAACAACTGCTGGAAATCAGGTGATGGCGTCGGCACTTTTGCAGACCGATGCTGCGATTGAGGGAGATGGTACGATTGTTCCGAAGGAAAATGAGGTAAATGTCTATTACAAAACCGGGGAAATTCCGCACGATGCGGATGGGCAGCCGATCCGGGTATTTATTTACCAGGAAAAGACAGAAACACAGCAGCGGGAGGTGACGGAGACAAAATGGGTTCATCAGGCAGCAGAGCGGAATGCAGACGGAAAATACATACTGCAGATCAACGCGAATTTTACCGACAGTTTTGGTGTAAAAAAAACAAATGCAGGTGTGCTGGAAGAGCTGGGATTTAAGGCGGTATTGAAAGAGAAGAAGGTTACACTGAACGAGGAAGAAGCCGCAATGCTGGGAAATGGTTTCTTTGCCGGTCACCAGATGAACAGTTCCAGCTATTACACGTGGGTAAAACAGGCGCGGGCAAAGGCATATATCGATTCTGGACGTTCCGGCTTGATAGGGGATGATTCCTATGTGGTCCCGGTGGCACTGGCATACCCTGGGCAGGAGACCACCTATCAGGATGCCGGGACAAGAAAAGAACCGCTGGGTGTACTGGAGCGTGTGATCCGCCAAAAGATAAAAATCATCAAAGATATAGCGACGACGCCGGAGAACACCTATGCACATAACACTTATGCGGAAAGTGGACATACCGATCTGTTTACGGAAAAAGAGGGAGGGAAGGAAAATGTCGCTTCGGCACTGCCAAATTTCCGTTTTAAGCTCTATTTGAAATCCAATCTGGAACGTCTGTACCGGAATACGGATGGCGAAATCGTGTGGATGAATCGGGATGGAGAAGTTGTCTCGTTGCCGGAGGTAAAAAAGAATTTTCCGCTGCTTATAGAATCCTTTGCTCCGGTTCAGAAAATTTTCACGCAGGTAACTCATAAAAAAGATTCCCAGACGGCTGGTTCCGTCAATAACAATGTCTGGGACAGCGCAGTGACGGCAAATGATCGTCTGTACGAATATGGAAAAGACGGGCAGATCGCGGATTCGAAAGAGGTCAATCAGGGGTATACAAGACTTCTTGAGACAGTCATGCGGATCAAGGAAGATGGAGCGGGAGCGGTACGGGAAGTTCCAGGCTATCAGTATGAGAAATTTTTCGATGCGATGGCGGTGGCGAACCGGGATAAATGGCAGCGGGCAGATGCAGCAGATACATCCTTTAAGCCGTTTGCGTGGATCCGTACGGGTATTTTTGGAAGCAGCGGCGGAGAAACAAAAGATCCGGTGCATCATAACAATGCGGCGATACAGAATCAGAGCCGTACGTCAGAAGCAGCCATAGAAAATGCAAAACGGTCGGATGCTGTCCGTCAGTTTGCGATTGACTGGTATTTGAAGAATGAGGTAAAGAAGCAGAACATTCAAGCATCGGGAGAACAGGAAAGCTATCCGGATTATATCTATGATGAAGCATTATATCAGGCAATTTTAAAAGCAGAGGAATATTTGAAGCCGTTTTTCTCCTATGATTTGGACGATTTATACGCGATTGAGTGGGACAGCGCGGAAAATGGAGGTTCCGATCGGGACAAAACAACGTTGTCAGCGGAAAACTTAAAAAAATCCGAGGAAAGTTATTATTACGGCGTTTCGAAATACCTTCCTTACGGAACCTATGTGGCAGTCGAGCAGCAACCGTATTCGGGAGCACTGGAAGATTTCAAAAATCAGCATTACCAGATCGACCAGCCGAAAGAAATAGAAGTCCCGTCGGTTTATGAGGCAGGTGGAAACCTCGTATCTCCGGAAAAAAAGTCAGCGGATTATCAATATGACGCCTCGGCATTGCCGGAAACGCTGGCGGCGAACTATCAGATCCGGATGAATGAAGAGTGGGGAGATACAAATCAGGCGGATTTGAGGAAATATGTGATCCGCGCACATGGACAGGATGGAAATTATGAGATTTATAAGTATGGTCTGGATGCGGATAAACGGCAGGGAACGATCTCCTATCCAGGCGGAAGCTATGACTACAGCGGATTTTCGCCCGCTCAGAGGGAAATGGCGCCGTACAAGGACATTTATCGGTCTGAAAATGCAAACAGCCGGTACCGGAGCAACGAGAAGGTAGAAAGCTATTACCGCTATGGTTCGGTCTCAGAGCAGGCAGGGTGGGCAGATTCAGTGGAATATCCGTATGGAGAGAAGACGGATGATAACAATCCGGCGGGATTTTATCTGAAAGATCATGTCAGGACAATCACCGGGGCGCTGACCGGGTTTGACGGGCGGTATTTTCAGGGATTGGTGCCTTACAGTGTGACAGAACCGGCGGCGGAGTCTGCCTATGATGCGTTGGGATTTACCGGCTACGCGGATGGAAAATACCGGAATACGTTTTATGCTGCAAAGCTTCGGATTGAAAAACTAGATTCGGAGACGGGAGAGAATATTCTGCATGATGATGCGGTGTTCGCTATTTATGCCGCCAGCCGGGACACGTCGAAGTACAGCGAGGGGGAGGTGCAGTTTTATGAAAAAGATACACAGGTGACAGCCAGCCGGGAATTTTTGGAGGCAATGGGGGCAAAGAAAATCGCGCCGGTTGATTTGAAAACGCTAATTCCGTCAAAATACCCCTGGAAAGCACCTTATACAGGAAAATATACAGGCATAATCCCGGCAGGAACTCCGATTTGCAGTGAAACCGATCAGGTGGTGATGCAGGATGCCTTTGGGACGCGGACGGGCACATTCCGGGTTTATTCGACGCTGCAGGATTTTGGTGGTTTGGGGGAAACTCTGCCGTCCAACCAGAATACAGGATATCTGATCACGCCGCAGCCGCTGGGAGCAGGAGCCTATGTGTTGTGTGAATTATCTGTACCGGAAGGATACGTGAGAACGAAACCGATAGCGGTGGAAGTGTATTCGGATGAAGTGACGTATTATCGGGACGGAGAGCGCGGTCAGCGGGTGGCGGCTACCGTGTATGAAGAAATGGTAACCCGGATAAGCGGCAACGGGGAAATGATCCAGAACCCGGATGGAACGGAGCCAAATGGCAATAAGCCGCAGGATTGGGGCGATGTAGCGCGGATTTATGTAGGAAATACGCCGATCCGGCTGGAAATTGCGAAGGTAAAACAGGATGAAACGGAGATTTTGTTTGAGTTGAATGATCGGCGAGAGGGAACATTGACCGAGCTTTCGAACCGTTATGGTCTTGAAAATCTGGAACTGGCGTACAATGCGTCGGGAACGTTCCTTGGATATGGGTGGTCAAAGGGCTGGCTGGATAGTCTGAGGGCAAAACAGGAAGCCGGGGAGTGGATTGACCTGATTTATGAGGATCAGGTTTTTACTGGAAAGGCGATCTGGCATCGGGTTCCAGATACGGCGCACGCACTCAACCGCTATCTTCCAGGTGCATCGATGTGCCTGTATGATGCGATCGAGGTAAAGAAGAACGGGGACAGTGAGGATCGGGCGTATGCCGGTGTCAATGTGGTGCGCGATTCGTTTGGAAATGTGATCCGGATGTATGTGCAGAAAGGTTATGCGGGAAACCGACTTCTGTATGTGAGGGATAAAGATCAAGAGGGGGAAGATAGCGAAGGAGAAAATAACAATTATACACGATATACGCAGGATGACCGGTTCAACGACCAGGGAAAAGGCAGATGGATTCTCAAGCGGGTTGAACGCGAAGATACAGACATTTTATATTACGATCTCGGGGCTCTGGAGGTATTTACGACACTCCGGGGCGTGCGGTATGCCTATAACGAAAAGGGCGAACTGGTGCGTCCAAAAGACGGCGAACCGATCTATGCGATGAAAGACGGTGTTCCATTTCTGGAAATTGTAAGCCCCAGCTATGAAAAACTGGCGTACAGTCGGAAAGAAAGGCGGTTTGAATACGTTCCGTCCGGGACAAAATTCTATCATCTGGCATCAGACGGAAGCCGGGACAGCGAGGTAGAACCGTACACGGGAATGGCATATGTGACGGAGGAGAAAACCGGCAAAACATTGGTGTGGGTGATCCAGGTATCTAAGGATCACTATGGAAATGTGATTGCCAGGGATAAGGTAAAGACCGGCCGCGTGGCAACGATGTATGCTGATACGGAACAGGAGTACACGATTGGAACATATGACGGAGGTCTGCTGCAGCCCCATGTCAATCCGGTTTTGAATGAAAATGGGCTGCCGGTTTATTACCAGCGTTCCGATCAGACCTATATCAAAGGATATCCCGTTTATGATCGGGATGGCGATTATGTGCGTTACCGATACAGCGATCTTCTCAGAGCTTACAATGCCAATGCATGGGATCTGCAGTTGAAGGCAGCGCTCTATGATATTGGAAATGATCCGGAAAACCGGGAAGACGATCGACCGCTGTACCACCGTCAGGGGGAGGCGTATCTGATGGAAAACAGCTGGATAACCGGGGATGAAACGCCAAACGATCCGTTCCATACACGGATCAGAGATGGGCAGGTGGACGTTTTAAAACGCGTTCCGGTGGGAGTGTATATTTTAGAGGAGACGCGTGCCCCATCCGGCTATGCGAAACGGATGCCGACAGGTATTACGGTAGAGGAAACCTGTGAAGTACAGGAGCTGCGCCTTACTAACCGCCCGATCACGGTGCAGATTGAAAAGATCGACGCGCCAGAACAATATCAGCAGCCAGTCCGGGACTATGATCGCATTTTGAACGAATCGGATTCTAAGACCTGGGAGGAAGGAAAAGGAGGTTATACGTTTTCAAGTGTGGAAGGAGCCGTGTTAGCGCTCTATCCAGCAAAAAGAATTGCGAGTGATGATTTGGAAGCACATCCGTCCGGGTGTTATCTGGAAAAGAAAGGGGAACTTCCGGCGAACTGGACGGTACTAGATGAGAGAAACCAGAAAAAGACAGTGACTGCCAAATGGACCGTCGGAAAGACGCCAATGGCATGGGAGGGGATTCCGGCAGGCGATTATATTCTCGGGGAGATAGAGACGCCTCCGGGATATCTGACAAATCAAATGGAGGTGGAAATCCAGGAAACTTCTAAGCTGCAGCTCATCACGATGCAGGAAGATCATATAAAAACTGCCTTTTTCAAATATGAGGAGAAGGATGGAAAAAAAGAATGTCTGCCGAATGCATATGCGGCGGAGCTGACCCTGTACGAGGCAGTGACAGATGAAAATGGAATTGTCATGGAAGCGGATGGAACACCGCGCTATGACCGGGAAAAACGGGTGACGAGCTGGAAGACCGAAGATGCGAAAGCCTACAGCCAAGGAAGCGACAGCTTTGCAGCCCGCTATCAGAAGCTGTATGCAGAATATCATACAAGGTTTAACACGGTTACATGGTGTGGATATACCGCTGAAAAACAGGAAGAAACGGCGACAGAACAGGGCGAATCAGTGCGTCAGCTCTGGAATCTGGGAAATGGTTCACAGGTGCTTGTTCAGGTGACGAAAAATTTGCAGCTAGATGGAAAAGCAGGCTACAGCTATGATTTCCGATGGAATTACCAGGCGGAGGGAACTCTGGTCAGTTATGATACCTCCGATGGGATTCACCGAATTGATTATTTACCGCTGAATCCGACGAAAAATGATTTGGCTTCGAACAGAAAGAAAGGCTATTACGTTCTGGTGGAGACGAAAACACCAAGCGGCTATCAGAAAGCAGCACCGAAGCTGGTGATTGTCGAAGAAACTGCTGAAATTCAGCTTTACGGGCTGGAAAATAGGGCAAAGTCTGTCTATATTTCCAAGCTGGGAAGCTCAGGAGAGGCATCCGAAGAGGCAATTTATCTGGCAGGCGCAGAACTTGCTGTTTTCCGGGCGGCACAGGATGGAAGCCTGATGCAGGAAAAAGAATATTTAGTGGAACGCTGGATTTCTGGATCGGATGGAAAATTTACAGAGGAAGAAGCAGAAAAACAGGAGATTCCGGCAGGCTGGAAGGCAGGGGACTGGAAGCCGCATCGGATTTCTCCGATTGCCTATGGAGTGTATTATCTGGTGGAACTTTCGGCACCGGCAGGTTATCGCCTCATGGAACCTAAGAAATTTACGGTGGCGGCTGCTTCGGGGGAGACAATCGAAGCGGTTAATACGTTGAAACAGGGACGGGTTCGGGTTGAAAAGGTGGATGAGAGAAAGCCAGAGGAAAAACTGGCAGGTGCGGTGTTTGAAGTGAAAAACAGAGAGACGGGAGAAAAGGTTCAGATGGAGACAGACGAGAGCGGTCAGGCGGAAAGCCCATTGCTGCCAATCGGAACGATAGGGGAGAATGGAAGCTGGATTCCGTACCATTACGAAGTCCGTGAGACGATGCCGCCGGATGGATATCAACTTATTCCGCGCGTGTACGAGGTGCTGATGGAAGATCAGAAGGAATGCGAGGTGCTAACGTATGATCTGACGGTGCCGAATGAAACAACGAAAATCAAAATTTCCAAGCTGGATTTCGATACGGGTCTCTTTGTGTCAGGAGCAAAGCTGGCAGTGTATGAAGCGGGATTTTTGGATGGTGTGTACACTGAAGCGGGTGAGGCATTGGAAACCTGGATCTGCGATGGGAAAACACACGTGATAGAAGGAAAGCTGATTGCCGGGCACACGTATCTTCTGAAAGAACTGGAAGCGCCGGATGGATACACTGTGCAGAAACCGATGATTTTCACGGTGTCAGATACAGGCAGGGGGATTAACGCAGCCAGAGATGGTGTAAATGCGCTGGAGACAGAGACAGCAGACGGTTTATTTGACAGCATAACGTCTCTGCAGGTGCAGGGAAGAAAAGCGCTTCGTCTGGTGAGAACTCTGTGGGATTTGGACAGTGGGGAAGAATTTGTACTTTCTTCACTGATGGAAGCTTCTGTGCCTTATCTGGAACGAGAAAAATGTGAAAAAGAGGGGGTGGCGGAAGGACATCGTTTCGAACTGCGGGAGATCATTGAGTTCAGTGACGGCAGCCGCCGGACGATAGGAAAAAATACATTCCGCCTGAATTGGGATGAGAACGGACATTATCCGCTGACGCTTCGAACATTAAAAGGAACGAGGTATCGTCTGGAAGAATATGATCAAAAAGAGACAGATGGCAGGGAAGTAGAAAGCTGGATCCCGGAAAACAGAGATGGCCTGGGATATATCCATGAAATACGAAATCCGGAATACAGCGACCCTTGTGGCATCCGCGCCGTTTCCCCGATTGGAAAAGATGGAGCAGCGGTGCTGCCGGGAAGTGTAATTGTATATGAAATTACATATCGGAACCAGTCAGATAAAAAAGAAAATATGAAGATTGGACTGGAAATTCCAGCTGGGTGTGAACTAATGACAGCGGCTTCGATGGGCGGAGCGGAACAAATAGGCGAATCCTGGTATTGGAATATAGAGAATGTGGCAGCCGGATCAGGAGGCATTTTGCGGGTGACTGTTCTGGTTGGAGAGCATATAAATGAAAACGGACAGGAAAATCATTCTGGTATGACGGTAACGGCAACGATATGGGGAAAAACGGGCAAAAGCTATGAATCCTTCCATCCAATTCTATCTCCAGGCGCAATTGCTATCGCCGGACGGGTGACGGGAACTGCCGCGGCGTTGTTAAGGCAGGTAGATATAACATATACATTATACTTAAAGAATGCGGAGGGAAAAGAGCTTCCAGGCTTGATTTCGTACACAGGTTCTAAATCGGGAACGCTGCGAAGTGGAGGAAGCCTGACGCTTTCTTGTGGCGAATCGGTTGTTTTGACAGGAATGCCGTGGGAAACAAACTATGAGGTTCGGGCACAAGTTCCGGCACAGACTCCGGATGGACTGCCGATCGAGTGGAAGAGTACAGGAAGCACGGGACGAACCTCTCGGCAGGGAAATACAGCGCTCTGGGAATTTCATCAGAATGATCGGTCGGTGCGCGAAGTGCTCAAACGTGGGAATAGATACCGCCTGGTTGAACTGCTGGAACTGGACGGTGGAAAAACGGAAGAGGTGGAGTCGAATCAGATGATTTTTTCTCTGGGGGACGATGCACAGATAGATGGAATTGGAATGATAGATTCCCCGACAAAGCTGGTCTTTTCAAAGACAGATCTGGGCGGAACGGAGCTTCCGGGTGCTCAGATAGAGATTCTGGATCAGTCTGGAAATGTAATCGAATCATGGATTTCTGCGGATCATCCTCATGAGATAATTGGAACGTTGACACCGGGAAAGAGTTATATAATGCGCGAGACGGGAGCGCCGGATGGATTTGCGTATGCGGAAGAGATTCCGTTTACTGTTTCCGAGGATGGAACGGTCGAGCGGATTTCCATGCAGGATAAGCCGACGCACGTGGAAATCACAAAATACAGTGTGACGGGAGAAAAGGAACTGCCGGGGGCGCGGATGGAACTCTGGGAGGAGAAGGAAGGCGGAACCTTGGTTGATTCGTGGGTATCTGATCGGGGCGCCCATGTGATAAAAGGAAAGTTAAACGCTGGAAAAAACTATGTGCTGGTAGAAAAAATAGCGCCGGATGGGTACTGGAAAGCAGAAAAAGTGACATTTACGGTATCACTGGACGGTCGAGTCGATCAGGTGAAGATGTATGACAGGCCGACGGAAGTGCAGGTGGAGAAGCGGAAATGGAGGGAGCAGAAAGGAGATAGCGAATTTGTAAAAGGTGCCCGCCTGAGGATTTCTGATGAGACTGGAAAGGTAATATTGGAATGGATTTCTGAAGAAAAGGAGAAATGCATACAGGGCATTTTAAAGGAGGGCTGCCGCTATATTCTGGAAGAGCTGGAAGCGCCGGAGGGCTACGAAAAAGCCGAACCAGTTTCATTTACGGTTTCAGAGGGCGGAACGGTGACGGTTGTGCGGATGTATGACTGCTTGAAGCCGGAGAATCCGGGGCGACCGGGACACGGTCAGCCGGAACATCCAAAGAAAGTGATAGAAGATCTGAAAGAGGGCTATTTAACAGTTCATGTGCCAGAGTCGATCTGTGGAGATGGGAAAATTGTTCTCGACGGCAGACAGATGAAGCCGCTTCCGAAGATGGGATATGGAGAATCAGCCACCTGGGAAGTAGAAGGTGCTTATCAGGTTGAGGACGAAAAAGAGCGTCTGAATGAAGTGATTTCACTGATTTGGAAGTGGAAACTGGTGATTGGACTGATATGTATGAGCGCTGGGGCTGGACTGGCGCTCGTAGAGCGGCTAAGAAAGGAGGAAAATATAAAAAAGAATATGGAGAGGAATGATAAGGGCAAGGAGGAGTAAAAAAATAAGAGAAAAATGAACAGAAGAAAGATGTACTCTCGGAGTCTTTTCTGCACTTGCTTTTGCGGCTAACAAAAAACATTTTACAAAATCAAGCACAGAAAGATTTCGAGAGCACATAAAGTGGGAGAGGAGGAATTTTATGAATCAGATGGCGAAAGGGCTGCTCTTCGGAGCAGCCGTACTGAGCCAGACGGCTGCGGGATGTTTCTCCGCTGCCGCAGCATCCATCGATCGGGTCAGGATTCGGCTGGCAGCAGAAGAGCTGGATGAAATGGGAATGCCTGTTTTGGAGGCAGAAAGCCGGGACAGGGCATATAGCGTCACTGGTGTGGAACGAATCTCCGGTGATTCGGCAAGCGGACCGGCGATGGATGGGGCAGAGGTGGAAAAAAAAGAAAATGAACAATATAAAGGGAGCATACAAGCCGACTCTGAAAATATAGGTACCAAAGAAGTTTCTTTAGAAGAACGAAAGATAGAAGAAATCCATGCAGAAGAACCTGCTCCGGAAATTCTATACGAAATAGAACTGGAATCCGACGCAGATGATTCTTTTTCCGTCCTTCGCCAGGAGGACATCCAGTTTTCAGGGCTTGGCGCGGTATGCAGCAAGGCAGTTCGGAAAGATAATGGCACTACGTTGCTTTTGACGATCGAATTACAGGATGCCGGAGAGATAATAGGAACGGTGGATGCAGCAGGCTGGGCGGAAAGAGGAATTGGCAGGTGGAAGAAAGCGCCGGGGGCTTCGGCATATTTGGTGATGCTTTACCGGGATGCGAAGCGTGTCGGACATCCGCATCGGACGAGTGCTGAACAGTACGATTTTGTACCGTTGATGCAGACTGCGGGTGTATATCATTTTAAAGTGATTCCTCTGACAAAGCAGGGAAAGCGTGGTCAGGCAGCAGAATCGGCATGGAGGAAAGTGACGGAGGCAGGGGCAGCTCAAAACCGGGAAGAATGGGGAGGGAAAAAGCCGGGATGGCAGCCAGAAGGGGAAATTCCATCGTATATTTTAAAAGATGGTGCATACCCGCAGATGGATTCTCTTTTGATTGGGGAAAAGTATGAGCAGTTTAATGAAAAGGGGGAAAACGTGTCGCGAACCGTAATATTTTGAGGATTTTCGTATAATTTATAAAAATCAGTTGAAAAAGCAGAAGAAATGTGATAGCATACCTCACATAAGTTCGTTCCTGTTTACTGAACCGTCCTGACGAGTGATCGAAGGTCAGTCAGGCAGGGACACTCTGGAGAGTCTCCAAGAAGGAGCGCCGAAGGTGTAAGACGGATGCACGTCCATGGTATTCGTTGATCTCTCAGGCAAAAGGACAGGGCATACAACCAATCACAATGGAACCAGGGGATGAGTTCTATTGTATGCATATGTTCTACTCTTTGGAGAGCTGATTTGTATCAGCTCTTATTTTATTACTCGATCCCGGATTTATAAAAGAGCCGGAATCGTAACGAAAACATAGAGGAGGATAAAAAATGGACACGATTTTGACACTGGTAAACAAAGGCAATGATTTTCTGTGGAGTTTTCTTCTGCTGATTCTGCTGTGTGGAACGGGCATCTATTACACGATTCGTCTCAAATTCATTCAGGTAAGAAAATTTGGAGAGGGCTGCAAGCATGTGTTTGGACATTTCAGCCTGAACGGAGAAAAACATGAAAAAGGGGAAATGAGCCCGTTTCAGTCGATCATGACGGCGATCGCAGCACAGGTTGGTACTGGTAACCTGGCAGGTGCGGCGACAGCGCTGTTTGGCGGCGGTCCGGGGGCAATCTTCTGGATGTGGCTGAGCGCGTTCTTCGGAATGGCGACCATCTACTCCGAGGCGGTTCTGGCACAGACCTACAAGACAGAGGTAAATGGTGAGGTGACAGGCGGACCTGTCTACTACATCAAGGCGGCATTTAAAGGTAATTTTGGAAAGGTATTATCCACTCTGTTTGCTATCTTTATTGTTTTAGCACTTGGGTTTATGGGCAATATGGTACAGTCCAACTCGATCGGTGCTGCGTTTACAGAGGTATTTCAGGTATATGGAATCAATATTCCGCCGATCACGATCGGTCTTGTGCTGGCAGTACTGGCAGGATTCATTTTCATTGGTGGAACCAAACGTCTGGCAGCTGTGGTAGAGAAGGTTGTGCCAGTTATGGCAGGCGTTTACATTGTAGGAAGCCTGATTCTGATTGGTCTTCATATCAATCACGTGCCGACAGCATTTATGATGATCATCAAGGGCGCGTTTGATCCGAAAGCGGTAATGGGCGCTGGTGCTGGTATCACCGTCCGCGAAGCAATCCGTTTTGGTGTAGCGAGAGGACTTTTCTCCAATGAGGCAGGTATGGGTTCCACACCGCATGCTCACGCACGTGCGAAAGCAGAAAGCCCGCATCATCAGGGGCTTTGTGCGATGATCAGTGTCTTTATTGATACATTTGTTATTTTAAATCTGACCGTATTTGCAGTCCTGACAACGGATGCGATGAGCTCCGGCAAGGATGGTACAGCGCTGACGCAGGCGGCATTCATGCAGAGTTTTGGAAACTTTGGTTCTATTTTTATTGCGATCTGCCTGCTGTTCTTCGCATTTTCGACGATTCTGGGATGGCATTTCTTTGGTCTGACGAATGCGAAATATCTGTTCGGCGAGGGCGCGGCAAAGGTTTATTCCTTCATCGTTGTGATTTGTATTGTCATTGGTTCTATGTTAAAGGTAAATTTAGTATGGGCTCTGGCAGATTTCTTCAACGCGCTGATGGTTATTCCGAACGTTTTGGCATTACTTGCATTGAGTCATGTGGTTGTGGCGGCTGACCGGAAAGCGGAAGCGATCACGAAAAATGTGACACAGGCATATCGGGCTGCAGAAGAAAAGTAAGAGCAAATAAAGAGAAGATAAAAGGTAACTGTAAGCGTAAAAAGCGAGCATTAAACAATCATTCAAAAAAGACCTGCTTATGTAGTGAAATACATAAGCAGGTCTTTTTTATGAAAATGAAAACAAATAAAAAACCAAAAGTCCCTAAACAGCTGCCATTACCTTCCGCTCTCTGTAAAAATAAGGAGTTTCTCTCTTTGCTGTCTGCTTTTCAAGCATTTCATCAGTCAATTTACGGACAGACTGCAAAATTCTCAGATGTGTCTCCAGGGGGAGTGCATCAACGGTCAGTTCAGCTTTTTTCGTGCATCCATCCACACCGCCTGCTGCCACAACCCGGCGGAGCAATTCTGTCTCGGTGCGGTCAGAGGGGAGAAGATTCCGTCCTAATTCCAGGGAGAGCAGGGAGGCAATGCCCCAGCCCCACCAGTTGGAAACGCCGCTTGCCAGCGTCAGGTCAGCTGCTTCTGCGGTGCAGATAAGTTCGCCGTGTGGAACACCTGCGAGAATTTCACGGCGGAAGGTCCCCATTCCCATCTCGTTGCCGCCATCTCCGATGGAAATGACCGTGGCACCAGCTTCTCTGGCAACAGACAGGAAAAGAGCCGAATCCGTGATCATGTCGTCGAGCTGTTCACCGCGCATGCTGTGATAATGTCCGTTTTCAGCTTTACCTGGACGCTCCAGGCTGATCAGATGGGTCGGTTTTGCATCACGGATAAAGGTGCGGATAAAGTTATCCGTATTCTGTTCCGGCAGACGGATCAAGGTTGCCTGCGGAGCGCGGAAGCGGAGAGCCGCTTCCAGATGCGGATAAGAAGACCAGTCGGTTACGACTGACACGCCGCAGCCAGCTGCCGTCAGCGCTGCGGCGAGGTTGGCAGTTCCGGAAGGTCCATCCGTCTCGCCGGTAATAGAACCGTCTGGCATTCGAACCGGGAAACCGGTCAGAAGAACGGCTCTTTTCGCATGGGCGAGAGAAGCAGACACAGCCGCAAGTGGGGAAGCAGGCAGAGATGCTAAAAGTCCGCGACCGCCAAAATCCTGTTTCATAATTGAATCTAAAGTTTCATAAAAAGTCATGGTATCAATCCTCCAGGTATATACTGCATTGTGCAGAAATTGACAGGGGATTTTCTATCTGGATGATTCGAGCGCTTATTTACTGGATAATTTCCAAATCAAAAAAGATTGGCAGCAATCCGGTATGGTAGCTGTATCGGAATCATGTGCAATAAAAAAAGACCCACGTATCCTGTAAGATTCATGGCTCTTATTTACGAAGGGAGCATCCGGGCAGGAGTCCCGATAAATAAAAGAATCTATTTTATTATAATTATATTGTAAATGAAAAATATCAGACTGTCAATTCCAAATTTATTTTACGGCTGACAGAAAGCAAAATTTGGAATATAATAAAAAAATGGGGTAACTGTTCAGTAGGTCTGCGCATTTACTGCGCTGACCGTACGAAAATATGGGTCAGCAGGCAAAAATCCCATTGCCGTAGGCAATTTTTAATGGATTTTTGCTTGTGGCTGTGAAGGTACTGAACAGCTACAAAATAGGCATATAAACAAGCTCAGAAATAAAAGCAGACAAGAAAATGGATAGAGAGAATGAAACGAGAATCAAATGAGATAAAAAAAGAAAATGACCGCGCCGCATCGTTCATGCGCTTCTGCGAGGTAGTCCGCCATCTCCGTGCCGAGGACGGCTGTCCGTGGGATCGGGCGCAGACGCATACATCGCTGAAACCGTACTGCATTGAAGAAGCGGCAGAGGTGATTGGCGGTATCAATATCTGGGAGGCGACCGGCGATGCGGAGAACCTGAAAGAAGAACTGGGGGATTTAATGCTGCAGATTCTTCTTCACGCCCAGATCGCGGAGGAAGAAGGACTGTTTACGATACGGGAGGTCATGGATGGCGCCAGTGAAAAAATGATCCGCCGCCATCCGCACGTGTTTGGTAAGTCGATGCTGTCCGAACAGGGAGAACCGGTCACGGATTGGGATGCAATCAAGAAGCAGGAAAAAGCCGGAAAAGAGTGGATGGAAGCGTATCTTCCGGGAGCGCTGGAAGAGGCGGGGAAACTGCTCGAGCGGGCAGAGGAGCGGAAAGGCATCAAAAAATAATGTTTGAGATGCCTTCAATCTGAAATAAATAGAAAAATCTATATATAATAAAAAGGCATTCGGTCAAAATGGAATGCCTTTTTGAATCCTTGTAAACTTGTAAAGCGCGAAGTGATGGGATTTTCAAACGATGCCAATATGAATGATAAGATTTCACCGTTCATTTATAAATGCTAATTCGTACTTTTCGGCAAAGACTGACTTTCCTTTACCAGATCTTCTAAAGTAATATTATAGAAGAAATTGTGTACAACCTGATCAAAGCGTTTCCACATCGGCAGGGTCACACAGCTTGTCTGACGTTCGCACGGCGGCGCATCCGGTGCAAGGCAGGCAACGGAAGAGAGAGAGCCTTCGGTCAGTTCCAGAATCTCTCCGGCGGTATATTCATTAATCGGACGGGTTAGACGGTAACCGCCGCCTTTGCCGCGCTGTCCTTCCAGTAATTTATTTTTGACCAGAACCTTCAAGATGATTTCCAGATACTTTTCAGAAATCTGCTGACGGGTGGCAATTTCATTCAGTGGTATATATCCAGCAGAATTTTGTTCCGCCAGATCGATCATAACGCGCAGGGCGTATCTTCCTTTTGTTGATATCATTCGGTAACCTCCTTACTATTAACCAATTATAACGCAAGGTAATAGGACTTTCAAGGAGAAAAGCGTGGAAAACAAAGAAAAAAAGTTTTTTCCTAATACCTATTGACAAAGTTGGTTTATAAGAGTATCATTAAGCCATCGAGTTCGGAAAGAACATGAAAATGAAAAGGAGGCAGATACAATGGCAAGACAGAATATTGTATGGAACGGAAATCTGATGTGTTGTTGTCGAATGTGTAATTCCCGGGCATTTTATATGGTCAGGTAAATTTGCATATCTGCCGTTCAAGAGAATGACAACGATTTAAGATGCAAGCCATTTGCCCGGGAGCTTAAAGAAGATTAAGCGGTCCGGCTTTTTATTTACCCAAAAAGCCAAATATACATTTGCATAAGCAAATATAATAATGCGGAAAAGCAATTATTTTATAGAAAGCTTGAAAATAAATGGAAAAACGCTTGCTTAAATAAAAAAATGAATATAAAATAAAAACGAATTTACATACTAGGAAATAAACTTTCAGAAAAGAAAGAGAGGTATTTTGAGATGGGAAACTATAGATTTGAGACTCTTCAGTTACACGTAGGTCAGGAGCAGCCGGATCCGGCAACCGATTCCAGAGCCGTTCCGATTTATCAGACCACTTCTTATGTATTTAAAAATTCCGCCCATGCGGCAGCACGTTTTGGCCTGGCAGATGCCGGTAACATTTACGGACGTCTGACCAACTCCACACAGGATGTATTTGAGAAGAGAATCGCAGCACTGGAGGGCGGCGTTGCAGCACTGGCAACCGCATCCGGCGCAGCTGCTATTACATATACAATCGAGGCACTGGCAGCAGACGGCGGTCACATCGTAGCACAGAAGACCATCTACGGAGGCAGCTATAATCTTTTAGAGCATACACTTTCCCATTTCGGTGTATCTACAACTTTCGTAGATGCTCATAATCTGGAAGCGGTAGAAGGGGCAATTCAGGAAAATACCCGTGCTATCTATCTGGAGACTCTCGGAAATCCGAATAGTGATATTCCGGACATCGACGCGATTGCTGAAATTGCACACAAACACGGACTTCCGTTAGTCATTGACAATACATTTGGCACACCGTACCTGATTCGCCCGATCGAGCATGGCGCAGATATTGTCGTGCATTCCGCTACCAAGTTCATCGGCGGACACGGAACCACTCTGGGCGGCATTATCGTAGATTCCGGTAAATTTGACTGGAAAGCAAGCGGCAAATATCCGGCAATCGCAGATCCGAATCCGAGCTATCACGGCGTATCTTTCGTAGAGGCAGCAGGTCCGGCAGCATTCGTCACCTACATCCGTGCGATCCTTCTGCGTGATATGGGCGCTACGATTTCCCCGTTCAACGCATTCCTGCTTCTTCAGGGAACTGAGACACTGTCTCTGCGTATCGACCGTCATGTAGAAAATACCAAGAAGGTTGTTGAGTACCTGTCAAAACATCCGTTAGTAGAGCACGTTAATCATCCGTCTCTGCCGAATCATCCGGATCATGCACTGTATGAGAAATATTTCCCGAACGGCGGCGCTTCTATATTCACCTTTGAGATCAAGGGCGGACAGGCAGAAGCTCATAAGTTCATCGACAACCTGCAGCTCTTCTCTCTGTTAGCAAACGTAGCAGATGTAAAGAGCCTGGTTATCCATCCAGCAACCACAACACACTCCCAGCTGACTGACGAGGAGCTGGCAGATCAGGGCATTAAGCAGAACACCATCCGTCTGTCCATTGGTACCGAGCATATCGACGATATCATCGAGGATCTGGAGCGTGGATTTGCAGCTCTGAAATAAGTAAGAGTGTGTCGGGCTGAGAATCCGAAGCATATACATAATAAATGGTAAATTGATAAAATGCGGTGTCATCTGCCAACTCTTCTTTAAGCAGGGAAGAACGGCAGATAACGCTGCATTTTTACTATTCCATTTTGGAAGAAAATGGCGTAGAAAAATTCATACCAAACCGCCTTTCACAGGGTAAAATGCTGAATTGTTGGGATTTAAGGAGGAAACGGGGAGGCGAGTCTTGACAATAAGGGCGGGTAAGTGGTAATTTATCAGATAGAAGGATACAGAGCTGTACATTTGTGATATAGGGGGGCTCTGGATTCCACCATAAAATTTAAGAATGAGGTGCAAAAAATGCAGGAGATGAAACCGATTAAAGAAGGAAAAGTCCGTGAAATCTATGACAATGGAGACAGCCTGATTATGGTTGCAACGGATCGTATCAGTTGCTTTGATGTTATCTTACATAATGAAGTGACAAACAAAGGCAAGGTACTGACACAGATGTCCAAGTTCTGGTTTGACCTGACGAAAGACATTATCCCGAATCACATGATTTCCGTAGATGTAAAAGACATGCCGGAATTCTTCCAGCAGGAGAAATTCGAAGGAAAGAGCATGATGTGCCGTAAGCTTGAGATGCTTCCGATTGAGTGCATCGTCCGCGGTTATATCACAGGAAGCGGCTGGGCAAGCTACCAGAAGACCGGAAAGGTTTGTGGAATTGAACTGCCGGAAGGCTTAAAAGAGTCTGACAAACTGCCGGAGCCGATCTACACACCGTCCACTAAGGCAGAGATTGGCGATCATGATGAAAACATCTCCTATGAGCAGAGCGTAGATCATCTGGAAAAATACTTCCCGGGCAAGGGAAAGGAGTATGCAGATAAGCTGCGTGAATACACGATTGCACTTTACAAAAAATGTGCGGAGTACGCATTGGAAAAAGGTATCATTATCGCAGATACCAAGTTTGAGTTCGGTCTGGATGAGAATGGCAACATCGTTCTTGGTGATGAGATGCTGACTCCGGACAGCTCCCGTTTCTGGCCGGCACAGGGCTACGAGGCAGGACATTCCCAGCCGTCCTTCGACAAGCAGTTTGCACGCGATTGGCTGACCGCTCATCCGGGCAATGACTGGACACTCCCGCAGGAGATTGTAGACAAGACCATTGAAAAATATCTTCAGAGCTATGAGATGCTGACCGGCGAAAAGCTGGCATAAGCGGATCGCTCGATGCAGCCAGTCAGGCAGCGGAAGAAAATACATTGAATAAAAGTAAAAAAGCTGCTGTGAAAAGAATGAAAATCTTGTTTCGCGGCAGCTTTTATATATGGAAATAAAAAACAAATATATTGCTAGTTCGTAATCTGCAGCAGAGGGGCTGTTTACAGATGTGTGCTTTTGAAAGGGAAAATAAAAGATGCGCGATTTCATGGATTTATTTAGCTTAAAGGGGAAAAAAGCGATCGTTACGGGCGGAACCAGAGGACTCGGCTATGGCATGGCAGAGGGACTGTGCAGAGCTGGGGCGGAGGTTGCTATTTTGGGAACAAGTGAGAAGGTGCGGGAGAGCGCTGATGCGCTTGCACGGACAACCGGTGTGGTGGTTCACGGAATAGTGGGAGATCTGGTAAGAGAAGAGGAGGTTCCGAATATCTATAAGCGTCTGGTGGAAAGTCTTGATGGTCAGGCGGATATACTGGTAAACTGTGCGGGAGTTCAGCACCGGTGCGTGGCAGAAGATTTTCCGATGGAAGAGTGGAATCGGATTCTGCGAGTAAATTTAGGTGCTATGTTCCAGATGTCTCAGCTGGTGGCGCGGGATATGCTGCAGCGTGGATACGGCAGGATTATTAATGTGGCATCGATGACCTCCTTCTTCGGAAGTGTGATGATACCGGCATACGCGGCAAGTAAGGGCGGTGTGGCGCAGCTCACGAAAGCCTGCTCCAATGAATGGTCATCGCGTGGTGTGACCGTCAATGCGATCGCACCTGGTTATATGGAGACAAAGCTCACATCGGACATGAAAGCCAAAAATCCGGATCAGTATGAAGAGGTAACGGCGCGGATCCCGATGCACCGCTGGGGGAAGGCGGAGGATCTGGCAGGAATTACCGTGTTTTTAGCGAGTGACGCGGCAGAATATATAACGGGAGCGGTAATCCCGGTGGATGGCGGCTACCTGGCGAAGTAAACGAGAGAAAAGGAAAGAAATATGAATCTATTTGATATAGTAGGTCCGGTGATGGTCGGACCGTCCAGTTCCCACACAGCGGGCGCGGTTCGGATTGGATTTGTGGCGCAGAAGCTTCTTGGGGAACCGGTTAAGCGGGCAAGGATTGGTCTGTACGGCTCATTTCTGGCAACGGGAACCGGACACGGAACCCAGAAAGCGCTGATTGCGGGACTTTTAGGAATGGTGCCGGACGACATGCGGATTCCGGACAGCTTTCACCTGGCAGAGGAGAAAGGGATTGAGTTTTCCTTTGAGGAAGCTAATTTAAAAGAGGCGCATCCAAATTCGGCGGAACTGGAGCTTGAGGGCATTTCTGGGCGCAGTCTGACGGTAGTAGGTGAATCACTGGGCGGTTCCCGGATCAATATTGCGAAGGTCGATGGGATTGAAGCCAATTTTTCCGGCAGTTATCCAACCTTGGTTGTCCACAATGACGATCAGCCGGGACATGTGGCGGATGTGACGGCGATGCTGGCGCACAAATCGATCAATATTGCGACGATGCAGCTCTACCGTGCGGCGCGCGGCGGCATGGCAGTGATGGTTATTGAGTGCGATCAAGAGATTCCGGAAGAAGGGCTTGTGTGGCTGCGCCGTCAGGAGGGTATCCGAAAGGTAACATATTTAAGTCTTCGATAGGAAAGGTTCATATAAGAAAAGGAATGGAACGGGAAAATGGAAATGTTATATCATTCAGTGAGTGATCTGGTCCGCTTAGCGAACGAACATCAAATTCCGCTCTGGAAGGTGGTTCTTCTGGCAGATGTGCAGGAACGCCAGGTGACGGTGGAAGAATCGTTTGAAACAATGCGGCAGATGTATCAGGCGATGCGTCAGGCAGATCAGGAATACGACGGCTCGATCGTCTCGGCAAGTGGAATGGCGGGCGGCGACGGAGAAAAACTGCACGCATACAACGCCTCCGGTCGCAGCCTGGCGGGCGGATACATGGGGCTTGTGATGGAAAAAGCGGTGAAAATGGGAGAGTCCAACGCCTGTATGAAACGAATCGTGGCGGCTCCGACGGCGGGCGCATGCGGGGTGATTCCGGCGGTATTTTTGTCGTATGAGGAATATTGTAAGGAAACGGAGAACCGGATGGTCGAGGCACTCTTTGTCAGTGCAGGAATCGGTGCGGTTATTGCAGAAAATGCGAGCATCGCCGGTGCATCGGGTGGATGCCAGGCGGAGATTGGTTCAGCAAGTGCGATGGCAGCAGGGGGTCTGGCATATCTGCAGGGCGGCGATGCGGAGTGTATCGCGAATGCAGCGGCATTTGCCCTCAAAAATATGTTGGGATTGACCTGTGATCCGGTCTGTGGTCTGGTTGAAGTTCCGTGTATCAAGCGTAATTCCGCCGGCGCCGTCAATGCGGCGGTCAGTGCGCAGATGGCAATGGCGGGAATCAAGAGTGCGATCCCGGCAGACGAGGTCATCGATTCCATGCGTCGGATCGGCAATGCGCTTCCGGCTGCTTTACGCGAGACGAGTGAGGGCGGTCTGGCAGTGACCGAGAGTGCCAGAAAGATAGCCGAACGGATGGGAAAGAAGGAACACATTGCTAAGAAAACCCGGGAAAGCAATGAAAATCAATAGAACCAGACAGCACGCGATTGCAGAACCTGTCAGAACTGTTCCGGCTGCTGATTAGAAAATAAAATTGTAGAAGAAAGAACAGCAATATAGAAATAGCTCTGTTTAAATGATGCCAGAATATTCTTAAAAATCACAAAAAAACATATAAAATAGCAAATTTAGAAAAATGCTTGACTTTCCGGGAATGCTCTGGTATCATAACATACGTCCTCGAGACAAGGACAAAAACAAAACACGAAACGAAAGAAATGATTTGAAGATTCTTGATGAACTCAGAAAAATTTCGGAAAAACGTGGATTTGTAAAAAAATAAAAAAGTGTTGACAAAAGCAAAAACTTTTGATAAACTATAAAAGTTGCTGCTGAGGCAACAACAAAGAACCTTGAAAACTGAACAGTATGTAAAACCCTGAAAATTCTAAGAA
>ERZ791871.577-NODE-577-length-44160-cov-5.297563_pt1 | contig 44160 bp, 73 predicted proteins | sample MGYA00510280_ERZ791871 | MGnify/ENA primary metagenome ERZ791871 (study PRJEB30046, sample SAMN00792111) | human gut metagenome | study: EMG produced TPA metagenomics assembly of the A metagenome-wide association study of gut microbiota in type 2...
GCAGGGGTCAGTTCTCCCGGAGGACGTAGCCCACGCCCCGCACCGTGTGGATCAGCTTGAAGCCGAAGGCCTCGTCCAGCTTGCTGCGGAGGAAGCGGATATACACATCCACCGAGTTGGTCTCCCCCACGAAGTCAAAGCCCCAGACGCTGTCCAGCAGGGTCTCCCGGGAGAGAACGTGCCCCTTGTTTTCCAGCAGGTGGCGCAGCAGGTCGAACTCCTTCTTGGTCAGCTCCACCGGCTGGTCCTTCATGGTGACCTGATGCTTGTCCACATTCATGGTCAGGGGGCCGGCGGTGAGCAGGGTCTCCTCCGGGGCGGCGGTCCGCTTCCGCAGGGCGGCCCGGATCCGGGCCAGCAGCTCCTCGATGGCGAAGGGCTTTGTGATATAGTCGTCCGCCCCTGAGTCCAGACCGGAGACCTTATCGATGACGCTGTCCCGGGCGGTGAGCATGATGACGGGGGTGGAGCGCTCCCGCCGCAGGCGGCGGAGCACCTCCATGCCGGACAGCTGGGGCAGCATGATGTCCAGCAGCACCAGGTCGAAGCTGCCGGACAGGGCCCGCTCCAGGCCGGTGCGGCCGTCAAAGGCCTTTTCTACCTCGTAGCCCTCATACCGAAGCTCCAGCTCCACCATGCGGGCCAGCTTTTCCTCGTCCTCCACCAGAAGGATCGTTTCAGCCACAGTACATTCACCTCATTCAAGGGCGGAGCGCAGACTCCGCCGGGATCTCTGCGGGCGGCTTCCGGCCGCGCCGCTCACTTTTTTCGTCCGCCGGATTTCTCGTGCTGGGATCTCAGCTCATCCATCACCTGCCGGCCCACATCGGCGGCGGTGTCCGCCACCGAACCCATGACGCCGTTCAGGGCGTCGTCCTCCAGGTCGGGGCCGGTGACCTGATATCGGAAGCCGAAGAACAGCCCCAGAAGCATGAGCGGCAGGGCGATCCAAAAGAAAAAGATCAGAATGACGGTCAGCAGCAGCATGGGGATGGCAGTGATGGGCTGCTCCCTGCGCCAGATCTCCAGCTCATTGTCCAGCAGGATGCTCCGCAGGCGGCGCATCAGCCGGCGCAGCCTGCTCCGGCGGCGCTTCTTCCCGGCGGCGGGCTCCACCGGGAGGGGCAGATCCTGGGTGGGCGGGGGCGGCGGCGCCTCCCCCTTGGTGGAGTAGTAGGCGTCCTCCGGCCGGGGGATCACCCCGCGCTCCTCCAGATAGATCAGGGCGTCCAGCAGATTGCCGCCGCTGTACTCCAGGGCGGCCTTGGCCTGACCATAGGATACGGCGGCCTTTTCCCGCAGGCGCTCCACCTGCTCCAGCGTGATCTCCATGATAACAGCTCCTTTCGTGCCGGGATGGGCGGGACCCTCCGGTCCCGGTCATGCTCAGGATACCATACCGGCCTTGAACCGTACTTTACCATTTCTTAAAATCCCATTAAACTTGCAACATAGCGGTACTACAATACACCAGTTTCCAGGCCGATGGCAAGGGAAATGGACGCAAAAACTGCACTTTTCCCATGTCTCTGTTTTGCACAATGTTTTGGTGTTAGCGACAAATCATGCGATTTTGTAGAGCTCCTGGCGGAGGTAGGCCAGGCCGATATGGGTGTAGTGCTCGGTGATGTCCTTATTCGCATGGCCCATCATGCGCTTGATGGCCAGCTCATCGGCGCCGGCCTGGTGCAGGCGGCTGGCAAAGGTATGGCGGCACCAGTGGGGTGTCGCTCCAGCGGCGCCGATCTGCTCCATAAGGGCAGTGAATCGGGACCGGAACACCTGGGTGGAGACGGCGTGGCCAGCCGGATCACAGATGATCCGTTCTCCGTTCTGGGCCAGGCGTGCGGCGAGGTAGGGTTTGATTTTTGGGTGGACTGGGACGATCCTGTCCCGGCCTGCGGCGGTTTTCATGCCGCCCTGGAGGTAGTCCCCGTCGGCGTGATAGGAAAATCTGGTAAGGGCCAGAAACTCAGAGATCCGGAATCCGGTATAGCACAGGATCAGGACGGCGTCTGCCCAGGGATCGCCGGAGGCAGCCAGCTGCTCCAATTTTTTGAGCTGGAGGTCGCTCAGGACCCCCTTTTCCTGTTTAGCCTGAACCGACGGAATTCGTATGAACTGGGAATAGTCCTTGATGATGATGTCGCGCTCCATGGAGAACCGAAATAGGGCGGAGATCAGCGCCTTGTCATTCTGGATGCTGGACCTGGAGCGCCCATCGGCCTCGTCCTGGTCAATGATCTGCTGTAGGTCATCGATGGTGATGCGCCGGACCTTTTTGTCCGCCAGGGCGGAGACTCTGCCCCATGCAGCCCGGTGGGAGGAGACGGAGGCGGGGCCCAGGCGGGGGTATTCCCGGCTGCTCCAGAGGTCATAGACCTGCTGGAGGGTGTAGTCAATGACCTCAGTGGCCGGGGCGGAGTGGGTGCGGCACCACTCATCCAGCGCGGCCTGGGCGTCGCTGGCTTTGGCATGGTAGGAGAGATACCTCTGCCGGACCCGGCCCCGCTGGGTGTGGTAGGGGATTCGGACCGCCCAGGGGCGGCGGCGGTTGCCGGAGAGCTTGACGATGCTCCCGGTGCCATTGGCTCGCTTCATTTGAGGGCCTCCCTTCAAAACAGATGTTCTAGTTTGAGCCTTTTGAGAAGCCGCCCGGTGGGGCGGCTTTTTTCAAATCCGCCGACGTGGGCGGATTTGGCATTTGTATGGTTGCGCTGCGGCGAAAAGTGTGGTATTCTGACCTTGGCGCTGCCAGACAGCAGCGGTCAGCCCTTCCTCTGGAGGGCAGCTTCTTTGCCCTCTGATCTTGTGAAAGGGGGGCTGCCCAATGGTTACATACTCTGACTTGATTCAGATTGGTATTCTCATTGTTGGTATTATCGGTCTCTTTATGAGCCATAAAAAGAAGTGACCGCCGGCACCCTGACAAGTACGGCGATCACTTCAAAGTCATAATTCAGGGCTGACCGTGTTTGGCAGCGCCCTTTTCATTTTCAGTATAACCGCCTGATGTTCGATTGTCAAGTCCGTCCCGAGCCGGGGCGGCTTTTTTCAAATCCGACAACGCTGACGGATTTGAAATGTGTACTTCGAGTCGGGCAACTGGAGTGATCATGTGTTTTCTGCTTCCGAAGAATCGTCTGGGGAGATGCTAGAGTTGTACTGCTCCCAACGACGCCTTACATCCGGGTCGTTTTTCATGCTTTCCTCAATAGCAAGGGTTTCACGGTACTCAGCAGCAGCGGCCTCCATGGTCCAGTTTGCTTTGAGCCCCATTTTATCGACCAGTGAATGGAGGTCAGAAAGGTTTACCCGGAAAAATTCCTTTCGAGGATTGACCTTATTGACCTGCATAAGAGCCAGAGCTTTATGCAATGTAGTCTCCAGAGCAGGGGCGTCATCACTTTCAATGATTGCATGGACGTCGAAGGGGAAGGGGACAGAGGCATCACCTAACTCACGGACACGGTCCATGGGATCTAAGCGGCGGGTCATACCGACCTTATAGATATTTTCACCAAAAGATCCAATATTGGAAATCACATAGACATTACCTCGTTTGGTCTGCTGTGCCATAGACAAGGCCCGCTGATTCTTTTCTTCTGCTTCGACCAGCTTTTGTTGCAATTCGGCCAGCTGTGCTTCATATTGAGACCTTTGCTCTTCGGTGGCCTTCTCCATGGCTGCTTGGGCTTTTTCCATAGCTTTCCGCAGCATGGATTCCTCTTTGGCCGCTTCTTTCTGTGCCCGCTCATATTCGCGGCGGGCTTTTTCTTCCTCGCGAATCTGCTCACGGAGCTGGCGCTGCTCTTCCTGCTGTTTGGCCTTCAATTCGTGGCAGACAACAGCCCACTTAAGTTCCTCCAATCGGGAGTCCAAATACTGTGAGGTGATTTTCGCCTCCCGGAACGTAGCACCATTGGAGTTGACCACGTTATAGACGTCCTTGATTTTCTGTTCCAATACTCCGTAGTTATCTTTTTTAGATTTTGCCAAAATAGAGTCTACCTGGCCATTGAAGGCGTAGACGATGAATGACACAGCACCTTCACGCTTGTCCTTGGAGATGTATTTGCAAGTGCCGGCGCTTCCCTCTTTGACCATGCGGAGGGAGTTTTCCTGTGCCGCTTTCAGTCGTTGTCCAGCTTCTGCATAGCCAAAATCCTCTGCCAACTGGTCCAGTAATGTGAAGGTGGGTTTGATCCACTGATCTCCATATCCGTTCACAATATTTTTCAAGGATGCGGCAAGCGATTTGTACTCCTCAGCCTTGTTCATAGCCTCGTAAGCATCCCCAGCAATTTCTTTGGCTTTGGCTTCCGCAGTATCCATGATTCGTTTGGCTTCTTCGTCTGCCCGATGAAGCCTTTGGTTTGCCTCATCCTCTGCCTTGGCCTTTACCTGCTTGGCGGCATCTCTGGAGGCCCTAGCCGCCGACCGCATCTCATCAGCATCAAGTTTTGCGGAAGAACGCATTTTTTCGGCATCGCTTTCAGCTAAGGAACGGGTTTTCATAGCCTTCAGTTCTGCATCACTTTGAAGATTTTTGCACCAGGTTTCTACGTCCAGGATTTGCTGATACTTAGAGAGTTCTTCAAGGCGCTTATTGGCTTTGGACAAAGAATCTTCCATTTGGTCTGATTTTTCTTTTGACGATTTCTTTTCTTTGGTCCACAACACGAAGAAAACGATTGCTAAGATCAGAAATAGAATCTCCATATAAATCGCTCCTCATATAGTCCGGTCGGACCGAACTTTTTATTTTCTGCCGTTGGGTGTAGGCCACGGCCAGACCCACGACCCGGATCCAGATGATAGACCCTCTAAAAATATTGCTCTGTTGCCAGACTTCCGTATGTATACCAACAGAGGGCTTTCTGCATAAAGCCCTCAGTTACATGGAAATATTCCGCCAACTCCCAAGGCTCACAACAGCCCTGAAGAATGGCTTGCTTCAACTCGTCCTCCGGGATGAGTTTTTTTATTGCCCATTTGTTGGCCCGGTTTTCATATTTCTGACGGACATCCCGGGCGGCGTAACGGTTGTAAAATGCCCCGGTCTCACAGTGGCCCAGTTCATGGGCCAGCTTGACCGTCTCGTCGGCCACCGTTGGCATCCGCCAGGGATTCATAGCAATGGCGCAGGAGCCGTCGGACAGGGGCATAGACAGGGATTCGGCGGCTTCCAGATCGAACCAGACAACCTGTGTGCCGTGATCCTCGGCCAGGCTGTATAAATCCAGAAGGTTAATCATTTTTACCTTTCTCCTGTTTCTTCTGATTCGCCAAGAAGGCAGCGAATCGAGACACATCGTTCCACATGGCGTCCAGATCTTCCTGAGACAGATCCTTCTCTCCACCCCAGAAAGCAGCCTGGAGGTTCTCTTTGGTATTACTTTCGTCTGATGATGGGATGGATTCTTTCCCAAGCAGCTCATCGGTAGTAACATCAAAAATTTCTGCGAGTTTTACCACAGTTTCTGGGTTTGGCGTTGCCTTGTCAGTTTCCCATCTGGCAATGGCCTGCTGACTTACAAATAATTTGCCTGCAAGCTCTTTTTGGCTTAAACCGGCCGCCAGCCGATACTTGCGCAGTTGACCACTAAACACTGATACCCCCCCTTGTTTCCCTTAGAATACAACATAAAATTGTATAGTGCAATAGAAAAAATGAAATTCGCTATTGACAACAACAAAAAATAGTATTATATTAAACGCACAACAAAAGATAGTTAAATAGAAGAGGTGGTGACTTATGCACAACATTAGAGTGTTGCGAGAGAAGTTGGGTTTATCCCAGCAACAGGTTGCCGAAGCCGTCCATGTAAGCCAGCAAGCTGTGGCAAGATGGGAAAGTGGCCTAGCAAAGCCAAGGGCAGATTTACTCCCTCAGCTAGCATTGTTATTTAATTGCACTATTGACGAGTTGTTTTGGACGCCAGACAACAAAAAGCCCCCAGCCGGACCGGGGGAGAAAGAGAGGTTACCATGAGACCGAGAACCAGAAACCTGAATATCCCCAGTGACCAGGAGATCCTGGAACTGGACAACGTCCCGGTGGAGACGGCGGCCCGGTATCTGGGCAGCAGCACCGCCACCCTGTACGAGGCCCTGCAAGATGAGCGGGTCCCCTTCGGCTGGGCGGTACAGCACAACTCCCACTGGTCCTACAACATCAGCCCCGGAGCCCTGGTCCGCTACAAGCGGGAGGGGCTGCCCATGTACCGGCTGAAGGATGTGTCGGAGATCATCTGCGAGGACGTCAACCGGCTGATCGACCAGCGGATGTCCCTGGTGGGCAAGCTGACCAGCGCACTGCTGGAGACGTGAGAGGGGGTGACATCATGCGCGTACCCAATTTGACGGAGGCGGCCCGGGTGACCCGTCGGCTGCTGGACCAGTACGGCCCGGCGCGGCTGCTCCGGGTGGAGGAGCTGGCCCCCGGGATTTTCCGGGGGATGCTGGCCGGCGGGGCTCAGGCCCTGGCGGTGGTCCGGGAGGACGGGCGGATCGCCGTCCGGGAGGCCGAGCCGTGGGCATAAAAAATCCCCGGGGCCTTTCGGCTCCCGGGGCGGTAGACAGGGGGTCTACCATGAGAACAAATGTATTATACCATGGGAACGTGTGTTTGACAAGGGGGAATTTTGCATGACCACAAATAATTTTGAGCCCCAAACGCGGGATGCCCAGCTGGAGACGCTGCATAACCTGGTTGCCTTCTATGAGGGTCAGATCCAAAAAAGCATGGTGGAGAAGAACTTCCGGTTGGCCTGGAGTTGGCATGACAGCCTATCTGGCGCGTATATGCTGGCGAGGTGGCTGGGTCTGGAGGAGCCGGACCACCGTGACCGTGAGAAGATGTGGTCCGAGCGCATCCAGACGGCACAGTTTGGGCCGCACGGGAAGGAGTAGGCGGTATGGGTGAGATCTATCGGAGCTTGTACTCCGTGATCCCGGCCCGGGTGCGGGATGACCACAGCCTGCGCCCCAATGCAAAACTGCTGTATGGCGAGCTGTCTGCCCTGGCCCAGGCCGAGGGATATTGCTGGGCCTGGAACGCCCATCTGGCTGAGACACTGGGGATCTCAAAGCGGACGGTTGAGGACCTGCTCAAGCAGCTGCGGGATCGGGGACACATCCAACTGGAGGTAGAGCGGGATCCGGATACCAACGAGGTCATCCGCCGTAAAATCTGGATCTGTGGACCTCCTGGGGCGTCTGTACCCCCTCCCCCCGAAAATGGGGGGAGGGTCCCCCCGAAATCGGGGGGACCTCCCCGTGAAAATGGCGGGGAGAATAATACAAGTAATATTAAACTAGAATATCCCCCCTATAATCCCCCCAAGGGGGAAGCGCCGGCGCGGAAACGCAAGCGGTCAAACGAGCCCAAAGAGGCTCCGGACTGGAAGCCGGAACGCTTCGCCGCCTTTTGGGAGGCCTACCCCTGCGGCAAGTCCAAGCAGGCGGCCATCCGGGCCTGGGACAGGCTCAGACCGGACGATGACCTGATCCGGGCTATGGCCCTGGGACTCAAGCGGGCCATGGCGGGGGAGGACTGGCAGAGGGGCATTGGGATCCCGTACGCCTCCACCTGGCTCAATGGCCGCCGCTGGGAGGACGAGGACAAGCCCCTTCCGGCGAGGGCCGCGGACAAGCCAAGGCCCGCACGGCCCTGTCATGTGGAGCTGATCGACGGGGAGGAGGTGGTGGTCTATGACGGCTGAGGTGCGCCCGCTGGATGCGGAATCGTCGGTGATCGGCTCCATCCTGGTGGATCCCCGGTGCCTGCCGGTGGTGGAGCAGCTTCTGCGGCCGGAGGACCTGGCTCTTGCGGTCCATCAAACGATCTATCGGGCGGCGGTGTCCCTGCGGCGGCAGGACAAGCCCATTGACTCGGTGCTGATCCGGGAGGAGGCCGCCCGGGAGGGCGTCAAGCTGGATGTGCCCTACCTGGTGGAGCTGATGGACGCCACGCCCACCGCGCAGAACGTGGAGGAGTATGCCAGGCTGACCCGGCAGAACTCGCTGAAGCGGGCGGTGGTCAGGCTGTGCAGCGAGGCCCGGGAACAGGCGGCTGAGGGAGATCCGGGTGAGGTCCTGGCCGGACTGGCACGGGACGCGGCGGAGCTCCAGCGGGAGGGTGTCACGGATGACCTGATCCGCCCGGAGGAGGCCCTGATGGCCTTTTACGAGCACCGCGACGCGGTGGACCGGGGGAAGGCCACCGGCTGTGTCTCCACCGGATACCGGGACATTGACCTGACGCTGGGCGGCGGAATGCTGGCCGGCGGGATGTATATCCTGGCCGCCCGTCCCGGCATGGGCAAAACGACCCTGGCTCTGAATATTGCGGACCGGGTGGCGGAAAAGACCGGGCCAGTGCTGTTCATCTCTCTGGAGATGGACGTGGAGCAGCTGGTGGCCAAGCGGGTCTCACGGCTGTCCGGGATACCGGCCAACCGCCTGCTGATGGAGCGGCTGTCCGATCAGGACTACGCCAGGATGGCGGAGGCTGCGGGCAAGCTGGAGCAGATCCCCCTGTACATCAACCGGCGGCCGGGGGCCACCGTGGAGCAGATCGAGACACTGGCCCGCCGGGTGCCGGGGCTGACACTGCTGGTGGTGGACTATGTGGGGAAGATCTCGCCCAGCGCCCAGAGCTACCGCAACAGTGACCGGTATAACTACATGACGGAGATCTCCGGTGCGCTCAAGACCCTGGCGCGGACACTGAAAATACCGATTTTAGCCCTGTGCCAGCTGAACCGCGCCAACGAGGCTAGCAAGGACAAGCGCCCGCAGCTATCGAACCTACGGGACACGGGCGCGCTGGAGCAGGACGCGGACGGGGTGATCTTCCTGTATCGGGAGGCGTATTACAACCCGGAGGGCCGTCCGGCATACGAGCCGGAGCCCATTGAGGTGATCGTGGACAAGAACCGGCATGGCCCCACAGGGACCTGTGAGCTGGCCTTTGCCCTGGCTGTGTCTAAAGTTTTCGCAATGAGCAACGACCCACGGGAGGCGGCCCGCCGGTATCTGCGGACCACAGCGCCCATGGAACAGACAAAAATGGAGGAATTACCATGAGAACATTTGCAATCGTCAACCGCAAGGGCGGGGTGGGCAAGACCACCACCGCCGTGGAGCTGGCCTTTATTCTGGCCACCAGCTGCAAGCAGCGCGTCCTGTTTATTGACGCCGACAGCCAGGGCAACGCCACCAGCATGATGCTGGCCTCCGGCCAGTATCCCCACGGGGCCGGACTGGCCGCAGCGCTGGAGTACCACCTCGAGCACTATCCAGACATCATTTGGCGCACGGACTATGAGGGGCTGGACATCATCCCCGCCGGGGAGGATCTGGCGGACTATGAGCTGTCCTGCCTGCTGGGGCGGCAGACTCCGGACTTTGACCGCCTGCGGGATCTGCTGGCCGTGGTCGCGGAGGATGCGTATTACGACACGGTGGTAATCGACTGCCCGCCCTACTACTCGGTGAGCTGCCTGTCTGCCATTGCCGCCTGTGACAGCATCATCATCCCCGCTGGGATCGACGCCTACTCCACCACGGGGATGGCCGGGCTGGTCCGGCAGATCGACAACATCCGCCAGGCCTGTCCCCAGATCCGGGTGGCCGGGGTGCTGGTGACCCAGTGGCGGCGGTCCAGCATTGGCGAGGACGCGGTCCAGACCCTCCGGGAGGAGAGCCCGGTCCCCATCTTCCGCACGGTGATCCGCCGCACGGACAAGGTGGTGGAATCCAGCTGGTCCCGCGAGCCGGTTGGGGCGCTGTCCCCATTCAGTTCGGCGAGCCGGGATTACCGGACTTGGGTGGCAGAGCTGCTGGGGCGCGAGGAGGTGGCCAGCCATGCTTGATCTGTCTGGAGTGCTGGCCCCCAAGGAGGGGCGCGACATCGAGGTCATCACCCGGGAGATCCTGGACGCCAAGCGCCGGGGCGGGGAGGCCATCCTCACCATCGGCCGCTGCCTGACCGAGGCCAAGCAGGCCCTCCCCCACGGGGAATGGCTGCCCTGGCTCAATGAGCGGGTGGAGCTCTCCGAGCGTGCGGCCCAGAGGTTTATGCGCCTCTCCCGTGAGTGGTCAAATCCGACAGCGCTGTCGGATTTGGGGGCGACTAAGGCGCTGGCTCTGCTGGCGCTGCCGGCAGATGAGCGCGACCAGTTTATTGAGACTCACAACGTGGTGGATATGTCTGCCCGCCAGCTGGAGCAGGCCATCAAGGACCGGGACGAGGCCCGCAAGGCCGCTGAGACCGCCCAGGCCGAAGCGTCAGCGGCGGAGCAGGCCCGGGCCAAGATGGCCGAGGATATGGCCCTGCTCAACGCCCGTTTGTCCGGGGCCCAGGAGGACCGGGAGCAGGCCGCCCAGGCTGTGGCCCGGCTGGAGGCCCAGCTGGCCGAGCTGAAGGAGAAGCCGGTGGAGGTGGCCGTGGAGACCGTGGTAGACCCGGAGGCCATTGAGAAGGCCCGGGCGGAGGCCGTGGCCGAAATGCAGGAAAAGCTGGACAAGGCCCGGGAGGCCAAGGCCAAGGCCGACGAACGGCGCAAGCAGGCGGAGGCCTCGGTGGAGATCCTGAAAAAGTCCATTGATGAGATGGAGCGGAAGGAGAAAAAGGCCGCCCTGGGGGCGGACAAGGATCTGGCCCAGTTCGAGGTGCTGTTTGACCAGACCAAAGAGACGGTCAACCGGATGCACGGGATCCTCATCAAGGTGCGGAGCCGGGATGAGGACGCCGCCGGCCGGCTGAGCAAGGCCCTGGCAGCCCTGGCCGAGGCGGTGAGGAGGTGCGCGGAATGAGCAGCTGGTATGAGCAGGCGGCGGCCAAACTTAAGGCTGAGTACAGCCAGGTCAAGGGGCAGAAGGAGCAGGCCATGCGCTCTGCTGTCCGGGATGTCCTTCTGGAGTTCTGCTGCCAGGACGAGGAATTTGCCCAGGCGGTGGTCCAGGGCGGCTCGTTTGCGGCGTGTATGACCGCCGTGGCCAAGGGGGTGGGCGGCTCTATCTCCGATCTGGAGGCATACCGCCGGGCGGCATCCTTCTACTTTGACGGGGCGGTGGTCCAATCTGTGGTTACCATCTGTCTTACCCCGGCGGAACTAGACCCAGACCGGGACGGGATCCTGCTGGATCTGTCCGACTTCTTCTGAGGGGGCGGGCAGGATGAGCTATACCAAACAGGAGCGCGAGATCTTGGACAGCTGGCCCACAGTGACAGCACAGGACCTGGAGGCCATGAACGGCCTGTTTTCCCACTACCTGTTTTTCAGCCGGGCGGGCGATCTGATGGGATTGAGCGGGATCAATCTGTGGGCTTCCTGCTGCGGGCACAAGGAGGCCCGCCCCTACCTCACACGGACCCAGGATCAGGAGCACTGGACCCTGATGGATCTGAGGCACAAGGCCCGGCTGACCTGCCCCTGGTGTGGGCGGAAGGTGACGGCCATCGACCTGTCCAGGGCCAAGGGCCGGAAATCCCTGCGGCAGACGGAGCTGACGGTGCTCCTCCGCGCCAAAGGAGACGCCCTCTATGCCGACGCCCTGGTGCTGTACAAGGACTACGCCGATGAGGCGGCGCTGACCGCGGGCCCAGTCGCCTGGTGCTCCAGCGGCTATCGGTTTGCCCAGGGCGAGGTGATGCAGGTGGACCACCAGTGGGATGACAAGCACCCCCGCATCACCTATGAGCGGGGCAAGCTGGGGCGAAAAAAGCTGGTCCAGGAGCCGTTTAAGGCCGGCTCCATCTCTTGGTACAATCACAGCCCTTATTCCGTTCTCAACCGGGAGGAACTGGAGAGCCACCCCTTCTTCGGGTATTGCGGATTTTTTGACCGGTGGCAGTACCGGCCCGGCGGGGCCGGGAGGTATCCGGTGAAAATCCATGAGTTGATCTCCTATCTCACCGCCTACTCCATCTACCCCAGGCAGATTGAGATGCTGTCCAAGGCGGGGTGTTGGCAGCCCATTGCAGACCTGGTATGGAGCCGGAAGAAAAATGCAGCGGCCATGTGCTGGGAGGAGAGCGACCCCCGGAAGGCGTTTGGGGTGGACAAGCGGGAACTGGCCTGGATCATGGGGGTCCATCCGCACATGAAGGTGCTGGAGGTGCGGAACTATGTGCGCAGACACTGGAACAAGGCCTGGGACCTGCCATTCTGCATCGACTTCTGCAATCTGTGGGGCGCCCATTTGGATCCCATGGAGGTTCTGCGGCTGGCCAAGCGGTACCGGTTGGACCCAGACCAGCTGCTGCGATACTTTGACGGGGTCTTTGTCCAAAACGAGGACTATTACTGCACCCTGTTTGAGCTCTACCGGGATTACCTGGACGCGGCCTATGCCCTGGGCCGGTGCATGGAGCACAGCGCGGTGCTCTGGCCGGAGCAGCTGTATACCGCCCATGACGTGGCGGTGGCAGAGCTGGCCGACACGCAGGCCAGGACAGAGGGATCCCGTCGTGCAGTATCCCTCAAGGAGCGGCGCCTAAAGTATGAGTTCGAGCTGGACGGCCTGCGGATCATATTTCCGGCCACAGCCGGGGCCATCCGGCGGGAGGGCAAGGTCCTGGCCCACTGCGTAGGCGGCTACGCATCGCGGCACATGAGTGGGGTATGCACCATCCTGTTTCTCCGGCGGGCGGACGACCCGCATACCCCATATGTCACCATCGAGATGGACGGCAATAAAATCCGGCAGATCCACGGCTACCACAACGACACCCTGGCGGGCAGCCCCAAGCCGCGGGAGGTACACAAGGACTTTTTAGACGCCTGGCTCCGGTGGCTGCGGGCCGGGAGCCACCGGAATGAGGACGGGACGCCCAAACTGCCCAAGCGGAGAGCGAAGAAAAAGGAGGCGGCATGATGAAACTGTTAAAACCCGGAGACCCGTGCCCGTGCTGCGGACAGCCCATCAAAGAGGGTCTGTCCACAGAGACGGTGGCATTATTGAGCTGGCTGGCCCTCCGCAGGGCGATGAGAGGATGGGAAAAACGTGCTGAATAGGATCATCATCATGGGCCGGCTGGGCCGGGACCCGGAGTTACGGTACACCCAGGCGGGGCGGCCGGTGGCCTCCTTCTCCCTGGCGGTGGACCGGGATTTCAAGGACAAGGCCAGCGGCGAGCGGGCCACCGACTGGATCCCCGTGGTGGCCTGGGAGGCCCGGGCAAAATTTGTCCAGCAGTATTTCCGCAAGGGCCAGCTGGCCGTGGTGGAGGGCCGCCTCCAGATCCGGGACTGGACCGACAAGGATGGCGGCAAGCGCCGCAGCGCCGAGGTGATCGCCGACGGCATCTATTTTGCCGGGGCAAAGAGCACCCCGCCCAGCGAGGGCAATGCCGACGAGGGGACGCTCCCACCCCCGCCGGCCGGGGACCTCCAGGACCTGGACGACGACGGCGAACTGCCGTTTTGAGCGCTATGATGACCTTATGTTGGAGCTGCCGCCGGGCTCTGGGGACCATGGGATGCCCCTGGTGTGAGTATGACGAGATAGAGCACCGGGTGCGGTTTGAGCCGGTCCCCGGCTGGACAGCCAAAAAACAGGTGCGGGTCCACGGGATGACCTCCTACACGGTGATCCAGTGTCCGTTGTACCTGGAGGACGAGGAGAGGAGCGTGGAGGGATATGCCTGAGCTGATCCCATGGGAGCCGGGGAAGATCGGGCCCCGGATCCGGCTGGTGCGGGAGGCCCGCGGGTTCCGGATGGCCGATTTGGAGGCCCGGGTGGGGCTGTCCGCCGGAAACCTGTACCAGATCGAGCGGGGGGTACACGACCCCCGGGTGGATACCCTGTTCCTGATCGCCCAGGCCCTGGAGGTGAGCGCGGATGAACTGCTAGGGCTCGGAGCCAGGATAGGAGGATTGACATGAGCTGGAAATCATATACGCACGTCACCATGTTTGACCGGCCATATCCGCCCGAAAAGCAGGCCGAGGGGCTGGCGATCTCACAGGCCATCGTGGGCGGTCATTGTGAGACCTGCGGGTTTTTGCCGCAGTGCTCCACCCAAAAGGATTTTAAGTTCCCGGTGTTTGCCTGGTGTATGCGGCGGAAGGCGAAGATTATGACGAAAATGGAGGAGCAGGAAAATGGGACTTAATCTATGTGATAGTTGCCGAGCAGATTGCCGACACGAGCGGAATCCAAGAGAAATCGTCATAAAGTGTGGAGCATATAAGCCGCCAATGACCAACGCCGACCGCATCCGGGCCATGAGCGACAAGGAGTTGGCTCGATTTCTCGCAGAAGTTGAGTACAGGAGAAGCGCTGCCGGTGGCGGTGCAATTTGGAAAGGAATGGCCCACGCTTTAGAATGGCTCCAGCAGCCACCGGAGGAGGGGTGACAGCAATGGCTGATTATGTTTGTGAAGGCTGTATCCATGCCCCACCAGGCAGTGGTGACGGGAAACCATGCTGTATGTGTGACCATGATGATCCATTGATGAACTGTTATTGTGAAAGGGAGGAGCAGGATGGCTGAGTATATTGAGCGGCAGGCTGCCATTGACCTATTTTATCCGGTAGACCCGGAGAATGATGGATCAGACGGATGCACCGTGGTTTATAAGACAGAGAATTACACTTCCGATGAGATCGAGGCCGTGATTTCTGGCCTGCCTGCCGCCGATGTAGCCCCGGTACGGCACGGAAAGATTATAGAGACTATCAAAGATGGCAAAATGAATCGAGTGTTCTCATGCTGTGGACATGATTTTACGGAATTAACATGCTGGTATATGCCAAAATACTGCCCCAACTGCGGCGCTCCCATAGCGGACGAGGCCGTGGAGATGGTGCTAAAAAGAATGGAGGAAATTTACAAATGAACCTGAACGATACCGTAAAGATGATGAACAGCGCCAACTATAAGGAACGCTTTAAGGCGGAATACTGGCAGACCAAAATCCGGTATGAAAAGCTCCACCGTATGACGGTGAAGTACGAAGCCGGAACTTTAGATTTTGAACCGGATTGTGAACTTAGTCTACTGCTGGAACAAAAAAAGTATATGGGCCTTTACCTGAACCGCCTGGAAGTTCGGGCAGAAGTCGAAAGGATTGATTTGGAGGCGCTGAAAGATGGCAAGGGCGATTGATGCCAGTGAACTAATGGCTGAAATCCAGGCATGTAGCTGGGACAGCGAACAGGATAAGGAGCGGGCAGAGGACCTTGTGTTGGGGATGCCAACCCTCACCCCGCCGAACGAGCCGCTGATATGCGATGGGTGTCTATGGGCGGAAATGGGGGCACTTGAGAAATGCTCGTCTTGTATGAGAGACAAAAAAGATAATTACTACCGCCGCCCGCCGGAGGGAGATGAGGACGCATGAAACCGACTTGTATTACTTGCACTGCTGACTGTGTTGACGCCGCAGACATTATCTCCACTCTCCAGGCCGAAAACAAGAAGCTGCGGGCAGAGCTGGAGCAGGTGAAGAATGAGCGAGACAGCGCAAAAGCGACACTGCATTGGCTAAAACTGCATGGCCAGAAGGAGGGGTGACATGAAAAGACTGACAGGAAGAAGAGATGGACGCGCATATATTGTCGGGTGTCCAGATTTTGCGCTCCCTAAAATCGCAGGGCTGATTATACAGCAAACGGTTGACCGCCTCGCAGCCTACGAGGACACTGGGCTGGAGCCGGAGGAGATCACCGAGATGGAGGCAAGATGGGAAAGGAATTTAGAAAAATGGAACGGTTAACAGGGGAATATACTCGCTGGAATTGTGCGTGTAGACACCGCTTATTTTTTGATGTGTATGAGATTGCTGATCGTCTCGCAATCATTGAGGACATCCTGGGCGATGACTACGACCTGGACCGCCTCCGGGAGCTGGCGGAGGCCGACCGTAAGGGGCGGTGCGTGGTTCTGCCATGCATGATTGGAGACACCGTGTATGTCCTAAATCACCATCTGGGTCGAGTGTTTGAAAATGAGGTTGCTGGGTTTTCGGTGGGGTACCAAAGCGATAACAGGAACAGTGTGTCTACTGTTTATGTCGGGAAATACGGATCTAAAACATTCCGAAGGTGGAAATTCCAACAATTTGGGAAAACCGTCTTTCTGACCCGCGAGGAAGCGGAAGCCGCACTGAAGGAGGCAGAGGAATGAAATTTTGCAAACACCGCGTCATGGATCGTTGCCGAAAGAAAGGTAGGCCGTGTACATTCAGCAAGGAATGCTTTGAGGCGGAAGAAGATCGCGAGACTAACGCCGACCGCATCCGGGCCATGAGTGACAAGGAACTGGCCGGCTTCATCGAAGAGCTTGCCTATAACAGAGAAACCCCGTGGGGTGATCTGTTTCAGGAGACGTTTTGCAAGGGGTGCCCGGCCCAAGAATACACCATGGAAAACGGGCAAAAAATGCGGCTCCGTGAGTGCGATTTCGCTGATGGGGAATGCCCGCATGGGAGCGACATTGCGTGGTGGCTCCAGCAGCCAGCGGAGGAGGGCGACAGATATGCGGCTGATTGATGCTGATGCAATGCACAAATTTGTGGAAGACAAAGTTGCAGGAGGAAAAGACGGATGGGCAAACGGTGTCGGCTATGAATGGGCGTGGACCTTGAGTGCCGTTGATATGCAACCAACCATTGACGCCGTTCCAGCAGTTCGATGTCGGGAGTGCAAGTGGTGGCATGAAGATGATGACATCGGGCATTGCGATAATCCTGACGGGCTGGATAATTACGCAAAGCCTGACGATTTTTGTTCCTACGGCGAGCGAAAGGACGGTGCGGAATGATGACAAAATATGATGAAATTGGTGAACGCCTGATGTCTATTGCGAGCAGGAAAAGAGACACGAAGCAGATGGAAGCACAGATAGAACTCAAAACCATTCAGAGGGAATATGAAGCCTATACGGATGGTGTTTTGGATGCGCTGAAAGCAATCAAGCAGGCAATGCAGAGGGAGGAACAGGATGGCTGAGTGTAAAGCGTGTGGGGAGTGGTTTGGGACGGCCACACCGCAAGATTTGTGTCCTACCTGTGAGAGAGCCTTAAAACGGCTGGGTGGATATGTGGAGCCGGTGCGGCATGGGCGGTGGGTAAAACAATATCGCAGCGGGATTCCCGTAGACAAAGGCTATGTGTCAAGCTGCTGCGATATGTGGAGTGATCGAAAATCAAACTACTGTCCCAACTGTGGGGCAAAGATGGACGCTGATGGATAATCTTCTGACGGACAAGGATCTGGAGACCATCGCCCGGGCCCACCGCCGCTGCGGTGAGATGGAGATCGAGCGGACGCTGGGGGCGCTGCGGGTGCGGGTGAGCACCTGCCCCGCCTCCCGGGCCTGGTCCGTGCCCTACCTGATCCGGCTGGAGCGGTGGCGGCCTGGGATGTACAGTACACAATATTTTGACAGCGCGGAGGCGCTGAGAGAGGAGTGGGAACGTGGCACGATTGACTTATCAGGACGCTGACGGCAGCTGGGGGCTGCACGGAGTGAGCTGGGATCAGCTGGCGGCCCTGCCGCCCCGGGTGTATGGTGCGCTGGTCAGACTGCGGGACCTGGAGGCCCGCATGGAGACGGAGGCCAGGGAGGTCCCGGCAGAGATGGAGGAGGGAGGAGCGTCATCATGGCTCAAGCAGAGATTTGCGCGTGTGACCTAATGCAGCAGGTGCTGGTGATCCAGCTGCCCCGGGGAGACCGGGGCGAGGCGGACCTGGCGGCATACCGGGACTATGTGGTGGAGTCGCTGGCCCAGGGCGTGCTGGTCCTGGGGGCCGGGACCTCCTGGGCGGTGGAGACCGTACCAAGCCTGGGCGGGGTGCAGATCCAGCGGGATCCGGGGATCCTCCGGGCCCACAGCGTCCCGGAGCCCAAGGCGGATCCAAAGCCGGACCGCCTGAACCCGTGGCGGGAAAAGAAGGAGACTCTGGAACGGCTCCAGCAGTACCGTCAGGCGGGCGGCCTGGGCTGTCTGGAGGCGGTGGCCAGCCGGTGCGGCGGAGATCTTACAGCGGACAAGCTCCGGGGCGTCCTCACCGGAGCCGAGAAGCTGCCCATTGAGCAGTGGCGGACCATCCGCCGGGCCCTGGACCAGCTGGAGGAGGGTACGGATGAGTAAGATCCTGCGGAAGATCCAGAGCGGACGCCTGGTGTATGCGGTGGTATATACCGCACCAGTAGCAGGGGACAGCCCTCGGCAGCGGACCCAGAAGCGGCAGGCCAGCACGGCGGCCCGGGAAAAGCTGAACGCCAGGACTTCATTCCAGAAGCTGGAGCGGACCCTGGCGGCCAACTTCGATGACGGGGACCTGTTCCTCACTCTCACCTATGATGACAAGCATCTGCCGGACGGCCGCGATGCGGCGGTCCGGCGGATCCGGTCCTTCTTGAGCCGGCTGCGCAAGGCGAGGAAAGAGCGGGGACATTTGCTTCACTACATCTATGTGACGGAGGGGTGCAATCCGGGAGGGCGGCTCCACCACCATGTGGTGCTCAACGCCACAGGGGATGACCTGGAGGAGATCCGGCGGTTGTGGATCTACGGGGACAACCTGGAACTGCGGCGGCTGACCTTTCACCGGGATCACACATACGAGGATCTGGCCAGCTACCTCACCAAGGAGCCCCGGGAGTGGGGCCACCCGCAGGTGGGAGAGCGGACCTGGACGCCATCTCTGGGGCTGGCCCATCCGGAGCCAGAGACTGAGACGGTGCCGGACTGTGTGACCCTGTCCGCCCCGCCGGAGGCGGACATCCTCTCCCGGGAGGGTCCTGTGGTCAATGGTTATGGGGAGTTTGCCTGGATCAAGTATCTCCTGCCCAGGGATCCGGCCCGGAAACGGCGGCGCAACAGACGAAAGCGAAAAAAAGAATAGCTTTTCTATTCTTTTCAGTCTCGGGGGTAAGTATATTCTCTTTAAATTTTAGAGGAAAGAGGCGAAAAAGATTTGCAATCGAACGTGTGTTGTGGTAAACTAAGCATGAAGGACGGATGGGTGATCTGCCCAGTCTGCCGGAAGGGGAAGCTGCTGAAGCTCCTGCCGGACACAGCCGTCCGAAACCTGCCCGTGAAGTGCAAGCGCTGCGGACAGGAGAGCGTTGTGAATATCGATGCGCCTGAGCCAGAGTCCACAGAGACCAGCGCCTGAGCCAATGACGACCCGATCAGTCGGGTGTCGTGGCTTGGGCGCTTTTTGTTTTGCCCGGAGGTGATAGCCCGTGGCCATGAAGCCGCTCAGGCCCTGCCGGCACCCAGGCTGCTCAGCCTTGACCCGGGAGGGCTACTGCCCAAAACACAAGCCAGCCAGGGCCCCGCGCCGGGCTTCGGCGGAATATCACAGCTGGTACAGCCTGCCCATCTGGACGGAGGACCTGCGCCCAGCGCAGCTGCTGCGGGAGCCGTTCTGCCGCGCCTGCGCCGCCCAATATCCGCCCGGAGACCCCAGGCACCGCACCAGGGCCACGGTGGTGGACCACATCGAGCCCCACCGGGGCAGCTGGGCCAGGTTCATCGACCCGGCCAACCACCAGAGCCTGTGCAAGCGCCATCACGACCAGAAAACGGCCCGGGAACAGGCAGCGGAACGGCGGAAAAAAGGACGCTGATTTGGGCGTCCGGCGCGAGAAAACGCCGGGACGCTTGGGCGCGGGCGCCTGGACGGGGGCGCCCGTGGGCGCGCCCAGGGAGGCCGAAGGCCTCGAACCCTCCCCCCGGGGCAAGAAAGTTTTGACGGGAGGGGCTCAAGACCGTATGCAGCCCTCGGTGAGGGATTTTTTCCCCACGGGGCAGAAACGCGAAAGGAGATGAGACCATGCCGGGACCCAGACAGAGGCTGAGCGTGCTGGAGGCCAACGGCCGCAAGCACCTGAGTAAGGCTGAAAAGGCCGAGCGGGCGGGGCAGGAGGTTACGCTTCCGAAGCCTGCAAAAATGAAAGTACCCAGGTGGCTGCCGGAGCATCTGAAGGCCGACTTCCGCGCCCTGGCCAAGGAGTTGTTGGCGGCCGACATGGGAGCGGCCCAGCTGGACCGGGACACCCTTGGGCGCTATGTGGCGGCTCAGCACCAGTTCACGGCGGCCTGCCGCATGGTGCAGGACGCCCTGGACCAGGAGGACCCGGACCTGGTGAACAAATGGACCAAGGCCCAGAAAACCTATTTTGAGCAGGCCCGGGCCTGTGCCAACGACCTGGGAATGACCATCACCAGCCGGTGCCGCCTGGTGGTGCCGGAGGGGGCGCAGAAACAGGAGGAGAACCCCTTCCTCCAGCTGATGGAGGCGAGACGGCGTGCCTGATCTGCTGACCCTGGCCCCAGGCGTGGAGGTGGTCCGGCCGGACGACGGCACCCGGCTGCGGTACAGCGGGGACGAGGTGGAGCTGGTCCGGAATTTTTTCTCCCTGCTGGTGTTCGGACAGAACGAGTGGGCGGGAAAACCCTTTGTACTGCTGCCCTGGGAGGAGCAGGCCATCCGGCAGTTCTACGGGGTCCAGGCCCAGGACGAGGACGGGACCTGGAGCCGGTACCGGCGCTATCTCTATGAGGAGATCCCGAAGAAGAACGGAAAATCAGAGTTTGCCGCCGGGCTGGGCCTCTACCACCTGATCGCGGACGGGGAGGCCCGGCCCCAGGTGGGCATCTTCGCCGCGGACAAGACCAACGCGGACATCATCTACCAGTGCGCCAAGTACATGGTGGAGCACACCGCCCTGGGCCAGCCGGAGCACGCCCCCCTGGTGTGGTGCCGGGACAGCGTGCGGGAGATCCGCAGCAGGGACGGCGGCGTGATGAAGGTATATTCCAGCGACGCCTCCACCAAGCACGGGTTTTCATTTTCGGCCATCATCATCGATGAGCTCCACGCCCAGCCCAACCGGCGGCTGTGGGACGTTCTGACCGCCGGTTCGGACGCCGCCCGGCGGCAGCAGGCGGTGATCGTGCTGACCACGGCGGGGGACGACCCGGACCGGCGGAGCATCGGCTGGGAGGTCCATGAGAAATGCCGGAGGCTGCTGGCCTGGCGGCGGGGGGAGCCGGAGCGGGAGCTGGACGGGGACCTGCCCGAGTGGTGCCCCATTATGTTCGGCATCGGGATCCTCACCGGGGATGACCCGGACAGGATCGACGCCCTGGACATCTATGACGAAAAACTATGGTACGCCTGCAACCCTGGACTGGGGCACAACCTGCGCCTGAGCGATTTCCGGCGGGAGGCCCGGGCGGCCCGGCAGAGCGAGGCGGCGGAGCGGAACTTCCGCTGGCTGCGTTTAAATCAGTGGATCGCCACCAAGGACGTGGGGTGGATGCCCCTGACCCTGTACGACAAGACACAGTGGACCCGCCCGGAGTGGAGGCCCCTCAGCGCGCCGGCGCGGAGACAGGCCGCCCGGGACGTTCTGGAGGGAAAGACCTGCTATGGCGGGCTGGACCTGTCCACCACCACCGACCTGACCGCCCTGACCCTGATCTTTCCGCCCCAGGAGGGGCTGGACACCTGGACGACCCTGTTCTGGGCCTGGCGGCCGGAGGACGGGGTGCTGGAGGCCGAGCAGAGGGACCACGTCCCATACCGGGACTGGGGCCGGGCGGGCTTCCTGGAGCTGTGCCCGGGGGACATGGTGGACTTCACCATGGTGGAGGACACAGCGGCCTGGTGCGTGGAGCATTTCCACTTGGACACCCTGGGTGTGGACCCCTACCTCTCCCGCACCCTGACCCAGCGCCTGATGGAGCGGGGGGTGAACGTGGTGGAGATCCCACAGACCATGATGAGTATGTCCCCGGCCATGAAGGAGCTGGAGCGGCTCATCCGCGCCCGCCAGATGCTCCACGAACACAACACCTGCGCCCGGTTCTGCTTCGGCAACGTCCGGTGCGCGGTGGACGGAAACGAGAACCGGAAGCCCATGAAGAACCGGAGCATCGGGCGCATCGACATGGCGGTGGCCTGGATCATCGCAATGGCCGTGGCAATCCTGCGTATGCCGGCCGGCCCAGACATCAACGAACACATTTTATCCGAGGATTGGGGAATTTGACATGAAGATGCTGAGACGATTGGGCCGTGGGCTGGCCCTGTATCTGGACGACCTGCTGATGCTGGCGGGGGGCGGGTGCTTTGTCCGGGCGGCCTGGGAGGCATGGGGCCGGCCGGCGGCCCTGGCTGTGGCCGGGGTGTGCCTGGTGGCCTATGCAGTGGTGGTGGCCCGGGCCCGGGGAGGTGGCAGAGCATGATTTTGGCGCGATCCCTGGGCGGCCCCCAGGCGGCCGCGGAGGAGCAGACGCTGAGCTGGGAGGAGGTGCAGCAGCTGTTCCGGACGGCATTTCTGGCCGGGAGCGAGGTGGAGAACAGCGTGCCCAGCGCGGAGCGGCTGTCCCCGGTGGCGGCGGCCCACCGGATCCTGACCAACTCCTTCGGGCTGATCCCCTTCGGAGTGTACCGCAGGGACGGGGAGGAGCGGGTCCCGGTGGAGGACCCCGCCCTGAATCAGGTGATGAAGGTGCGGGCCAACCCCTATATGTCCCCCTTCATGCTGCGGAAGGTCACCATGTCCAACGCCTTCTGGTATGGCTTCGGGGCCGTGTGGAACCGAAAGGGGCCGGACGGACAGATCGTGGAGCGGATCGCCTTGCCCAGCGACTGCTGCACGGTCCGAAGAGAGCCGGACGGAGGGGCGTACTGGTATGACTACAACGTGGACGGGGTGCATCGGACCTTCTCCAACTATGAGCTGTCTTTCCTCTATTTTGAGACCTACGACGGGATCCGGGGCCGGGGGCTGCTGGACCTGGCCCGGGAGAGCATCGCCCTGGACACGATGGCCCAGCGGTATGGGAAGAAATTCTATCAGAACGGTGCCCGGCTGTCCGGCATCGTGGAGGTGGACACAGACGCCAGCAGCGAGACCAGGAGCAAGGTGAAGCGGGAGTTCAGCCGGTTTGCCTCGGAGGAGATGTTTGCGGTGGCGGTGCTGGACCGCTCCATGAAGTTCACGCCCATGGGGCTGAACCAGAGGGACGCCCAGTTCATCGAGAGCCGGCAGTTCACTGTGGAGGAAATCAGCCGGTTTACCGGGATCCCAAAGCACATGATGCAGACGGGCAAGGAGAGCTATGACTCCAACGCCCAGCAGCGGCAGAACTACATCACGGACACCCTGCTCCCATTTGTGGTGCAGTGGGAGAGCGAGGACAGCTATAAGCTGCCCACCCCACAGGACCGGGCCGCCGGGGTGTACATCCACGGGAACGTGGAGGCGCTGCTCCGGGCCGACCCCGCGACCCGGTTCAGCGTATACGAAAAAGCCATCCAAAATTCCATTATGAATCCGGACGAGTGCCGGGCCAAGGAGGAGAAAAACCCCATCCCGGGCGGGCTGGGACAGCGCTTCCTGGCGACGAAGAATCTGGGCTCGCTGGAGTCTGTACTGAACGGAGGGGAAGCAAGTGGTTGACGTACATCTGAGAGGAGAGCTGTGGGACAACGACAGCGCCGACATCCTGCGGTGGTGGGGCTGGCGGGATATCACCGCCCCCATGGACATCCAGGCGGCGCTGGAGGCCGCCGGCGGGGACGAGGTGACGGTGCTCATCAACTCGCCGGGGGGGGACATGGCGGTGGGGACGGAGATCCGGTCCATGCTCCGGCGGTATCCGGGCAGGACCGCGGCCCTGTTCCAGGGCTATGGGGCCAGCGCGGCCACCCTGGCGGCCACAGGCTGCCAGGTGATCCGGAGCGAGCCGGGGGCCCTGCTGTGCTACCACAACCCCAGCGGCGGCGCGGAGGGGGACCACCGGGCCATGGGCCGGGCGGCGGCGGATCTGCGCAACGCCCGGGACTGCATTCTGGAGGTCTATACCGCCAGAGGGGGGACCAGGAGCCGAGAGGAGCTGATCGCCCTGATGGACCAGGACATCTACATTACCCCGACCCAGGCCAGGGAGTACGGCCTGATCGATGAGATCGTGGGGCTCCCGGGGGCGGAGGAGGATCCGGCCGCATTTGTGGCGGCATCCGGCGGCCGGATCCGGCTGACGGCCGCCATGCGGGAGCAGTACCGGGCCCATGTGGCGAAGCAGAGGACCGCCGGGGCCCGGGAGGAAGAGGCAAGACGCGCCCTGGCTCGGCTCAGGTCGCTTGCAAGCTATTAAAAGAAAGGACGGAATGACATGGATTTTATGGAGAAGATCACCGAGCTGCGGGCAGAGAAGAGCAAGCTGCTGGCTCAGGCGGAGGCCCTGCCTCTGGAGGATGTGGAGGGCCGGGACAAGATCACCGACCAGATGGAGGGGCTCAATGCCCAAATCAAGAGCCTGGAGCGGCAGGCCAAGGCCAGCGCCGACGGCGCAGCCGTGTATGACGGCATCCTCCACAGCGGCGAGGGGACGAAGAAGCAGGCCGATGGAGGTGCGCCCAAGCTGTTTGCCTCCCTGGGTGAGCAGCTGAAGGCCATCTATGATCTGCGCAAGGGCCAGACCATGGACGACCGCCTGGGGAAGATCAATGCGGCGGCGGGGGTGACCGGCACCACCGGAGCGGACGGCGGCTTCCTGCTCCAGGAGGATTTTGCGGGCCGGATCCTGGAGAGCGCAGTCCAGAACAGCCCTCTGCTCAACCGGCTGGACCGGTACACCTGCTCCAGCGCGGCCAACGCCATGCGCTGGATCAGCGCCAATGAGACCGACGTGAGCAAGTCGGTGTTCGGCGGTGTGCAGATGTACTGGGCCGCGGAGGGGGCCACAGTGGCAGCCAGCAAGCCCCAGTTCCGCGAAATGAAGCTGGACCTGGAGAAAATGATGGGCTTCTGTTACTGCACGGATGAGATGCTCCAGGACGCCGCGTTCCTGACCGGGTTCGTGGGGAACGCCTTCTCCCTGGCCGGGGACCGTCTGCTGACTGAGAGCGTGATCAGCGGCGACGGGGTGGGCAAGCCCAAGGGCCTGCTGAATTCCAAGGCGCTGATCACCGTGGACAAGGAGGCCAGTCAGGCTGCCGGCAGCTTCCTGGGGATGAACGCGGTGAAGATGCAGGCCCGGTCCATGCCCCGTGGCCGGGAGCGGCTGGTGTGGCTGATGCACCCCGACGCGGAGGAACTGCTGCCCACCCTGGCTCTGGAGAGCGGCGGCGCGGCCAAGTTCCTGTGGAACCCCGAGGGCGGTCTGGGCAACTTTGACACCCAGCGGGTGCTGAACAAGCCGGTTCTGTTTGAGGACAGCTGTGCCGCCCTGGGCACCAAGGGCGACATCCTCCTGGTGGATCCCTGGCAGTACATTCTGCTGACCAAGGGCACGGCCAAGCAGGACTGGTCCATCCATGTGGAGTTCCTCACTGACCAGAACTGCTTCCGGATGGTGTTCCGCTGCAACGGCACCCCCAAGGTGGACACCCCCCTGACCATCAAGAACAGCGCCAAGAAGCGCAGCCCCTTTGTGGCGCTGGCCGACCGAAAGTAAGCGCAGGGGCGGCGGGGTACAGCTCCGCCGCCCTCAGGAGATAAGGAGGAGAACGCAGATGAAGCGGATCGTGGAAGAGTTGACATACAGCGTGGTGCTGGCGCCCCAGGAGGTGGCCTCCGCCACCCCCAAGACCAGCACCTTTGCAGACGCTCAGAGCGTGCCGGAGATCGAGTTCCTGGTGGCCACCGGGGCGCTGGCCAAGGGCAAGAAGCTGAAGGTGGAGGTCTATACCTCCGATGAGGCGGGAGGCGGCTCCCCGGCGCTGGTGAAGGCGGTGGAGTTCACCGCAGGGGACGGGGCGGCCCACACCCTGGCGGTGGTGGACTATGCCGTGGATCCCGCCCGGGGCCGCTATGTGGGCGTGAAGATCCAGCACGACGCCGGAGCAGGCGTGGTCTGCGGCGTGACGGCGTGCGCCCGGAGCATGAGACTGCCCGCAGCCAACGCCTGGACGGCAATGGTGTGAGGGAGGCGGTCAGATGGCCATACCGGAGGAGCTGAGGGAGACGGTCTTTTCCTACTGCAAGGAGGAGGATACCCCGGACACCCTGGGGCCCATGACGGTGGCCTGGGATGGGGCGGAGGGCTATCTGGAGGGGGCCGGGGTGACCCGGCCCGCCCCGGAGTCCAAACGGCACGGCCTGTGGCTGGGGGTCATGCTGGCGGAGACGCTGGACCGGTATGACAACCGGGGCGGACAGGCCGCCGGACAGCTCCGGGACAACCCGGCCCACCGCCGGGCGCTGACACAGCTGAAGCTGACGGAGCCGGAGGCATAAAAAAGCCGCCCCCGGAAGGGGCGGCGGGTCAGGGCAGAACAGAGGGCTGGGGGCCGTATTCCCGTTCCATGGCGGTGCGGGTGACGATCCACTGCTTGCCGAACTTCTGGGCATCGACGCCCTCCACCAGCCTGCGGTAGGCCACCGCCTTGCGGAGCGTGCTGTCATGCAGACCCCAGAGGGAGGTCGCGTCGGCGAAGGAGAGCAGGCCGTCAAAGGGGGAGGAGACCGGCTGGCCGTTTTCCCACAGCTCAGAGCCGTCCAGGTCGATGTCGTCGTTCCAGGAGATCCCATAGCCGCCCGGATCCGTCCGGACCTGCTCAAACAGGCCGGGGACGGTGCGGAGGGGGGCGAAGGCGTCTATCTGATCCAACAGGGGGGCCATGTTGTACTGCCTGGCGCAGCCGTCGGCAAAGTGGACCAGCAGGGCATAGCCGGGCAGCGGGGTAACGGATTTGATCTTATGAAACATGGGGAGCTCCTTTCTGCCGCAGCGCCCCGCTCATTCGAGCGGGGGCAGCGTCTTGAAGTTTTGGGTCATCCACATCTCCAGCAGCTCGGCCTGGTGATCGGCGGCCCATTCCCGAACCATATTCAGGGCCTTGCGGGGCAGGTCGCCTTCGATCATGTCCAGGGTCTGAATGTCGATGACGCCGTTATAGTCGCCATAGAGTGCGTGGATGTGGGGCGGATTGTGTTCTTTCCCCAGCAAATACATTTTGATGGTCATTCCGTAAAACCGTGAGATAACAGGCATTGGGTTTTCCCCCTTTCTGTGATTAGTATATCACGATACCGTGAAAATGTCAAGGTGGAATTTTGTGAAATGGAGGGGAAACGATGATCCAGGCGGGCGACCTGCGGTGCAGGATCCAGCTGTATGAGCTGGAGGAGGTGCGCAACGTACTGGGGGAGCGGACCATGGAGTACCGGCCGGGGCGGAGGATCTGGGCCCAGATCGTGCCCACCTCCGGGCGCAGCGTGCCCCAGGCCGGGGAGGTGGAGCCCATGGAGGTGACCCACCGGGTGGTGGTGCGCAGCACCGCCCTGCCGGAGCTCCGGAACGGGCTGCGGTTCACCTTCCGGGGGCAGTGGTACGAGGTGCTGTACGGCTATCCCATTTACAACCGGGCCGGGTGGCTGGAGCTGTTTTCCAGATTGGTGGTGGATGACCGTGTCCCAGGGGTTTGACGGCCGCCAGTTCCAGCAGTTCGCCAGGGATCTGGAGGCGGTGGGACGGGCCTATGGGAAATCTCAGAAAAAATTCCTGCGGCAGGAGGGCAGCAAGCTGCTGCGAAAAACCAAGGGGCGGGCCAAGGCGCTGGGGACGAAAACAGGGAACTATAAAAAATCCATCAAGCGGGGCAAGGTGTACCGGTACAACGGCGCGGACGCCATCCGGGTGTACTCCAGCGCCCCCCACGCCCACCTCATCGAGGAGGGGCACCGGATGGTGACCCACGACGGCACAGAGGTGGGATTTGTCCGTGGCCATCATGTATTTGAACTGGCGGCCAAGGAGTTCGAGGGGCAGTTTTACACCGATCTGGACGAGTATTTGGAGGAGGCGGTGGACATCAAATGACACTGCTGGAGGTGAACCGGGCGGTATGCGCCCTGGTGGAGCAGGCGGCGGCCCGGTCCGGGACGGGGGCGGAGCTGTCGGCGGAGGATCTGAGCCGGCCCATCCTGCGGCCGTCGGTGAAAATTGACCTGGAGGAGAGCCGGGAGGCCGCGGCGGTGGAGGACCGGGTGGAGGTGGAGGTGACCTTCCGCATCTACTTTTTCGCCCGGGACCGCAGCCGCCCCAAGCTGGACAACCTGGCCATGCGGCAGGCCCTGGGCCGGGCCTTCCGGGACGGGGTCCCGGTGGGGGAGGACGTGGTCCCCATCGACGAGGGGCTGTTATTCACGGTGACCGACGGGGTGCTGGAGGCCGCGCTGGACCTGCGGCTGGATCTGGAGCCGGAGACGCCGGCGGGAGACCTCATGGAGACCCTGTCCCAGCGGTACACGACAGACTGAGCCCCGCGCCGGAGGGCGGGGGACGCAAAGAAAAGGAGTGATTTGCATGGCAGTGCATCTGCCCAGCATCAGCATTATCTTCCGCCAGCTGGCGGGGACCTTCATTCAGCGCTCCGCCCGGGGTGTGGCGGCGCTGATCGTGAAGGACGACACGGTGGGCAAGGGCGGGCCCTATTACCGCTTCGGGGACGCCACCCAGATCCCGGAGGGGGAGTTTACCGCCCAGAATGAGCAGTACATCCGGGACGCCCTCAGCTTCGGCCCCCTGCGGGTGGCGGTGGTCAAGATCGGCGCCTCCGGCCAGCTGGCCCAGGCCCTGGCCGTACTGATCCAGAGGGAGCAGACCGGCTGGGTTACGGTCTGCGGCGGGGCGTCCAAAGACTGGACGGACTTAACCAGCTGGATCAAGGCCCGGGAGAAGGAGGAGAAGAGCTGGAAAGCCGTGGTCTACAACGCCTCGGCCCCGGACTGTATGCACATCGTCAACCTGACCAACGCCAATGTGGTCTTTGCCGACGGCCGGGGCAAACAGACGGGGGACAAGTACACCCCCAGCCTGGCGGGCCTGCTGGCCGCCTGCAACGTGGAGCGCGGGGCCACCAACGCCCTGTGCCCCAACCTGACCAGCGTGGAGGCACCGGAGGACCCGGAGACCGCGGTGGGCAGCGGCAAGTTTATCCTCATCAACGTGGATGACCAGGTCCGGGTGGGGGTGGACGTGAACTCCCTGACCATGGTGGACGGCTCCGCCAAGACCGAGGACATGAAATACATTGAAACGGTGGAGGCCATGGATATGATGCGGGACGACATCGCCCAGGCCTTCCGCCAGGACTACATGGGCAAATACCGCAACTCCACCGCCAACCAGATGCTGTTCCTGGCGGCGGTGAACGAGTATTTCCGGCAGCTGGGGGAGGAGAACGTGCTGGATCCGGAGCACGACAACACCGCCCAGGTGGACGTGGAGAGCCAGCGCAACGCCTGGATCGGCGCGGGCAAGGCCGAGGCGGCCGACTGGGACGACGGCAAGGTGCTGGCCACCCCCTTCAAGCGGCAGGTGTTCCTGGCGGGTGATGTGAAGATCCTGGGGACCATGGCAGACCTGCGGTTCGTGGTCACCCTGATGTAAGGAGGAGAACGCATGGATCAGTACAAGAAAATCATGCACGGCAGCACCTCCGCTGTGTACATCAACGGCGAGCGGGACGCCCTGCCCACCAAGATTGAGGTCAAAATGACCGGCGATTTTGAGGACATGGCCTTCTGCGGCGAGGACGCCAGCTTCCCCGAGTACAACGGCTATTCCATTGAGGGGACCATCACCGACCGGAAGGCGGACAGCAGGCTGGAACTGGCCATCGTGGAGGGCTACCGCACGGGCATCATGCCGGACATCGTCATTATGACCTCCCTGGGCCGGAGGGGGAGCGCCGCGCGGGAGCGCTGGTCCCTGTCCGGGGTGGTGTTCACTGAGGTGGCCCTGGCCAACATCGAGGCCAAGAAGGGCGTGGAGCGTGAGCTGCCCTTTAAGGCGGTCTATGCCAAGAATCTGGAGGCGATCCAATGAGTAAGATCACATTCGAGCAGCTGCTGGCCCGGCGGGAGCAGCGGGAGCAGGACAAGTACCGGGTGGGGCTGCTGACCATCCCCGGCTCCGGGGAGGGGCTGGAGGCCAGGACCCCGGACAAGGGGGCCATCCTCCAGCTGTATGGGGAGCTGACGGCGGCCCAGACCCCTCTGGAGGGGCTGGAGTGCGGCCGCCACGCCCTGTATGATGTGTGCCCCCAGCTGAGGGACAAGGAGCTGCACGCCGCCCTGGGGTGCCAGGACGACCCCATGGGGGTGATGGACGCCCTGTTCTCCGTGGCCGAGCAGGACCAGCTGGGCGGCCAGGCCCTGCGCTTCCTGGGGCTGCTCCCAGGAGAGAGGCCCGGAACCGATGAGGACGGAGAGGGACCGGAGGACCCGGGCCTGGACACGGTAAAAAACTGATCGCCCGCGACCCTCTGCTGAGACTGTTTGCGTTCTACGCGGTGCGGGGCTGGTCCCTGGAGGAGCTGTCCAGGACCAGCCCGGCCCAGCGTGGATTTTTGGAGGGTGCGCGGGCATTGTACTACGAGGAGCAGATGGAGCTGGGAGAGGCCGGGACGGCCCTGGGCCTGGCCAGAGTGCTGCCGGGAGGTGAGCGGTAATGGGGCGGAAGGTGATCCACACCATCCTGAACCTGCGGGACAATATGAGCGGCGGGCTGGTGAAGGCGGCCAAAAATGTCAAGGGGGTCAACCGGGAGATGCTGGCCGCCACCCGGACGGTGGAGCGGTTCCAGCGGAAAACGGCGGACGCCTGCTCCCGGGCGGTGAGCTCCCTGGGCAAGCTGGGGCTGGCCGCCGGGGGCGCGGCGGCGGCCCTGGGGATCAAGTCCGGCCTGTCCGAGGCCATGGATCTGGAGGGCTACCGCCTTCAGCTGGAGACGGCCACCAAGGACACGGTGAAGGCCGCGGGCATTATGAAGTATGCGGTGGACCTGGCCAACCGGACCCCCTTTGAGGGGGGAGAGCTGGTGGAGGGCGCGGCCAAGTTCGAGGCCATGGGGATGAGCGCGGAGCAGTGGCTCACCCGGGCGGGGGACATGGCGGCGGCCACCAACAAGAGCTTTGACCAGGCCACAGAGGCCCTGATCGACGCCCAGACTGGCGAGCTGGAGCGGCTGAAGGAGTTCGGCATCACCAAGGCCATGATCGTGGCCCAGGGTGAGAAGCTGTTCCGAAAGGTCCAGCTTGTCAACAACAAGGGGCAGATCGTCAACCAGGAGAAATTCAACCAGGCGCTGATCTCCCTGATGGAGGACAAGTTTGCCGGAGGCATGGAGAAGCAGGCCGGGACCATGAAGGGCCTGTGGTCCACCGTCACCGGCGTGACCAAATCCGCCCTGGCCGAGATGGTGGGCACGACCAGCGACGGCAGCATCCGGGCCGGGTCGGCCATGGAGCGGCTGAAAGGCGGCGTGTCTCAGCTGGCCGGACGCCTGGAGCAGTGGCAGCAGGACGGGACCCTGGCCCGGCTGGGAGAGCAGCTGGATCAGGGGCTGGCCCGGGGGCTGGATCTGGCCAGCCGGGGATTTCAGTGGCTGGCGGAGAACGGGGACACGGTGAAAAGCACGCTGTTCGGCCTGGCGGGCGCGTTCGCGGCGGTGAAGGTGCTGAAATTGGCCACGGACCTGATTTTTTTGGGGAAAACCCTGTTCTTATTTGGGAAAACTGCGGCGGCGGTGATGTCGGCCAACCCCATGGTGCTGGGCATCATGGCGGCAGTGGCCGCCGGAGGTCTGCTCATTGGCAACTGGGATGAGGTGAAGGCCTGCGCCGCCGACCTGTGGCAGCGGACCACAGAACTGTTCGGCGGGATCCGGGACAGCATCACCTGGGCGTTTGATTCCGCCAAGGCGGGGGTGTCCGGGTTTTTCGACTGGATCGGGGACAAACTGAGCAGCCTGGATGGGGCCATTGAATCGACCCCGATCATCGGCGGCATCTACAAGGGGATAAAATCTGCTGGTGGCTGGGTGATGGACAAATTGCGGGGCCACGCCTTGGGCACCCCCTATTTCTCCGGCGGTCTGACCCGGATCAACGAGCGGGGCGGCGAGATCGTGGACTTGCCCAGCGGAACCAGGATCATCCCACACGACGTCTCCCGGCGGATGGCCGGAGGCCCCAGCATCACGGTCAACGTGACGGTGCAGGGCAATGTGGTGGGCAACGCGGCCTTTGCCGACCAGATGGGGCGGATCATCGCCCAGCGGGTGCTGCGCGCAGCGGCCAACTGCTGAAAAAAGCCGCCCCCGGCTGGGGGCGGCAGGGAGGCGGAGATCAGGTTGGACCGGGTTCCCCCTCATGGGCGATATATTCGGAAATGAACCGCTTGATCTCGGTGGTGGGGGTGGTTCCATTGGCGGCGCAGGCCGCGCGGAAGGCGTCCAGGATCTCCGGCTTGAGGTCCAGAGGGAAGCGGACATAGTTTTTCCGCAGGTTTTTGATTTGCGAGCTGTATTTTGTCTCCCCCATGTTATTTGCTCCTTTGCCGCTGGACCAGGGCAAGGACCAGCTTGACCAGCCCAAAGGCGATCAGCAGATACCCAAGTGCGGTTAAAAATTCTTTCATTGTGACCTCCTTGACAGCGTTTGGTGGATTCGTTATTATGAGGGGGGCGGGTTTCCCCGCCCCCGGTACGCGGTTACTCCATGATGTTTGCAATCAGGAGAAGCAGCGTCCCAACGATCAAGTCCACCAGCGCTCCGACTAAGGTTTGCGGCCAGTCGATGGAGCGTTTGGTGGGCTTTTTCTTTTTCGCACTCATTTGAACCACCCCCTTTCGTTGTATTAAGTATAACATACGTACGTATAAAAGTCAAGGATTTTTCAGAAAAAACGGAGGAGGCGGGTATGTATAAGCTGATCTTGAGCGTGAACAACCTGGAGGAGGTCATGGTGTGGCCCTCGGTGCCGCCGGATTTCGGGCCGGAGCAGGCACAGCGCAACGGGACCTATGAGGGGCTCAGCGGAGATTTCAACACGCTGGGCCCCATGGGCCTGTGGTCCATCCCGCTGTCCGGAGTGTTCCCGGTGGGGCGCAGGCCCCTGTATATGCCGCCGGAGGCGGTGGAGGACGGATGGCGCTATGTGGATTTCATCCGGCGCAATCGGGAGAGGCGGGTCCCATTCCGGCTCACCCTGCTGGACGGAGGCGGCGTCTGCCGGTTCAACGCGGCGTGTAGCGTGGATGAGTTTGAGTGGAAGGTAAAGCGGAACGGGGACATCGCCTATTCCCTGACGTTCCGGGAATACCGGTTTTTGTAGGAGGCAGAGATGGGCCGGGACTATGTGGACGACCACAGATTTTACCTCTATCGGGCCGGAGGAGGGGCGGAGGACATCACACGATGGGTGCGCCAGCCCCAGGCCCGGGACGTGCTGGAGGCGCTGAGCGTGGAGCTGACCTTTCAGGCCCTGCGCCACGACAGCTATGACAAATACATGACCTGGCCGGGCATCCGGCCGGGAGACCAGCTGAGGGTGGTCAACCACGGGACGGAACTGTTTGCCGGGGTGGTGGTGTCGGTGGGGGTGGACGGCAGCGTCACCGCCAACGACCAGGGCTGGTACCTCACGAAAAGCGAAATTGTATTCCAGGCGGCCAACGCCGCAGCGGACGACGCCATCCGGAGGATGTGCGCCAAGGCGGGCATCCGGGCGGGGGACCTCCCCAGCCTGCCCACCCGGATCACGGAGGTTTGGACGGGAGACACCCCGGAGACCATCCTCCAGGACATTCTGGCGGTGTGCGCCGCAGAGACCGGGAAGCAGTACAAGCGCCGGGTGCGGTGCGGGGCGCTGTCTGTCACGGAGCTGCCCACTCAGGCCATCACGGCCTGGCACAAACCGGCGGCCAACCTGGCCCCCTTCGACATCACCACCGCCAAGGGGCCGGTCTCCGGCCGGGACAGCATGGAGGCGCTGGTCAACTCGGTGGTCCTCACGGGAGGCCGGGGGGACAAAGTGCAGGAACTGGGCCGGGGCTACAACCCCCAGAGCGTGGCCCGGTATGGGCTATTGCAGGCGGTGGAGCGGCTGAGCGGGGACGAGGACCCCGCCCAGGCCAGGCAGCGCATTCGGACTCTGCTGGATCAGGGGGACCGGCTGACCCAGGAGCGGACGGTGGAGGAACTGTGGGGGACGGACGAGGTGGAGAGCGGCGTCCTGCTGCGGTTTGCCCCCAACACGTTCGGAGTGGCCGGAGACCTTCGGGTGACGGAGGTGGTCCACCACTATGGGCCGTCACACACCATGAGCGTGACCGTCCGGGACCCGGCAGCGGGCCGGGCCGCCGGAAACGCAGACGTGATCGAGGCTGGATAGGAGGCGGAGCGAGATGTCATGGGACTATGAACTGGCCCGGGCTATGCGCCCCCAAAAACAGGGGCCGCCCGGGCTGGAGGGGAAGGTGGTCTCCACCGCGCCCCTGACCATCTCCCTGCTGGACGGGGAGGTGATGGCGCCCCCCGCCGCCCTGGCGGTGGTGGAGGGCGCGCCGGGCTACATGGTGACGGAGCACACCATCCAGCGCCTGCCCTGGCGGGTGGGGGATCGGGCCGCCTGCCTCTGGATGGGCAAGACCCTGGTAGTGCTGGGGAGATTGGAGGAGCCATGACGAGTATTTATCCGGAGCTGCCCCAGGCCATCCCCGCCCAGGCGGCGGAGACGGTGGGCAGAGTTCCGGCATTTGACGCAGACAGGGGGCGGTTCCTGCTGCGGGACGGGGCTCTGCTGGAGCGCAGCGGCGTGGAGGCGGTGAAGCAGTGGTTCGAGCTGGCCCTGCGGCAGCAGATCGACCGCATCCCCATCTACCGCACCCAGGAGGCGAAAAAATACGGCGTGCCACGGGACCTGATCGGCGGGAAGCTGCCCCAGGGACTGGCGGCGGCAGAATTGGAACGAGGTGTGCGGGAGACGGCCAGCTATAACCCGGCGGTGCGGGAGATCCGGGAGCTGCGCCTGTCCAGGAACCGGCGGACCTGCGTGGTGGAGTTCACGGCGGTACTGCACACCGGAGAGAGCGTGGAGGTGAGTGTGGATGTCCAGAGGGGATGAGATCCTGGCCCAGATGCTGGCGGCGGTGCCGGACAGCTATCAAAAGACCATCGGATACCCCACATACGACTGGCTGGCGGGGGCCGCCATCCCCACGGCCCAGGTGAGCCTGGACCTGGAGGAGGCAAAACGGAAGCTGGACCCGGCCAACCTGACGGGAGAGGACCTGGACCGGTACATCGTGCCCAGGACTGGGCTGGAGCGGACCGCGGCCACCTTCGCCCGGGGCGAGGTGACGGTGATCGGGACGGGGACGGTGCCCGCCGGGACCCTGTTTGAGAGCCATGGCGGCATTCAGTATGCGGCCACGGCCCAGGTGGAGGTGGCAGGGACGGCAAAGGTCCCGGTGCAGTGCGTGACGCCGGGGGCGGCGGGGAATTTGCCCGCCCGGGCGGTGACCCTGATGCCCGTCCAGGTGGCGGGGATCGTGTCCGCCGTCAACGAGGCCCCCATGTCGGAGGGCTATGAGGCGGAGACGGACGAGGCCTATTATGCCAGGTTCCTGGTGCGGCTGCGCACCCCGCCCACCAGCGGGAACCAGTACCACTATCTCACCTGGGCCATGGAGGTGCCCGGAGTGGGAGGAGTACAGGTCTACCCCCTGGAGAGGGGGCCCAACACGGTTGGGGTAGTGCTCATCGACCAGTTCGGGAAGCCCGCCAGCCCGGAGCTGGTGGAGCAGGTCCAGACCCACATCGACCCGGGGAGCCGGGGCCTGGGGGAGGGGGAGGCTCCCATCGGGGCAAAATGCTATGCCGCAGCGGCGGGGGAGGTCAAGGTCAACCTCTCCATGCAGGTCACCAAGGACGCGGAGACGGCCCAGGACACGGTGACCCAGGCCATCCGGGACCGCGTGGACGCCTATCTGACGGAGATCGCCCTGGAGGCCTACCGGCCGGTGCTGGCCTCAGCCCACGCCTATGAGGCCAGCTTTGCCCGCATCGGCGCGGCTATCCTGGGGGCGCCTGGGGTGGAGGACTACACCGGGCTGACGGTCAACGGTGGGACGGTGAACATCCGGGCTGCCTCCAAACAGGCCGCAGTGCTGGGAGAGGTGGTGGTGCGGTATGCTCCGTAACCTGCCCACGGCGTACCGTACCGACCCGTGGATCCTGGCCCTGTGCGGGGCGGTACAGATCCTCCTGGAAGAGTTGGGCCGGGAGACGGCGGAGCTGCCGGTGCAGATCCGCCTGTCAGAGCTCACCTGGCAGCTCCCGGTGGAGGAGCGGCTGGCGGGACTGAGCCCCAGGCCGGGGGCCTCGCTGGAGGACCGGCGCTCCGCCGTCATCGCCAAGTGGCGCAGCGGCGGGCCGGTGACCCTGGCCCAGATCCAGGCGGTGGCGGACGCCTGGCGAAACGGCGTGGTGGATGTGGGGTTCGACGGCAGCACCATCACGGTGACCTTCGTGGGGGAGTTGGGCATCCCGGAGGATCTGGATGGGCTCAAATCCGCGCTGGAAATGACCATACCGGCCCATCTGGCCCTGCGGTATGAGTTCCGGTACCGCACCTGGGGCGAACTGGCGGACAGGACCTGGGGGGAGATGGCACAGCACACCTGGGGCCAGGCATTGGAGGGGGAGATCGTATGACAGAAACGACAAACTACAAACTGAAAAAACCGGGGGACAGCGACAATGTCCGGGTGGACGTCCTAAACGGGAACATGGACGTGATCGACCGGGAACTGAAACAGCGGGCCGGGCTGGGGCCGGATGGGAAGGTCCAGAAGGAGCAGCTGCCGGAGATGGACGTCTCTCAGACACTGGCTCAGGCGGAACTGAAAAACACTCCCGCAGACGATGACGGGGTGCTGGTCACGGACAGCGCGGCGGGGAACGCCACTAAGCGGGTATTGTGGAGCCGGATCAAGGCGGCGCTGAAGGGGTATTTTGATCCGCTGTACGCCGCGAAGAGCCACACGCACGCCGCAGCGGATGTCAGCGCTGGGACGCTGGGTGGGCGTGTCCTGGCAAATGCCAGCGCCGTCACCACGCTGGGGACGGCCCAGGTGCGAAATATCCGGGCGGGCACGGCGGATTTGACCGCAGGTTCATCGTCCCTGGCAACCGGGGAGATCTATCTGGTCTATGAATGAGAGGTGCTGACATGGCGAAAAAAATCTATGTCGGCGTGAACGGCAAGGCCCGGAAGGTCAAGAAGATGTATGTGGGGGCCCCTACAAAGCGTTTCAACCTTGGCAGTTTGGCAGAAGGTGATACTGTCAAGGTGAAAGAGGGTGGGAAGCTGGTAGAGTTCTACATTGCTAAGCATCAGTATCAGACCAGCTTAAACGGGGCTGGGCGTACGCTGTTGGTGCGTAAAGATTGCTATGATAAGCGGAAGTGGCACTCGTCCAATGTGAGCGCTTACGCATCCAGTGATATTGATAGCTGGCTCAGCAGCACCTACAAAAACACACTTGATGCTGACATCAGGGCGCTGATTGGATCCACAAAAATCCGCTACACTCCTGGTCACGGTAACAACACGATGGGCACCCTAGACCGGGCGGTGTTCCTACTGTCCGCCTATGAGTTGGGTCAAGTGAGAGAATATAGCAACAATGAAGGCGAGATCTTACCGATTGCCAAGACACTTCAGATTGCCCACCTCAATGACGCTCCAGTGGATCAGTGGACACGATCCCCGGCTACCAATACAACAGGATGGCCTGTCTGCCTGAGATCCAATGGAGAAGCGTCTAGAGAAGATTGCTATGATGCACTAGGGGCGCGACCCGTTTTTACCCTTCCTACAAATACTCTGCTTGATTCGGATGGTGTGGTTCTTGGTCAAACCGGCTCCGCCGGAACCATTCAAGCAGCTCGCAAAATCAAACGGGGCTATATCGGAATTGGCGGCGTGGCAAGGCCGTTTTGGGTCGGAGAAAAAGAACTGGTGAGTTACGGACCAGTAACAGCGATGAGCACAGTTCGATGGGGTCACACAGGAGGTTCAGTCGGCAATTACGCCCTGTTTGCCGGCGGACAGGATGCGAACACATCTGTAGCAACCGTGGATACGTACAATGCTTCCTTGACAAAGGGGACTGCCCCAAACCTCAATGAGTCTGCCTGGAATTCTGCCGCAGCAAGTGTGGGCAATTATGTGATATTTGCCGGAGGGCGCAACGATTATTATCAATCAAAGGTCACTGCCTACAATAAATCCTTAACAAAAAGTACCCCATCGGCTCTGAGCAGCACGAAAGACGGCCTGTCTGCGGCAGCAGTCGGCAGCTATGCTCTGTTTGCCGGAGGGAGTCGGGGGAGTGGGACGCTGAAAACTGTGGACGCCTATAACACCTCGCTGACCAGGTCCACTGTGACGGACCTCAGTGTGGAGAGACAGTATGGCGCTGCGGCGGGTATCAGTGGATATGCGCTGTTTTCCGGAGGGAGAGACGCAGGCTATGATGACGTCAGCTCGGTAGACGCCTATAACGCGTCGCTGACGAGATCCCTCGCAGCCAGCCTCAGCGAGAAGAAAAATGAGCATCAAGGCGCCACGGTCAATGGCTATGCAATCTTCGCAGGGGGAGAAAGCAGCGCGGGACTGAAAACAGTTGATGTGTTTGACGCCTCCTTGACAAGGAAAACGGCGACTCCTCTCAGCGTTGGGATGAGTAACTTTGCTTCCGCATCCATCGAGGACTTTGCGGTATTTGCTGGTGGTTTCAAAGCCAACGGAGCGGTCAACGCATACAGCAAATCGCTGACGAGGACAACCTTGACGCTGCATTCGGGCCATGCGAACCGATATGCACTCAGCGGCGCGCGGGTTGGCGGATATGCCCTGTTTTCCGGCGGACTCATAGACGGCACAGAACTAGACAGTGTTGAGGCGTTTACCGCACTTTAAATTTATAGGAGGGACACACATGAAACGATATGCGATCTGGAACAAGCGAGACCCTATCCTGACTCCCATCGGAGAGGTGCTGACCGCGGAAGAGTGGATCGACCGCTATCCCATTGCCGGGATCGGATCGGTCACAGTTGTCTGCGGCGCAGGGGAGATCAACGGCGCGTTTTTCGGCACACTGGGCCAAATGGTGCAGATGTATGAGGCACAGGGGGCCGACTTCTCCGCCTGCGAAACCGCAGAGGACAAGCTGGCGGTCATCGAGGCCTTTGAGGATGAAAGGAACAAGCCCAGCACGGAACCGACCGTGGAGGAGCGGACTGCGGCGGCCCTGGAGTTTATCGCCATGTCCAGTCTGCCGGACGAGACAATGTGAGGAGGAGCAGCCATGAACTTTGAGACGATCAAGCAGAACTACGACCGCAAGCTGTGGAACAAGGCGATGGTGAAGCTGGCGGTCCGCAAGGGCGTGATCACCAGGGAGCAGTACACTGAGATCACCGGCGAGGAGGCGGGTTAAGTGGACTGGACGACTCTGGCGGTATCCGGGATGAGCCTGATCGGCACCCTGGCGGGGACCTTCGGCGGCATCCTGGTGGCCAACAAGCTGACCACCTACCGCATCGAGCAGTTGGAGAAGAAGGTCAGCGAACACAACAAAGTGGTCGAGCGCACCTATAAGCTGGAGGGGCGCATGACCGAGGCGGAGCACGACATCCGCGACCTGAAGAAGGAGAGGGGGTGAGAGATGTGGAACAGCTGTATAAGCGGCTGGGGAACCTGCTGACCATCAAGAGTATGGTGACGCTGATCCTGACGGCGGTGTTCGCCTGGCTGACCTGCTCCGGCGGGGTGAGCGCGGATCAGTTTCTGACCGTGTTCACCGTGGTCATTGCGTTCTACTTCGGGACGCAGGCTGAAAAAGCCGAAAAGCGCACCAACAGCGGAACTTAACGTACCAACACAAAAAAGACATGAGAGGAGAAAACAACATGAACGCCAATTACATCTATGATATTTTTGAGACTCGTGAGAAGCTGGACCTTCCCGGCCTGACTCTTGCCCTGGCCCATCACCAGAATGACAATCCCATTCCCGAGGGTATGACTGATAGTGGCATTCGAAAGTTCATTGGCGGCCACTACGAGGCTCTGATGGACGCCTTCGCGGGCCACGACCGTGAGGCCTTTGCGGCCGCCGTGGATGCGGGCGTCAAGGAGGACGAGGAGCGCAAGGCCGCCTTGGAGGCCGGTCAGGAGGTGTGACCCCATGCTGATCTGCATCGATGCGGGTCACTACATCGGGACCCCGGGGAAGCGGTGCCTTAAGCGCATCGACCCCGGGGAGACCCGGGAGTGGACCCTGAACAGCCGGGTGGCGGACAAGCTGGAGGCCATCCTGGCGGGGTACGACTGTCAGACCATGCGGGTGGACGATGTGACCGGCAGGCGGGACGTGACCCTGTCCCAGCGGGTGGCGGCGGCCAACCGGGCCAAGGCGGACGTGTATCTGTCCATCCACCACAATGCCGGGATCAACGGCGGCTCCGGCGGCGGGATCGTGGCCTATGTGGCCCCCAGCCACCAGAAGCAGAGCGAGGTGGTGCGGAATGCGGTGTACCGCTATACTGTGGCGGCCACCGGCCTGCGGGGCAACCGGGCGCAGCCGCTGGCGGAGCAGAGCCTGTATGTGCTCAACTATACCACCATGCCCGCTACCCTGATCGAGCTGGGGTTTATGGACTCGACCCATGACACGCCCATCATCCTAACGGAGCGGTTTGCCGACCAGGCGGCGGCAGGGCTGGCGGCGGCGCTGGTAGAGGTGTATGACCTCCAGCCCAAGGGCGGCGGGCAGGTTCTGATGACCGCGGTTCCGGCGGAGGATCTGACGGTGGAACTGGTGGACCGGCCAAAATCGGAGTGCGGCGACAACTGCGCCAACGCGGGCTATTTTGCAAACTACTCCGAGGCGGGCGAGCCGTTCACGCTGCCGGTGGGCCATCTGGTGGGCGACTACAAGGCCGCGGGTAAGTGGACGCGGCACTACTGCCAGGAGCGCGGGCGGTTCCAGTGGGACCGGTTCACGTTTGACGCTGGCCGGTGGGTCTATGCCAACCCTATGTACGGGAAGGCGATCTCCACTCTGCTGATCTCTGGCGGCAAGGCCCGGGTGGAGGAGATCCGGACGGTGCCGGAGGGGACGGACTACGCCGTGTCCGGCATCCCTGTGCTGCGGGCCGGGAAAGCCTGCACCACCGCCCAGGCCAGGGCCCAGGGCTGGGACGCCTCCCCGCTGCGGGCCACCTGGCACACGCTGGTGGGCCTCAAGGGAGACGGCATGGTATACGTCATGGGGTGGCAGTCCAGGACCGCCAACCTGCTGGACAGCGGCGAGGCCGCCCAGGTGTTCCGGGGGCTGGGCTTTACCGACGTGCTCAAGCTGGACGGCGGCGGGAGCTACTACCAGAGCCGGGACGGGGCGGTCTCCAAGACCGCGGAAAACCGGCGGATCAACAGCGTGCTGCGCTGGACGGTGAGAGAGGAGGAACCGGAGTTGACGGAGGAACAGGCGTGGTTTGACCGGATGATGGAGGGCTGGATGGCGCGCAAGGCCAAGGAGCCCGCCAGCCAGTGGGCCCAGGCAGGCCTGGAGCAGGCCAAGGCCAAGGGCATTACCGACGGGACCAGACCCCGCAGTCTGGCGACCCGGGAAGAGGTTGCGTTGATGGTAAATAAGGCAGTCGAAATCAGATAGATCAATGGTGCGCAAGGGGGTGTTGGAAAATGCTCTATTGCTTATCTATTGCTCAAAAAAACCTCAAATCCATTGAGGCTCAATAGATTGCCTTTGTATGGGGTTCAAGAGGCCCTGAGTTCGAATCTCAGCACTCGGACCAAGCTGGAGCAGATGTTGTACATCTGCTCCAGCTTTTTTTTGTAACGGTCGGAGCGGGCTCAGCTTGCGGACCCGCTGTTCCGAACCGAACGGATGCCGCTGGGCCCCGGATGGAGTCTCTGCTCTGTTCTAATGAGAATATATTTTGAAAGAGCAAGGGCAGGCATGGATTTCCTGTCCTTGTAATTTATAATAGGTCGATGTACTATGTTATCGAAATGATGGTGGAAGGGAGAAATTGAATGAAGTACATCTTTTCTAAAAGCAGCTTGCAGTTATTGCAATTATAAATATAGTGATTATCACTGCTGACAAAATAATATTGATGCAATATGATGCGTATGGCCCACCTGTTCTTTTGACGATTATACTATGGTTTTTTATTTTCTGGTCCAAACGATAGGCATACATTGCTTACAGCGTTCTATCGTTACGTGCTGTTGCATCTGGACTTCTTGGCCTTGTTCTGTCTTTTTCATACATTTTCCGTGGATTTGACCCGATCCTATCCGTTTTAATGGCGATAGTTGGTATTAGCTACGCTATTTCTTGGATCAACGCGCGAAAAACATATAAAGCGAAGTAAATATTTATTTCAATATTTGATTTATTACAAGGGAGGACAAATGTGGATGGTAGATGTTGATTACTGCATTGATGTCATGGGCATAGGATATGGTTCTCAGGCATAGGCATGGTAACCTTGAAATATTGTGTCATCTCCTGTGATGGAAAAGGGTGAGGATCAGTTTCCTTGCCCTTTCCTCTTGTGCAAAGCATCTTTGCTTGTTTGCAATCGCCTGTTGTACTATAATTCAATAAAAAGGGGGAATCAGATTGGCGGATTTTAGCAGCAACTTAAAGCGGATCAGAAAAAGAGAAAACTTATCTCAGGAGTTATTGGCTGAAAAATTGATGGTGACCCGTCAAACGATTTCAAACTGGGAGCGTGGAAATTCATATCCAGATTTAGATATGCTTGTCCAGATTAGTGAAACCCTAAATACGAATCCAAACGAGTTGCTCTATCCCCCTGTAAAGGAGGAGAAATCCTATATGGATAGGTTGATTAAAACAATTTGGGGTAAACTTGCAATCGTTGTTTTTGTAGTTGGTTTCTTATTCGGATTGTCTTCTGGAAGTCAGGCATATTCTCCAGCTCCCAATACCGTAGGCTGGCATTTCGTTTTTTCAGATGCGATTGGTTACTGGTTTCCAGCATTCTTGATTGGTATGACATTTTTGGGAATAGAAAAAATTGTTGCTTTGCTTTATGAGATCAAGGGCAGTGAATAGATATTTGTTTGCAATATTTCAATCAATCAGGCGGGAGCATCGTTTCAGATGTTCCCGCCTGATCGTTTCTCTTGCTCTGTCTGCATCTGATTTGCGGTGCTATGCCCAGCCGCCCTGGGTATGGGAGCCGTCTGTTTCAAGGAATGTGGGGCGGCGGAGGGAATTTGGTCTATTTGTTGCATTTTTAGGCATATTCTGTCCCATCAGGTGGTGACGGGCTGATCCATGAGACCGCTGTGTCAGCAGGGCGGGAGCATCGTAGCCGACGCGCCCCACCCCTTGTCCTTTTTCCTCCCCCATGCTATAATCAACCGGACAGCGGACGGGCGGAGGTGCGCGGGTGACGTTCCTCTTGACCGTCCGGAATGACATGGGACCGGATCCGGTCCAGCAGGGAGAGGCTATGAAACACTATTCCGCGGTTTGCTTTGACTTTGATTACACCCTGGGGGACTCCACTGACTCCATCGTGGCGGGCTTTCAGTATGGCTTTGAGCGGCTGGGACACCCCATCCCCGACCGGGAGACGGTGCGGGGCACCATCGGCTATCTGCTGGAGGATGCATATACCATGCTCACCGGGGACCGGGACCCGGAGCGCCAGGCCCAGTTCCGGGCCTTCTTTCTGGAGGTGGCAAAGCCCCGCCAGCGGGAGGAGACCTTCCTGTTCCCGGGGGCGGCGGAGCTGCTCCGGGGGCTGAGGGCCCGGGGCGTCCGGCTGGGCATCGTCAGCACCAAGACGGGGGAGACCATCGAGTACATCATGGACCGGTTGGGGCTGGGGGACTGCCTGGACTTTGTCATTGGCAGCAGCGATGTGAAGCACCACAAGCCCCATCCCGAGGGGCTGGAGATGGCCCTGGACCAGCTGGGGCTGCCCCCAGAGCGGGTCCTGTACTGCGGGGACACCGTGCTGGACGCTGAGGCCGCCCAGCGGGCAGGGCTGGAGTTTGCCGCGGTACTCAACGGGACTACCCCGGCGTCGGCCTTCGACGTCTGGCCCCATGTCTTTCTGGCCCGGGATCTGGATGCGCTGGCCCGGTTCCTGGAGGGGCGGACACGGCCCGCGGTATGAGGCTCATAGTGAGAAAAAGCCGCCTGGATGCACAGCATCCGGGCGGCTTTTGAGACGGACAAAAAACCTCCATCCAAAGGCTTCGGAGGGAAAGATAGTGTGAAAGAAAACCGTCAGGGT
>ERZ791871.589-NODE-589-length-43274-cov-5.830838_pt1 | contig 43274 bp, 40 predicted proteins | sample MGYA00510280_ERZ791871 | MGnify/ENA primary metagenome ERZ791871 (study PRJEB30046, sample SAMN00792111) | human gut metagenome | study: EMG produced TPA metagenomics assembly of the A metagenome-wide association study of gut microbiota in type 2...
TATTTTATGCTTTATAGGCTGCCGGAAAGTGAACGGGTATGCTCCGGAATATGTACCTCTCAACACAATTATCTTTACAGTTATTTGGGCACAGCTTTCCATCTCTCAAACGTGGCAGAAAAAATATCTTGCTCACATTTTGCAATGCCAAGTTTTACTGCCAGAGTTCTCCAATCTTTAACTCCCTCTAAAACTTCACTGATAATCTGTCGGGCAATATTTTCAGAATGCATATACTGCATGAATTGAACAACTCGTTCAAATCTGACTTATTTGTGGTGGAATTGATAAGCAAGCTTTGGTATTTGTTCAAAGTGGGGTTCATATCATAGGCAGGTGATAACGTCCATCCTTTTGTAGTCAAAAGAAAACCATGATTGCGAAAATGATCATCGGTGTTACCAATACAAATGTTGAATGCAACGCATTTATACAGTTCCTGAAGATTCTCTTCTACATTAGTAGGTGGAACTTATCATTTTGAATTATCGAAGACTCAAACGTAATCTGGGGACGCATTGACGAAGTCAGGAAATAACTCTGTTATCTTTACGTAAAGATCCTGATAGATACAATCAATTCAAGTCTTGAACTATGTCAGTGAGCCAGTTATTCAGTATAGAATATTTTCTAAAAGCAATATATTCATTAGATAGGTCGTTTGAAACTCGAATAAATCGTCGTACCAATACCTCAATAACTTGACGTTGTTCCTGTTCATTAATGCTTCCAACCAACTCTGCACGAATTTCATTTTTAAAAGTATCTAATAGTTTACGTCTTTCATCGTTAAGATACTTTCGATCCAACCTGCATATATTAATTGTGTACTTAAAATTACTATCTAAAGAGTCTATTTTACCATCTTTTGAGAAAGTGATATGACCTGTAGGATCAGAGATCTCGGGATTGACCATTTTTGGTTGTTCCGAAATGTTGTAACCAGATGATAGAATATTTATATTTCTTAGATTTTCTTCATTGTTATCAAATGAACATCTTGTCCCATTAAGTTCAAAATTTACACCCTTATACTCATTACATGTGGGACACGCCAGGATTAAATTATCCCAACTATATGCTAACCAATAGTATATGCCCTTCGGTCTATAATGTTCTACATGAAGTTGCTCTACTTTTTGCTCACAAAAAGCACATTTACCATGATATATGACTTTTAATTTTTCTTTAATATCACTTTGCTTATACCGACTATTATAATTCTTATTATCAATATATTCTCCTTGATCGATAAGCTCTTTTCTTCGAGTATGCGTGGTTCGGCAAGGTCTAGGAATACGACCATTGGGGAAATTCTCAACAACTGCTGGGACCAATGATTGTGGAATGTCATTAATATCCTTGTTTATTTTAATCATTTTTTCAGTTCCTCGTTTATTATACTCGTAATTATATCATCTATTTCCTTATCACTAATAAAGTTTTTACCTGCTTTTTTTTGAGCCTCTAATCTATTTTTTAACTGATTATTAATCTTATAGAGAAAGTAACTATCATCCGTATTTGCATACTCATTATTTGTATCTAATCTAGAGTCTCCTAACCCAAAAAGTGGAGAAGTTAAGAGAGTGTTAATCATCAGATGATTTAAATCCTTCCTTAAATATGGCTCGCTTACTTTTGTTTCTCCATTTTCTCTATAAACCCGATATACAATAGCGTCATTTGATGCTCCCTGAATGATAGTAGCACTATGTGTGGTAAAGAAAAATTGTATGTTAGGCAATAATGAGCGCAACCTTTTAATGATAACTTGTTGCCATTTAGGATGCAAATGAAGATCTATTTCGTCTACAAGAACAACTCCTTTTATGGATTTCAAATCCTTATTTTTTTCGATATTGGCACTCAAACGATATAAAACATCACAAACAAAAATTACAATACTTCGATATCCTTCGGATAGTTGTTCAAAACTTAATTTATAGCCTTTTTCTACGAAATAGACATCTGTCCCTTGTATTTCGACTTTTACGTTTTTTTCTAACAACTCATAGAACATATTTTCAAGTTCATCAGTAGCAAAGCGAAAGCCTATACTTTCCTCTTCATTATGAAGGGATTCTAATTCAAGTAGTTTTTGATTCTTCAGCCAAGTTATAGGATCATTTAAGGTTTTATTAAAATCAAATAATGACATAAATCCATATTCTTCGGGAGTATCTGAAGAGTATCTACCACGATGAGTTCCATAAGCATAAATATTCTCAATATAGTTTGCTTGTTGCGGGTTATATTCCTTATCAAATTCATCATACCCTCTAAGTCGTGAACTTTTGTTCTTTCTTAGAATATCTACAGCCTTACCTGTTTCCTCCTGATCTGTTTTCGTTGTAATATAATTTCCGTTAAACGCTAAATACAGCGCCATTAATATGAGAGACTTGCCATCCCCGTTTTCGCCCAAAAAATAAATCTCTTTTGAATCTTGAAAATCCAAATCAATTTCCTTGATGGAAAAGAAATTATCAATTACTACCCGATTAATATAATGTGAGTCAAACGGGATGCCCTCTAACCAAGCCTTAAATTGTTTTTGATTAACTCCTAAAGCCTTATGGAAATTGTTGTAAAAACATTCTTCGTAAAATTCTTCATTAGAAAGAGTCTTTTTTGTCAATCTTGACAGTCTTTCAATCAGAACACACTTAAACAATTTTCCAATAGCCGGATTATAAAAGACAATAGATATGTCATATGAAACAGTTTCTTGCCTTCTATAATAAGGTGCAGCAGCTCCTGATTCAACTAAAGCACTTCTAATATTTGTATATTGTTTTCCCGGCTCCATTTTAAATACCCCTTTCATATTACCCGTGGAGTATTTAGTGGCGAATTCATTTACAATTCCTCCATGAGTGAAGATCAATGCAAGTAACGCAAAGATTTTCTTTTCTGCAATATATTCTTGAATTTCAATCCAATACATTGGAATTGGGTCTTTCAAACTCCTTATTCCAAGAAAAGACCGAAGAATAGGTTCATCAATACCGATTTCTTTATTCAGAAATCGCTGTATAGTTTCAACACTATATACAACATCAAGAGCCTGAACAATGTCATATTTTGTCCATGAAGTCTTTAGTTTGGAGAAATCAATATGTGCATCCATAAATTTTAGCCCATTCTTTTATACGATATTATCAATTCATTGACATCCATATTGTGCTCATCTGATCTTCCCATTTTACTGTGTACATGACTTCTAGTCCAAACGGCATTTTCATAGTCATGACCAAAAATCTCATTCCCAATTCTAAGAATTTCCTTTTGGCTAATCATTCCATTATCACTATAACTCAAAATAAGATGAGAATCTCTAGCTTTAACGTTCTCAAATAATACACGAAATGCGTCATTCACTTCCGTTCTTTTACCAAATGGCGATTGATGTCGATCCTCCCTATACCGCCCTTTATACCTAACAGAAGGATAGTCATATTTTACCACTGTTTCTATTGCATGATAAAAGCGAGAATAATGCACAGCACTATATGGGGGATCAGCGTAAACAATAGTATTAGGTTCTAAAACTCTCAGACAATCAAGATAATCTAACGTAGAAACTCGATACTCATGAGTAGGCGCAATATCTAAAACATCAACAAGTTCTAAAAACTTTCTCTCGAAATATGACCAGACTTCTTTGTGTCGATAAATTAATATATCGTTCATATTTGATTCATTCATATCTCTAAACTGAGCGAAATGGCCCGTTCCTTGAGAAGTATAAGACATCGCAAAAATAAGAGAAGACATAATAACATAAAATTCTGTTCTCCCTCTATATTCTTCTGCAACGGCTCTAATCGAATCAATCCAAAGACATTGGTTAAAAGACCAATAAGTTCCAGAATAATACTTTGTAAAAAGATTAAAACCGGTATCAAACTCTCGTTCAATTATCTTTTGCTGCTCCTTCTCCAGCTTTCCTATTTTAGAAAAATCTTTACTTACAGAATAATCAAACTGTAATTCCGGATATTTCTCGCAAAATTCTTCCACAAGGAATTCCACTTTTGCTTTAATATCATTAATACATAAAGGAGCTACCGTTTCTTTCAGATTTCGTAAATATGTATTTGCAAATATAGAACTATAGCTTTGAATGTCATTAATTTGAAGGTTATATTCATCTTTTAAAGAGCAGCCGACAACAGATGTCCCCGCAAATAGATCACAAAACCACTCCGAATTAATGTCTAGTAATTTAATTGATCCCATTATGAAATCTAAAATTTCACGTTTGGAACCCATATATTTCATCAGATGAGGTATCTTCTGAGTATCAATCATATGTCTAATATATAAAAAAATTATCAGTTTCTTGCAATCAAATCAATTACAAAAGTAAGAAATAATCCCAACTTTAATTGGACTGAACTAACATATATATTTCGTAATTAAAATTTCCGCAGTGGATCAGATTTATTCGTTAGTTAAAATTTACAAATAAGTGCATTACAACAACCTTGTTACCGGGACAGTCCTGCACATCGACATAATTGACATGGACATCAACAATCGGTTCCTATAACGACAAGAGAGACGGATCGTTATTATCCGTCTCTCTTGTTTGCAAGTAATTGATTACAATATTTTATCAAGCTCCCATGCTTTGATATGCCTGATACCTTCATTCAAAGGCATAGTTATTTCATCAAGAGAAATTACGACTTTTTCAAAATTATCGTCAATAGCTTTGAGTGCAGAATATTCCCTTTCGACCGTAGCTTCATCTGTAAGCATATAGATGCTTTATCTATAGAATTTGAACCCCAGAAGTTATACCTCCTTAATAATGCAATTTTTTCGTTCATAATATAAACATTTGCACGAATATAATCATTTTCGTTTATAAACGAAAATAATGCACATCTTTATTTATTCTTACCCATACCAACAAAAATAAACCAACAATACAAAGCGTAATGGGATAAGGTCACCCCACAAGAATGATTAACAAATTTCCTTCCCCTTACATCTCCTTATCCTCTCGCCCCTTTTTCACCCGTCCTAAATCCCAGAAATTAAAACACTCGAATATCTCCGTCCGGTAAGATGGGCTAACCGGAAACACATTCTTGCCGATACAAAGCGCTTTCCCGATAAAACCATCCACCTCGTAAAGATTCACAATATAACTTCGATGAACCCGCTTAAACCGATCCTCCGGCAGAAAAGGCTCCAACATCAAAAGTGGATGAGCGATCAACAACCGGGGCTTATCCCGCCGATAGATATAACAATAACACCCCGAAGCTTCCACATACAATATCTCCGAGTAAAAACATCTTTCCCTACGTTCCCCCTGACGCACAAAAAAACAGTCTAGTATGAGACATTTCGTCTGATCATTTGTTTTTTTCATAACGATTATTTTTAAATCCCGCAAGATGACCTTTCAACACCTAATGCCTTTCACAATTAAAAACAAAAAGGGCGTGACAAAAGTTCTAACACTCTCGTCACGCCCTCATTATCGAGTATCTTATTTCTATCTAAAATCTTTTTAATCCCTCAATCCAAAATCGTAAATCACAAATTATTTTCAGTTCTTCAATCTAAAATTTAAAATCTAAAATTAGAAAGTTGTCTCACAACTTTCGTAACTCTCTCTATATCCTCGTCCGTCAACGTTGGCCCCGATGGCAAGCACAAACCGATCTCGAACAACCGTTCACTCGTCCCGTTCCCATAAAACGGAGCATCCTTAAACACCGGTTGCAAGTGCATCGGTTTCCACAACGGGCGACTCTCTATATTATCCGCATCAAGAGCTAACCTCACGTCCTCCCTCGTGAAACCCGCCTCTTCCGGGTCCACCGTGATACATGTCAACCAGTAATTCGAGTTAAAATCTCCTCCTTCCGGCTGACACATCACCTTCACCCCCTTCACTCCGGCCAGTAACTTCACGTATAAATCATGAATTTCCCGCCGCCGGGCAATATGTTCATCCAGCACGAACATCTGCCCCCTCCCAATCCCGGCGCAAATATTACTCATCCGGTAATTATACCCGATCTTCTCGTGCTGGTAATGTGGTGCCTGCTCCCTCGCCTGCGTGGCATAAAACAGAGCTCGTTTTGCTCGTTCCTCGTTCGGGCAGACCAATGCCCCACCACCGGAGGTCGTGATAATTTTGTTCCCGTTAAATGACAACGCCGCATATTCCCCGAAAGTCCCGCATTTTCGCCCCTTGTACTCGGAACCTAACGCCTCTGCCGAATCTTCTAATACAGGAATTTTATAACGATTAGCAACCTCCAATATTTCGTCCAATTTCCCCGGCATTCCATACAAATGCACGGGAATAATCGCCTTCGGCAGCCGTCCAATCTTCTCCACTCGATCCTTAATCGCCTCCTCCAGCAACACCGGATCCATATTCCAAGTATCTACCTCACTATCCACGAACACAGGCGTCGCCCCTAGATAGGCAATCGGGTTTGCCGACGCCGAAAACGTGAAACTCTGGCAAATGACCTCGTCCCCCTCGCCAACACCTAAAAGTATCAACCCCAAATGCAACGCCGCCGTTCCAGCGCTCAACGCCACCACTTGTTTTCCCTCATTTTCAACTTTCAATTTCCCATTTTCAATTAAAAAGTCCCGTAGAGCCTTTTCAAAAGCGTTCACGTTCGGTCCCAGCGGAACGACCCAATTCGTGTCGAACGCTTCTTGTATAAACTCCTGTTCCCGTCCGCCCATATGAGCTAACGAGAGCCAAATTCGATCTTTCATAAATATCGTGTTATTATCATTATCTTTCCATTCTCAACACACTCTTCATTGCCACTCTTTAATCTGTTGCTCCATCTCTTTTTTACAAACAAGTAAAGTATCACCGTGCTCGGCAACAATATACCCCTCCAAACCTTGAACAACCACCTTTCTCTCCCCCGGGGTATGCACCACGCAATTCTTACAATCAACCAGCTTTACCGCGTTCCCGATAACGGCGTTTCCCTCGCGATCTTTATCGAGAAGGGTGTATAAGCTTCCCCATGTCCCCAAATCACTCCAGCCGAAGCTCGCCGGGTAAACGTAAGTGTTCGCGCTCTTTTCCATGATCGCGTAATCAATCGAGATGTTCCGGCAATCAAAAAATTCCCGGTCTATAACTTCTTGCTCCCGGCACGTGAAATACACGTCGCTCAAACCGCTAAATTTAGCGGCGAGGTCTGGAGCGTGTTGTTCAAATTCCGAGATCACGGTATTCTCGTTCCAGATAAATATCCCGGAATTCCAGTAATAACCGCCTTCAGCCAGGTAACTCTTGGCCACTGCCAATTCCGGTTTTTCTTTAAAAGCCTGCACTTTCCTGATCGCCACGTTCCGGTTCCCCTCCCCTTTTATATAACCGTAACCGGTCTCGGGACGATCAGGCTCCATGCCCAGCGTCACGATCGCGTTCGACGAGGCCGTGAATTCCAACCCTCTCGTGATTACCTCTCGAAATTTCCCGGTATCCAGCACGAGGTGATCCGCCGGGGAAAATACCAAATTCGCTCCCGGGTATTTCTTTTTAATCTTGCACGTCACGTAAGCGATACACGGGGCCGTGTTTCTCCTGCAAGGTTCCAGTAACACTTGCTCGTCCCGTATTCCCGGGACTTGAGCCTTCACGAGTTCCTTGTAGTCCTTTGAAGTCACCACCCAGACATGATCTGCCGGTATCACCCCGGAAAAACGTTCCACCGTCAACTGCAACAAGCTTTTACCGACACCCAGCACGTCTATAAATTGCTTGGGGACTTCCGGGGTACTCATCGGCCAGAAACGGCTACCGACACCCCCCGCCATTATTATCAAGTGATTATTGTTCATTTTCATAAAGTTTTAACGTTCGTTTCCCGTACATGATAATCACGATAAAACTGATCAACGGGACGATAAAAGAGAGATTAACTGTCGAGTGCCCGCTATTGATTCCCGCGTCAATAATTAACGCTTGTAACGGGGGTAAAAGCGATCCCCCGAGAATGGCCATGATTAAACCGGCGGAACCTAATTTCACCTCTTCCCCCAATCCTCCAAGGGCTATACCGTAAATCGTCGGGAACATCAAGGACATGCAAGCGGAAACCCCGACCAGGCAATACATGCCAATTCTACTTTCAAATCCAATCACTCCCAGCATTAAAATTCCTCCCGAGGTTGCCAATGACATTAACAGTTTACTCGGGTGAATATACTTTAACAAGAAAGTGCATACAAACCTGCTCGCGCAAAACAACACCATGGCGACAATATTGTATTTCTGGGACAGTATTTCCGCGCTCTTTTCCGTTAACCCCTCCCGCGTGAATATACCGGTACCGTATTGAATAATAAACGTCCAGCACGTGATCTGCAAACCCACGTAAAAAAATTGTGCCACGACCCCCTCCCGATATTTTTTATTACTATACAATCTTCGTAAAGCATCTCTCGTGGAAAGATGTTCACCGGTTTTCCCCTCCAACTCTCTCTCTCCCCGTGGCATTTTACACGACAACATGACCAGAAACACGAACAAGATAAAAACACCGATCCAAGCGTAAGGAGTGACTAGAATGGACAAATCGCTATCCTTTATCACGTTAAACGTTTCATCATCCAACGAATTCCTTTCCGCCGAGCTCATCGGGTGCAGTCTCGCCTGGATAAAATTCATGGCAACGAACATTCCCAGCAAGGACCCTACCGGGTTAAAAGCTTGTGCCAGGTTCAAGCGACGTGTTGAAGTCTTTTCATCTCCCATCGACAAAATGTAAGGGTTGGCACTCGTTTCCAAGAATGACAAACCGCACGTCAAAACGAAATAAGCGCACAGAAACGGGTAATACGAGCCCGTCATCCTGGCGGGAATAAACGCCAAGGCCCCGGTCGCGTACAACGCCAATCCCGTTAAGATACCACTTTTATAAGAGAACCTTTTGATAAACAAGGCCGCGGGCACGGCCATGGCAAAATACCCCCCGTAGAACGCCACTTGCACCAACGTACCTTCCGTCACGGTCATCCTGAAAATTTTCGAGAAGGCCTTGACCATCGGGTTCGTTATGTCATTCGCGAATCCCCACAAGGCAAAACATGAAGTCACGATGATAAAAGGCACGATGTAATTTGTACCGGACGAGGATCTAAACAATGAATGTTTCATTTTTCGAGTTCAAAAATTTTATCCATTAAAACCCATTTTTCTTTAGAAGAGGCGCTCTCCTCCACGTCTTGAAATCTTGCCACGTGTTTTTCCCATTCCGCCTGCCTTGGTAATCGTGCCAGGCGGGACATATCCTTCTCCCAGTCGAAATCATCCACCGTGTCCACGATCATGAACAACAAGTTCTCGTGAATGTAGATTTGCATGTCGAGAATCCCGACCTGTCTCATCCCTTGTAGCACTTCCGGCCATACATTCTCGTGCACGGAGATATAAGAAGAGATCAACTCCTCGTTATCCTTTAACTTCAACGTCTGGCAATACCTTTTCATTCCCCCCTCCTCCTTATTTTTACACGTATCGAATCCTCCAACGGTTTTTCGCACACCATCGCCAGGTAACCTCCACCCCCGGCCCCGGGCATTTTCCAGGCCAAAACCCGATCTTTATACTTGGCGATCTCTTCCTCGACACCATCTGCCAACATTCCCGGGAACAACTTGATTTGAGCCTCGAAAGAAGCTTTAAAAGCCGCCGCGAAACCGTCCAGGTCCTTTCTCATGATGGCATCCCAGCAACGGGACGCCGCGTCCGCCAACGCTTTCACGTTCTCTTCATTCAAGTTACAACCCTTCACGACAGACGTTCCCGGTCGCCGGGGAAACATTAACTTCATGCAAATATGTTCTTCCAACCAGCAAAGGATATCTTCATCCACGCAAGTCTCTATTTTATCCGGCCAGTAATTATTATCGTAATAATGACGGCTCAAGCCGGGGACACAGATTCCGATAGCGTCTTGGGCTCCGGACACGTGTTCTTGCTTGTTCGGTTCGTTCTCGAAACAAAAAAGCAACCTGGCCAGCATCTCGCTGTTATAATCGGGTAACTGGTACGGCCAAATTTTCTTGGCCGCGTTACGCGTCGATGTCGACATCCCGCATCGCTCCTCGAACTCTATCGTGGGCTCCAGTGAAATCGTCAACGCCCAGCCCGGGTGAAATTTCGAAACGTGAGGTTGGTCGATCCAGGTTCCCGCGAGATCCAGGCGGAAAGGTAACCGGGACTTTACCGTGGTTCGAATGGCCGTCGTCGAGCGAGCTTCCAAACCGGCATCCGGTACACGTTTCAATACCACGTATTCAATCCCTCGTTCCTCGCAAAACGTTCTCTTCACGTCCGAGTCCCCGTCTTCATTCACCACGAAAATATCGGGCTTGATTCGTTCCACGCTTTTCACGAAATCCATCATCCCGGAACCCTCGTTAATACAGGCATCCTTCACGTGACGTATGGCCTTTACCATGTAGAGACGTTCCGCCTCCGAACAAACCGTTTGCCTCGCTTTCAACCCGAGTATCGTCGCGTCTGAACCGATCCCGACATACAAGTCCCCGTAGCGTGCCGCGTCCTTAAAAAAAGCGACATGGCCGCTATGAAGCATGTCATAACACCCGGAAACGAATACTTTTTTCGCCATGTCTACAACGTGTTTTTATACCACTCGAATAAACGCCTTACCCCCTCGTCAACGTTAACTTTATGCCTCCATCCCAGGGCCTGCAATTTTGAAGGATCCGTTAACTTCCGCGGAGTCCCGTCCGGTTTCGACGTGTCAAAGAGTATTTTCCCTTCATATCCCTCGACTAGAGCCACGAGTTCTGAAAGCTCCTTTATGGACACCTCCACTCCCGTGCCCACGTTAAGATGACAGTTCCGGATTTCCTTTGCACCCGCCTCGTGAGTATCCTTGAAATCCACGTGTTCCAGCACGTGAACGGAGGCGTCAGCCATGTCCTCGCTCCACAAGAATTCCCGTAAAGGTCGTCCCGATCCCCAGAGCTCTATCCTGCCAGCGTGAATGCCGTACTTCCCCAGTACAGCCTCTATTTCCTCTCTAGTTCCCTCTCCAGTGACACTTTCCACGGGACGTCTATTCAAATCCTGGCGTGTTAACGTCCAGTTACCCTCCATCAGGCACTTGCCCAGGAATATCTTTCGAATCATAGCCGGCAACACGTGGCTGTTCTCCAGGTGGAAATTATCGTTCGGCCCGTAAAGGTTTGTCGGCATAACGGCCACGTAATTTGTCCCGTGTTGCAGGTTAAAACTCTCGCACATCTTCAAACCGGCAATTTTCGCCATGGCGTAAGGCTCGTTCGTGTATTCCAGCGGGCCTGTCAACAGGCAATCCTCCCGCATCGGCTGGGGGGCCTCCCGGGGGTAGATACAGGTGCTGCCCAGGAACAACAGCTTCTTCACCCCGTGCCGGAAGCTCTCCCCGATCACGTTCTGCTGTATCTGTAAATTCCGGTAGATGAAATCCGCCCTGTAAGTGTTGTTGGCGACGATTCCCCCCACGTGAGCCGCGGCGAGAACCACGTACTCGGGCCGCTCGCTGTCGAAGAATTCACGCACGGCGACACCGTCCAGCAAGTCCAGCTCCGCGTGAGTCCTCCCGACAAGGTTCGTGTACCCTTTCGACTTCAAGTTGTTCCAGATGGCCGACCCCACCAGTCCCCGGTGCCCGGCCACGTATATTTTACTCTCTTTATCCATCACATTTGAACTTTTAGATGAATTTTTTTCACGAATTTCATGTCGTGTTCCACCATTATCTTGACCAGATCTTCAAACGAGGTCTTGCTGGGATTCCATCCCAGTAACGTCCTCGCTTTCGTGGGATCTCCCAGCAACTGCTCCACCTCCGCCGGGCGGAAATACTTGGGATCAACTTCCACCAGCACCTTGCCCGTGGCGACATCAACGCCCTTCTCGTCCACCCCCTCGCCTTCCCAGCGAAGCTCTATCCCCACCTCCTTGAAGGCCAACGTGGTGAATTCCCGCACGGTGTGGTACTCCCCCGTGGCGATCACGAAATCTTCCGGCGTGTCGTGTTGCAGGATCAACCACATGCACTCCACGTAATCCCTCGCGTACCCCCAGTCCCGGAGCGCGTCAAGGTTCCCCAGGTACAACTTGTCCTGGTATCCCTGCACGATTCGAGCCGCAGCGATGGTGATCTTCCGGGTCACGAACGTCTCTCCCCGTCTCTCGCTCTCGTGATTGAACAAGATCCCGTTCACGGCGAACATCCCGTAACTCTCCCGGTAATTTTTCGTGATCCAGAAACCGTATTGCTTGGCCACCCCGTAAGGGGAACGGGGGTAAAAGGGAGTGGTCTCTTTCTGGGGAACTTCCTGCACCAGCCCGAACAATTCCGAGGTGGACGCCTGGTAAATCCGGCACTCCTTCTCCATGCCCAGGATACGAACGGCTTCCAGCAGGCGAAGCGTTCCCACCGCGTCGGCCTCCGCCGTGTACTCGGGGCAATCGAAAGACACTTTCACGTGACTCTGTGCCGCCAGGTTATAGATTTCCGTCGGCCTCACCTGTTGCAAAATTCGCACCAGCGAGCTCGAGTCCGTCATGTCCCCGTAATGAAGGTCTATCAACTTCTTGTTCTTCATGTCCCGTACCCACTCGTCCAGGTAAAGATGCTCGATGCGAGCCGTGTTAAAAGACGAGGAACGACGGATAATCCCGTGTACCTCGTACCCCTTTTCCAGTAAAAATTCGGCCAAAAAAGAACCGTCCTGGCCGGTTATGCCAGTTATTAAAGCTATATTCGCCATAAATTTTATCTTATTATTACTTTCGAAATTTCAATTAATATGCTTTAAACATTCAGACTATTACATACTATCTAAATCGTAAACCTCATTTCACAACGAACTCCATTATCACATAAAATTTTAAAGCCGTAATGTAAATAAAGATTATAAGCACTCACATTTTCTTTGTACACGCCAAGATCTATAAACTTAAAATTTTTCTCCTTTGCATAAACAGTCACCGCATCAAGTAAATATGTTGCAATATGTTGCCCCCTAAACTCTTCCTTCGTATGAGTTAATGTGATATATCCTTTTTTAGATTCTGGGGCATAAAAATAAGCTGCTATTAAGCCTGCAACTTTTCCTTTCTTCAGAGCAAGGAAAACCGTTGCTTGCGTACAAAGCTTTTCCGTAAATATATCAATATTGACTCTCGCAGATAATGGCTCAAAAAAATCTTTATCATACGTAAGAATGTAATCTTTGATAAAATCTCTTTTTGGTTTTCCTGCATACACCATTACATCTTCATATTGATATACCACTTCTATATCCATAAAAACAATAAATTAGACATGATCATTTCGAATTTGTCTCTGTTGACTTAATTTACTACTTATTTGATCTCCAGTGATAACTTGCACATCTTTACGAGCGAGGACATTATAAATTGTTCTAAAGAAAATTTTTAAATCAAGAAGTAAGCTCAAATTTTCAACATAATAAACATCCATCTCCAACCTCTCATCCCAACCTAAATTATTTCTACCATGTACTTGCGTATAACCTGTAATACCTGGTCTTACTGAATGACGCATGCGCTCGCGTTCTGTATAATAAGGAAGATATTCTACCAAAAGGGGTCTCGGGCCAATTAAAGCCATATCACCCTTAAGTACATTAATTAATTGAGGAAGTTCATCAATAGAAGTTGCTCGTACAAAACGTCCGACTTTAGTTAATCGTTGTGCATCCGGCAACAAATTGCCATTTACATCTTTTTCGTCTGTCATCGATTTAAATTTGATGACGTTAAAAATCTTTCCATTTTTCCCAGGTCTTTTTTGAAAAAAGAAAGCACCTGCTCCTTTATTTACAAAATGTAGCCCAATAGCAATAATAACTAAAAGCCACCAAATAAGTAATAATACAATAAACACAAACGTGAAATCGATCACTCTTTTAAATAAATGACTATACATTATTTAATCTCGCAAGAATGACTAAAAAGATCTTCTGATTCAAGAATTATAGGCTCGACATCTACATCTCGAAGAAAAATAGACGGTTTTTCATAATGAAAAAATGGAGCTCGCTCCACACGATTAGCATTACCATCCTCCATAATTCTAATCGTATCCTCCACAAGATCAAAACCGACATGGGCCATCACTCCTACGTAAGCCATATGCCGAATATTCACCTCTGTTACTTTCATGTTACCATCACCATCTTCTTTAAGATCAAAAGAAAGGATGCCATGGGCAACAACACCTAACTTTTTCTCTAAATATTTGATGCAATCATCACAAAATTTATTAATTCGATCTTCATTCAAAAAACGTCCAAAAGCAGTATTACCAGTCACATGCGAGGGGGCAATATTAGCCATCACGTACTCTACACATTCAAGAGCAGCACCTTTTACATACTCTCCGTTATAATAAAGCATCTCATTAGCAAGATGACGACCTGTCAAAAACTCACTCACCGTAAATTCCGGTATTTGACTATTTATAAATAACCACGACTTATAACTACTAAGATCTTCAAGTTTCAAAGAACCTAATCCACCAGTTCCTTCTGTTGCTCGAATCCAACAAGGAAAACCAATTTGCTTTTCCACATCATTATAACGAGGATTTTCTTGTGTTACTTTGATCGTTTTAGGAATAAAATCCGTCCCGTCAAGAAGATCTGCCATGATAGCCTTATCTTTCAAAGAAACAGATAACTTTTCGCATCCCATAAATACAGGACAAGGATATTTACCATACACTTCGTAATAATGCCCCCACTTTACAATCTCACTTTCAGGTTGCACAAAAGCATAATCAATAGCCTTTTCCGTCACAAGTTTTTCGATCCAAGGAAAATACGCAGAATCTGTACAATGAGGACAAATATGAAATTCATCTAAAAGCCCATCCATAAAAAAGCCAATTGCTTTTTTATTAATATCTATACCAATAATTCTATAATCAGGATGATTTTCACGGATTATACGCGTAAGAGAACGTGGTGTTAGTCCTCCAATACCTGTTACCAAAATAGTTTTCATTTGACTTCTAATTCTATTTATTATTATAATATTTATCAAGGATAGGCTTTAATCCCTGCTTTGCAGGTAATTGAAAGAGTAATTTACACCACTCTCGATTCCCCTCAATAAGATCCGGTCCAGTCGTTGTAATTGCAATATCCCACCCTATAGAACGATTCCTAAAATCAACACAAGCAATTTCTTTAACTAAAGCAATAGTTTCTTTCCAGTAAGGTATTTGAAAGCCAGAAATTCTCACACCTGTTATTGGATGAAATTCAACTTCATTCTTTGTAATATCACTATATACACCATTGCCCGTAATCACACCTGTTTCAGGATTAATAAACGCTGCTATATTACCTGCAGCTAAATTATCAACTACCCCTTCAACACTAATTCTCAACCGACATCCCACAATATCAACGGTTTTATCTTCTTTTAATTGAGTAATAACACGAACTGTATTCACGGCAGTTGGTGCTAATCGATTGATCTCATCGTGTTGCTGAATATATTCTTCCACTAAATCATAACCCAATTTAACCATAAAAGGTACAAGAGTATCTACCGTATATTCAGAAACACTTTTAATTATTACCTTCTTACCACATCCTCCATTTTTGATTTTAAACACAAGCTTTCCCGAAGTATTTGTAAGAATTTTCTCTCTAAGTCGAACATCATTCTGCAAATCCTCCAACGAAATAACTAAATGATGTATATATTGTGAATAGGTTTTATCAAATACAATTTTATCTTCTAATAAATCCCTATATTTTTTTGGATTCATATACCCCTGAAATTCATACATATAACCAGTTCCAGCCCATTTTTTCTTTTCTTCTTCCGAACATTCATAAAAACGAAATTGGAAATATTCTAAAATCGAAATATTATACTTCATGCTACATTTTAAAAGATCCCAACAAAAAGAAATCGTACTTCTCCCCGTCTTTTCTTTTGCATATTTTAGAAACTTCTTAAATAATGGTTTATTTAATTTTTTTACATAATATCCAAAATACAAGAAACGTCTAACATTCATAATTCTATTATATTTACATTTAACATGTCAGTTTTTTGAAACTTATTTATCACAGCAGTTCCACCATCTGATCCCCATTCATAAATTCTACATCAGGCCATCTCTTTACAATTTCTGATAATAACAGCTTTAATTGAGCAAGACTATAATTCCTGTGTGAAGATTCAATACTACCTACATAATTAACGCGATGAGTACTAATTATCGCCGGAGCTTTCATCATAAAGGCAAATTCTATATTTTTCAAACAATTCACGACAGCACAGTCATTTCGCCTACAGTTATCAAAGAACGTTTCAAATACGCAATTTCTAATTATATATTTTTGACCTACTTCATTCATTTTTCCATTATACAAAAATTTCCGTCTGAACTTTCCATCCCCAAGCGGATAAGGATAAAAACGTTGAACATTTATATATTCTACACCTTCCTCTTTCAATGCTTTATGTAAAAGTGGACTATAACATCCTGCTCCCGGAGTAAATTGTTTAGGCCTATATCCCAATAACTCTTCAAACATCTTCATACCAACTCTAATATCCTCTCTCAACAATTCATTCTCTTCAGTTTTTTCAATATAAAAAACGACAGAATCCTTGTTAAAACTACTCTCGCTTTTAAATCTAGGAACACATACTGATTCATTATCAAAACCCAACATCGTAGACCTATGATTGGCCTGTAAACGTTCCATAAAACGTTTAACATTAATGTGTTCTGTTCCATGGTAAGCCGGATAAAAAATATCGTTATTTATGCCTTGTTTCCACAAAGTATATACACCCTCATGAGATGAACCATACCGTTTTAATGTTTCTGTAAAAGGCTCTCTGACATATTGTTGAAAACCATTAGCACGAATCTCGTCAAAATTTGGATTTGCAATATTCACATAAGGAGTAAAACAAGCAGGATGTCCGTACTGATCTTTCACAGATGTAAGTACATCAAAAATCATTTGAAGATCCTCCGTTGATGCTAATGTATCATATCTAGCATACCGATTGCTATCCATGTCTAAACCAGCATGTTTCAAATTAGAGTATGCTTGCTTATTTTTTATACGAATACTACCAAAATCGTCTATATATATACAAACAACTTTTCTATTAATTTTTTTACCTGGAAGATTTTTTAGAACTCCAATTACACTATCTTTAATACTCATAATCAATAGAGATATTTTTTTGCATTTTCTGGAGTAAAGCTCTCAGACAATTTCCTTGAATTGGACTTATAACTATTTAAAAGCCTTGGGTTATCAACTAAATTAGCAATAAATATAGCAATGTCATCAATTTTACGGGAATCAAAACACCCCCCAATTTCATTATTTATTACCATATTAGCCAACTCAGAATTTATGTCAGCCAAACAAAGTAATGCAGAGCCTACTGAAAGATAACTATAAGTTTTACTTGGTACAGAAAGGCCTGTCTGGTTAACATCTGTCGTGACAACAGATATATCTGCCGCCCCCATAGAATATGGTAAAATTTCTTGGGACTGATATGGCAACACCAAACAATTCGTTAAGTTGTATTTCTTTATTTTATTTTCAACAATCGCTTTTTTTGCCCCATTACCAATAAAGATATAATTAATATCATCTCTGTACTTTAATTTATTAGCAACATCAACAATTACATCAATATCATGGGACATACCCATATTTCCTGAATAAAGAACTATGAATTTATCTTGTAGACCATGATTCTTTAAAAACAAATTATCCTCTTTTTTAACTGGCAACAAATGCTCATTATGAGCCCAATTAGAAACAACAGTTACTTTATCTTCATCTACATATTGGGCAACGTTTTTCTTCATATCATTACTAATTGTAAAAAGATGTTTCGCATTGGAGAATATTTTCCTATTCTTTTTACACCACCACCGTGATAAAATAGAATCTTTTTTAATAAAACCTTGAGAGAATAAAGAATCTGGATATAAATCGAAAATTAGCAAGGAATAGGGTTTCTTTGAGAATAAAGGTATAAAAGTTGTCAATGGAGGATTCGTTACAAGAAATAGTTCATACTTCATTCCCCGTTTCAATACAACAAATAAAAGATGCAGAAAAGCTATTACCCACGAAAATAATCTCGTTACGATATTCTTTTTATTGTATTTTATGGTTTTAATAATATGTACAGAAGAATCAGGTACAGATGGACGAATATTAATTTCTCCTGTGAATAATTCTATTTTATCGTATTTACCAGATTTAACAAAGGCATTTACGATATCAATCATCAAGTATCCAGAACTTTGATTGACAAATAACATTGTTTTCATAATAAACTCTTACAAAGGCGTAACACTTCTTTTGCCCGATCCTCAGACGTACCGAATTGTAACAATTGTTCCTTCCCGTTTTTCACAATTTGCTCTTGCAATTTATTATCAGTCACTAAACTTATCAATTTATTAGTAATATCAACTGAATCTACAGGATTAAAATACACAGCGGCATCTTTACATACCACATGGGCAAAACCCATATCTGAAGTTATAATCGGTTTTCCCATTATCATGGCCTCTGCATATGAAGCAGAAAAACATTCTAACAAAGTCGGTAAAAACATTATATCACATTCATTATACAATGAAGGACCTTCTATTGAAGGCACAAAACCAACATTATAGATATGCTCTCTATATTCCTCTCCAAATAATTTATTATAATGTTCTTCCGTGAGTGTAACCACAAATTTATAATTGTAAATATTCCTTTTCCATAATTCTTTAAGCACCTTTTTAATAATTTCCAAATTCTTATGTGGATAATATGCAGCAATAGTAAGCATTCTCACCTCATTCAATGCTTTCATCGGAAGTTTATTAGGAAATTTAAGAGGTTCATTGTATGCGGTATTATACGTATTAGAAATAGTTACAACATTATCTTTCTTAATAAATTTCCTAAGCCGTTCATTCACATCATCTGTTTGTACAAAACACACGCTTGCTTCATGTCGATAAAGATATCTATGTAAAACTCTTCTTACAAACCATCGAATTTTAGATGCAAATGAATTATTTTTAAAATACGGAGAATCACGATATATATGATGTGGAAGATTATACCCCATTAAAAGAGGAAATTTTGTTGCATGGTACAAAGGACCGGAAGAACACAATCCACAATCTGGTTGTATTTTATTCTCTATTTCTTTAAAAAATTTATTCCGTTTTCTGAGATCTAACAAATTACTACCGGCTTTACAAGGAAGATCATAGAAATGAAAATTTTTAGGAAATCTAAATTTATTTACTTGTGATTTTATTTCTTCACTCAAAATTACGTGATAATCAATTTCTGCAAATTTGATAAATTCTCTCAATAAAGCCACGATAACTTGAACAGATCCTCCTTTAAATTGTACTGCATATACCATTAATTTCATATCAGCATTTTTTGGTTATGAAATCGAAAAACTTTTGACAAATCTCTTTATTATCGAATTTTCTAATTGCTCTTATCGCATCATTTCCCATCTCATTTCTTTTCTCCTCATGATTCATAAGGTAAATCATTTTTCCCTTCATTTTTTCATCATCGAATACTGGAATCAAAAAACCATTTTTACCATTTTCGATCATATCAGACGGTCCTGCTACACAATCGTACGAAATCACAGGCAATCCCGCAGACATTGCTTCTCCAATAACATTGGGAAAACCTTCGCTACTTGACGGAAACACGAAAAAACTACTCCGAAACAAATATTTTTCAACACATTTTAAAGTTCCTGTCAATATTATTCTATCACAGAATCCAAGATTCTTAATTTGTGTTTTATACTTTTCGCTATTACGCAATTTTAAAGCGTCTCCACCTATTATTATAAGTTTCCATTCCGGATCATTGATCTCTGCAAAAATATTGATAAGTCTATCGTAATGCTTTGTATTTATTAATCTCCCGATAGATAATATTATTTTTTCTCTTTTAATATTATCAGGCAATTCTAATTTTCTAATAGGATTACCGATGACAATCATATTGTCATTTTTATACATCTCACTATATATTTCTTTAGCTTTCTGCGTTTGTGCAATTACTCCTGCCGCCTTAGGATATAACTTTATCCTTAACCAATTTTGTACTTTGCCCATATTTTTGTTTGGCTTACTTCTATCAGAAACATATACAGGATATTTCAACCCAAAGCATGCCAACAAAATGAGATTATTCCAATAATTTCCAAAACTAAGAATTCTATCAGGATCTATTTTTTTGATTTCTTTTCTTATATAAAGGATTGTACGTACTGTAGAAAATGTACGAAAACGATTATTAAATTTAAAATGAGGTTTATGAATTATTATAGTCCGGGGAATATCATAAAAAATTTCCCTTTCCCTACCAAACATTAAAAGATGCAATTCAACATCTTCTCTCTTCGAAAAATCCCATGCTATTTCAGACATTACTCTCTCCATCCCTCCCGCTTGTAAAGATGGAATGGCTAAACATATTTTCATACACTCAATTGACATTCAAAAAGTACTGTTTATACCAACTCACAAAACAATCAATCCCTTCTTTCAAATTGACTTTAGGTTTATAACCAACTTCAGTTTCAAGCTTAGTCGTATCAGCATTAGTTTGATAAACATCCCCCTGTTGCATAGGCAGCATATTCATTTTAGCCTTCCGGCCTAAAGCTCTTTCCAAAATACAAATAAAATCCATCAAATGAATAGGGTTTGAGCAACCGATATTATAAACCTTACTTGGTACATTATGAGAACAATTCATTGCATCTGGCATTTTATCTAATACTTGTATTGTACCACTAACGATGTCATCAATATATGTAAAGTCACGAATCAAATCACCATTATTAAAAACATTAATAACTTTACCATGGCTTATCGCTTCCGCAAAAAGCATGGGTGCCATATCCGGTCTTCCCCATGGTCCATAAACAGTAAAATACCGTAATCCTGTTGTCGGTAATCCATACAACTTAGAATATGCAAATGCCATTAATTCATTACTCTTTTTACTGGCGGCATAGAGGCTTACCGGAGAAATAACTGTATCATCTTCAGAAAATGGTACTTTTTCATTTAATCCATACACAGAACTAGAACTAGCATAAACCAAATATTTCACTTTGGTATGTCGACAACCTTCTAGAATATTTAAAAAACCTACAATATTACTATCTATATAAGCATATGGATTGGTTATAGAATAACGTACCCCAGCTTGAGCCGCAAGGTTGACTACTTTATCAAATTTTTCTTCTGTGAAAAAAGTTTTCATTTTATCACGATCAGCAATATCCATCCTGACAAAACAATAGTTAGAAAACTTTTTACTTTGAATTTTCTTGTGCCATTGTAAATCTGGAATCTCAACAATTACCTCAGAAATATTACCCGTTTCCGGTTTTACTTTTACGATTTCACAACCGACAGGTGAAAATATTCCACATTCAACTAATCTGTCGTATTTTAAACGCGGGTCATAATAATTATTAATATTATCGATACCTATTACTTCATCTCCCCGCCTAGCTAGCTCGAACGCCACTCGACTTCCAATAAAACCAGCAGCACCAGTTACTAATACTTTCATTGTCCAATACAAGAATAATCAAATCCGAATTCTTTCAATTCTTTCCGATCATAGATATTTCTTCCATCTAAAATCACAAACTGTTTCATGGTTTTCTTCAAAACCTCCCAACTCGGCACCCGAAATTCTTTCCATTCCGTTATCAACATGAGAGCATCCGCATCTATTACCGCCTCATATTTATCTTTACTATAAATTACTTGATCTCCGATCCGACGCTTACACTCCTCCATTGCGATAGGATCATAAACCTTTATCTTACAACCGGCTTTGACAAGCAAATCGATCAACACCAATGCAGGAGCTTCACGCATATCATCAGTTTCCGGTTTAAATGCTAATCCCCACAATGTTATGATTTTGTCTTTCAAATTACCATCATAATGTTTATACAATTTTTCAAAAAGAATTGATTTTTGCTTCTCATTCACCAACTCTACTGCTTTCAAAACTTGCATTTCGTAACCATTATGTTCCGCTGTCCTAATAAGAGCCTTAACATCTTTCGGAAAACATGATCCACCATAACCACAACCAGGATATAAAAATTTTGATCCTATACGGGTATCACTGCCAATGCCTTTACGAACCATATTCACATCTGCCCCTACTATTTCACAAAGATTTGCAATATCATTCATAAAACTGATTCGCGTTGCCAACATGGAATTTGCCGCATATTTTATCATCTCGGCAGAAGGGATATCTGTAAAAATCATTCGGTCCCCACTAAGCATGAATGGCTTATACAACTTTGTCATTATCTCTTTTGCTTTATCACTTTCAACACCAACCACCACTCGATCGGGCCGCATAAAATCATCAACAGCAGCCCCCTCCTTCAAAAATTCAGGATTGGAGGCCACATCAAAAGGAACTTTTTCACCTCTTTTGTCAAGTTCTTCCTGTATAACAGCCTTTACTTTTAACGCCGTACCAACCGGAACCGTACTTTTCGTCACAAAAACAGTATAGTTACGTATGTTTTGACCAAATGTTCGGGCTACAGCCAAAACATACTTCAAATCAGCACTTCCATCTTCATCCGGAGGAGTTCCAACAGCACTAAAAACGACATCAACATCTTCCAAGCATTCTTTCAATTCAGTAGCAAATTTTAATCGTCCGGCAGACATATTTTTATGAACCATTTCTTCAAGTCCCGGTTCATAAATAGGAATAATTCCCTGTTCTAAATCGTTGATTTTTTTGACATCAACATCAACGCAAGTGACATTAATTCCCATTTCAGAAAAACATGTTCCCGAAACAAGACCTACATACCCTGTTCCAACTATTGCTATATTCATATATTTATGTGCTATTTTATTACTTCATTACTTCTGTCCAGTTTCTTGTTTCTTTTCGGACAACTTTTCCGGGTACCCCGGCAATAACAGAATAAGGCTCAAGAAAGGATTTATTTACCACGGCATTTGCTCCTATCCAACAATTATCTGCAATTTCAATATCACCAAATAAAACTGCTCCCGGTCCAATATAAACATTATCTCCTATCTTAGGAGCTTTCTTACTTCCCATAGATGCTCCAATATTAACATTGTTCTGAATCCTACAATTCTTCCCAGCCTTACAAGCAGCAGAAACAACTATTGATCCAAAATGAGGTAAAGACAAACCTTTCTCAAAACAATTTTTTGATATACTTATTCCAGATTTCATTGACCACCTCCTATAATGAAAATAAGCAAACAAAAACATAATTTTATGCCATAATCCCTTAGAATTATAATGGTACTCGACTCTTCTAAGACTTTTAATAAATTTATCCTGAGGACTACAGAATATCCTATTTTTTACCCGCCGAGAAAGCTCTTGAGATAAATATTCTTTATAATCAGCTCTATTTTTTATCATACAGACTTTAATAAATTCTCAACCATCCACCCACAAAAATCAAAATTATTACCATCATGCCATTGCATGTCATTTGTCCAATAGCCTTCACAATGATCATATGCAGCAACAGCATAACCATAACTGATCTCAACTATTAGGGGATTGTTATTTTTATCAAAAACAAAATCAAAAGCAATACTTTGAGATCCAATTTTCTCATTTACCCCAAAAGCGATTTTAACACAACGTTCATCAATGTCACTCTTATGGTACAAAATATTTCCTCCACCAGAGGCTCTAAAATCACCTTTTCGACATAAACGCTTAAGCCCAAAAGCCTTGTTACCAACAACACAGATCCTTATATCAAATAAATTATTTGGTATAAAATCTTGGAAATAAGCATATCCCTTTTCTTTCGGATGTAGTTTAATTACACGAGGGAGATAAAAAAAACGCCCAATAGCTTTTACAATATCAAATGTAGCAGCTTTATTTTCTTTATATTTTCTTATTATGTCTTTTAGGTAAACTTGAGGATTATAATATGAAAAACCCTTTCCAAATGCCTTATTCACATTATTAATAGCCTGACTTTGATTTTTAACCAACATTACGTTTGTTGATCCTGCACCACCTCTTAATTTGAAAACTTTTGGAAACGTAGTACTTTTAATCCATTGTATAGCTTCCCTTTTAGTATAAAATACATGAGATGGAACTAAAGGCGCACCTATTGCTTCTAGCAAGTATTTTTCTCCGACTTTATCATCAAAATGCCATCCCGTATTAAAATCAGGGAAGACCTTCTTACCTGCTTGCTGAAGAGAGAATAACAATTGTTTGGCAAACAAAGCATCTTTGTATGAAAGATGAGAATGATGCCACATAAAAGCATCACAATCTGCCACCTGTTTGATTATATCCGAATCGTAGGCATTTACAATTTTATAATCAATATTATTTTCTTGGCAGTAATTTATCCAACGTTCGGAAAAACCACCAGATTTATGAATTGCTATTTTCATTGTTGTGATAATATCTTTAATAATATATCTCTATGCGCTTCACATCTAATGATATTTAGATAAAGACGTTTTTTCGCCCCCTTAATAAATCGTGAGAAAAATCCTCGATTCATTGCAGCAAGCACGTATTTATTCTTTACGGGCTCTAAATAAGCTCCATACATTTTTTTTTGAGTTTCAATAAACAAATTATATTGCTGATTCAACATTTCATCTGACAATATAATTTCTTTTTTCATCTTTTGTTTTTGAAACCATTGTTCCCTGTTTTTCCCTGCCAATAATGATACTCCAACTTTATTATTACACTGCTCAAATGGGTAAAAATGAAGTTTCAAATGACCATTATTCAACTCTACAACAACAGCAGTCCCGAAATTCCAATAATTATCACGATTCGTTGGATGATCAAAAATAAAATTTCCCAAGCTATAAACAATAGGCTTCCCTTTATAAACTTCATCACCACTAAAACAATGAGTGTGATGACCAATCACCGCATCTACACCAAGATCTATAAACCAACGATATAATCTTTTCATTCTTGGACTGGGCAACTCGTACGTTTCATGTCCTCCATGAATGATTAATATCACAGAATCAGAATTTCGCTTTGCCTCCAAAATTTGATAATAAACATCTATTTCATTTAGAGGATTTGCTCCCATTTTATCACCATCTGTCGTACTCCATTCATTCTCAGAGACATTAATAAAAGCGATCTTTGTATTTTTAATCAAAACATATTTAACTTCTTGTGCTTCTTCAAGCTTTTTCCCCACACCGATATAATCAATATTATTTTTCTTACACAAGTCCATCGTTAACAACAAGCCTTCTTCACCATAATCCATAATATGATTATTTGCCAATGTCACCATACTAATTCCCGCAAATTTAAGAGCTTCAATGCTTTTTATCGGAGCTTTCAAATTGGGACCAGTTTTAGCTATCGGGGTCCCTTTTTCAATAAGAGGTGCCTCTAGATTAGTAATAGAATAATCCGCTTCTCTGATTATTGGCAAAATATCTCCATAAAGTTGAGCATACTCTTCTTTATCAATGACATCATTCACTCTTAGTCGAGGGGAAAAATCGCCTGAAATAAATATCTTAATAATCTTATCATTCATTATTCTTCGTTATTAAATCGCCCAATTGATCAGAACTCATAAACTCTACATCAGGCCATTGCTTTTTTATTCCAATCAATAAATCCTTTAATAAAACCAGATTTTTATCTCTATTATGTACATTTATTGTTCCAACAAAATTTACCCGATGAGCAGAAATTATAGCTGGATGATGATAACGAAAAGCGATTGCGATATCAGACAAACATGAATCTATCCAATCTTTATCTTGATTTTCTGATGGTTCAAAAAAGGCATTACGAGCAAGGTCAATCTGTCCAAAATCATTTCTCTTACCAATATAACGCAAGCGACATTTATTATTCTCTCCCTCGGCATTTCGATATCTGCTAATCTGTGATCCCTGGATATATTTTACGCCATAATTGGCAATTGTTCTTTCTAATGATTTTCCCCAAGTGTAATTAGGCGCAATAAAAGATTTCGATTTAAAACCAAAAATATTTTCAAAATTCTTAAGTCCGTCAGCTACTATATTATTTGCAATACTTTCTTCTTGATTATTTTCAAAATCAAATGCGGGTAAAAACGATTTTCTTTTTTCATTAGTGATCGTAGTACTTATACCATAAACCCCGTAATCAAAAGCAAGCCGCGTCTCGGGAAAATCATTTCGTAGGTAATACATCCAACGAGAAATATTCACATGTTCCCTTCCATGCGATTGTATTCTAAAATACCCCTCATTTTGTCCCTGTTTCCACATACTTAAAACATTTTCACACCCTTTCATTTCTTTTATTCCCTCATCAATACGTTTAAAGAAATAAGCAGAGAAATCAGACTCTTTAATCTTTTCGAAATCAGGGTTTGCAACTACAGCATTAGCAGTAATGACCACAGGACTATTATTCTTGTCTTTTACCGAGTTCAAAACTTCAAATAGTAAAGATATATCATCTTCACTTGCTATTGAATCATTCATGCAATAATGGCATTTATCGACACGAATACCAGCTCTAAGTAATTTGTCATAAACTTTTTTCGAAGGCATTCTTATACTTCCCCAATCATCACTTTCAATAACAACAATTTTACGCTTGGTTCTCCAACCAGGTATATTAAGTAAATTATGAGTTATGGCTTGTTTCAATGTCATCATTCACAAAGTTCAATCAATAGTTGCACTATATTCCTAATATCATAATCCGAGATATTAATATCGGCATCTCGGTGTTCATAATTTCCAATTAAAAACTCGTTAAATATTTCTGATTTTATATCATCTGTTTGAACGGTTAATATAGGACGTTTGGTCAATGTATAATCAATTAATTTACTTGGCGTTTGCACATTCGTTCCATTACCAATATTTATCAAAAAATCCATTTTTGCAATAATAGGTAATAATTCCGCTCTTGAAATTGGTTTCATGCACTCCAATTTATCTCCAAGTTTTTCTTTGTAGGGAGCCATAAAAACCTCTCCATTAGTACTAAAAACCAAGAATTTGAATGGAATAGTAACACTACACAAGAACTCCATTAAGCGCTGTGGATCCCTTCGTCCCTTAATAAAACTTCCTGCGTACGCAAAAGTTGGAATTGAATTTCTTTTATATTCGGGTAAAGTGATGGCTTCAAAATCAAATCCTTGAGGAATTACTCTTATTTTATTTCTAAATTCTGGATAATAACCGGAAACAGACTCTCTCGTTGGAACTGAGATATAATCGCATTTCTTACACCAAAGTTTCTCAAACCATTTAAAATAAAACATTTTTGGAACATTAACCGTTTTTACTCCCATATACGGATCCCCACAGTCTGCCACCCATGTCCTAGCTATTTTACGTTTTTTATAAATACGTCCGATACCCCAATGTATTGGATGAGGAACTGCTATCGAAATTAAAAGATCGTAATCTTTTTCGTTCTTTAATATTGAAGAAAGTTTGAAATAATATTCTACGTTAGGATATTCAAGAAAAATATTCAAAATACGATTTATTTTATAAGATAGTCCCGTTGATTTCACTACATTTTTTCCCTTATTTAAAGTATAAAAAATCTTCACATTAGGATATTCTTTCAAAAAAGCACTATAATCATATTCGATGTAAGGAATATATAATGTAACCTTATGGCCTTGCTTAACAAATTCTTTTACTAATTCCGTGGTTCGAAAAGCCCGTGGAGCATTTATTGGAAAAAATGATCCAGAAACAATTAATATATTCATGTATTAAAATATTTGTTTAACCCAAATAATAAGAGGTGTGTTGGACTCTACAAAAAACATAGTTATAAAATTATCTACCAAAAGAGTAATTCCATAAAAATCAAAAAGTTTTCTTATTTCAAAAATATCAGTAAAAACCAGACAAAACATACATAAAAGAAGAAGAGTTTTCAAATATGAATGCAATTGTACCCGAGTTAATATTAGCAATAAAGATGGTATCATAAACATTTGTGCAATAATCAAGTAACGTCCACCAGAAGGCACATATGATAAAATATTAGAAGCACCATACATTAATAACGAAAACATAAATAATGGAATAATCCATTTGCTTTTGTTGATAACCTTATTCAAGGCAAAAAAGGACATTATAATTAATATTTGAATTATCCAATAACCCACTTGTTGGGCAAAACCAACATGCCACGAAAGTTGGGTTGCTTCATCCAATCGACGCTCCAATGCATCTTCATTCACATAACCTGTAATTCTATTATCATAGTAATCGGGAAGATATTGCATCAAAGTATCAGCTAATGCAGTCAGATTTACAGTTTTAACGAATAAACTTACCAAGTAAAAAAGGAATAACAACGTCAAGGTCTTTTTACTAATCTTACTATTTTGTGGTATAAGGAAAAAAATTACCAAAATTAATATTGGGAATATAAAAGAATGATGTACTAAGATTGATGCCAAGCACCATATCAATTTAGATTTATTTCTTTCAAACACATAAGGCATTACCCCGTAGACAAACACATGTGTTGCAGTCCACATACGCACTCCATTTATCAACCAAATAGGACATACAAGAAAATAAAACACAATAAGAACCCACAAATATTTATTGAATTTCTCAGGCAATTTATCAAGCACATACCATACATTACGAGAATAAAAAAATCCAAATACTACGGCAAAAAAGAAAAACAACACATGCCCATTATCTGTAAAACGAGAAATAATAAAAGTCAATGTCTTTTGATAAACATCTAACGTACTTCCATCATAAAAAACTTTAGCAACATCTGTAAATGAATGAACATTCACATGCATAGAAATCAGATCAAGCACATACCGACCTCCATCCCCACCATCTCCCAAAATAGTTCCCTCCGGATGAAATATTTGTACTGCCCCCATATATATACAAGCCAACCAAAAAGTATTTTTAGCCCATGACGCCCGCCAATGATACAATGAATATATCAACCCCAAAAATGGAAATAACAACGTAACCACAAATGCCAAATTACGTTCACTATTGTATTGAGGAACACTAATCACCATTAAAATTATCAACTCAATTATTGATTCATATTGGAGATAACAATCTTTCTATCTCTAAAATTCATTATCTACTATTTTTTTACAAATAAAGGTTTAATTATTTCTACATAATTTATCTTCATTGTTACGCATACTACGAAATATAATGCCACGTAAGAAATAAAACTTGCAAACAATGTTACCCATACATCCCAACATAGAAGATCAACAAACAAATACCTTTCAATAAATAAAATGACCGTTGAAGGTAACAAAATTTGTCCCATTAATTTAATAGGAAATAATTGCCAAAAATTAACTTGTAATATTTTCGTTACACCTATTAAAAGTATGAATATTTTACTTAGTTGACATATTAATGAAACGATAGAAATAGCATATGGAGAATTAATTGTTTTGACACTGATATATTCAAGCATAATAACGGCAATTGCAATAAACACATGTACATTAGAATAAAATTTTACTTTCCCCATATTTATCAACAATGGAGCAAAAATAATAAGCGTGAAAAAATTTAAAATTAATTTTATTCTAAAATACACTGAGGATATTTCATATTGCTGACCATAAAGAGCTATCATTAAAGTATCTGCAAAAATCAAACAATATATCACTAACGGATATATTAGTTTTGCTGTTTTTTCAAATACACTCTTCCATATAGGGAATACTTCCTTTTTTAAATCTACCTTTTCATAACTCATTCTTGAAAATATCGGAGACAAGACTGTTGCACAAGCTCCTGTAATCATACCAATAAATGGTAATTCCAACGATCCATTAGAAAATTCCGCAAATACTAAGTTACCAAAATAACGACTGATAAAAAACTGATCCGCAGAAGAAATCAATATTCCCCACAAACTCGCATACAACAATGGTAGTGAAAATTGGAAAATCTGTTTATATGTTACATCACTTTTTTCTTTTACAGTACTTTTCACCGGCATATATTTTAAATATAAAGCTAATAAAAAAGCAATAAATGATGCAATCACAAATCCTATTATTGCTGTAATGTAATTCCCATGAAAAACAACAACCGGTAACGCTACACATAAAAGTATAAATACTCTTGTTATTATCGTATATATAGCAATAAACTTTGTTTTCCTATATGTAGACAAAATTCCCTCCAATCCCATAGTTGGAAGTATCAATAAAGGAACAGGAGAAAAAACCCTTAAAGCAAGTTTTAAATCCTCATTTTTAAGAACAGAGGCAATCTGTGGAGAGAGTATAAATAAAAGTATTGAAAATATTGCTCCAAGTAAAAAAAATAAATTTGTAATTTTTTTTATTAAATCTTTAGATTGTGTTTCTTTTACTCTAGGAAGAAAATAGGAATATGCCCTAGGAAGTCCCAAAGTAAAAACTGTAAGTAATGTATTATAAACATACATTACCTGCTTATAAGTTCCATAATCTTCTTTCAAAAAGTATCTACTAAAAATCATTGAACTGATAATAACCAATCCGAAAGAAAATAAACTTCCCAGTGAAACCCAAAAAGTTTGAACGGTATTGCTATTCTCTTTCATCATGAACCAATCATCATTTCTACAATCCTACCACAAGCCTTCCCATCCCCATATGGATTAACCGCTTTACTCATTGTATCGTAATACAACACATCATCAAGTAAACGTGATACCTCATCAACAATTTTATCATAATTCGTACCAACAAGTTTCACAGTACCCGCTTCCAATGCTTCCGGTCGCTCTGTCGTGTTTCTCATCACAAGTACAGGTTTACCCAATCCCGGGGCCTCCTCTTGAATCCCTCCGCTATCAGTAAGAACTATCGTTGATTTTTCCATCAAATAAACAAAAGAAAGGTACTCCAATGGTTCTATGAAAAACATGTTCCCCAGATTCGACAAATCTTCACCGAATACCTCGTGAATAGGTTTACGCACATTAGGATTCAAATGCATCGGATAAACGAAATCAACATCAGGATATTTTTGAGTCAAATCCTTGATAGCAGTACATATATTGATAAAACCGTCTCCAAAATTTTCTCGACGATGTCCCGTGATAAGTACCAACTTTTTACTTCCAGTCAAACGATTTATATCATAACCAACATTTTTCAACAAACATTGTAATTCCAAATCAAGTTCTTTATTATTCTTGATCTTGTCCACAACCATGTAAAGAGCATCGATCACTGTGTTACCTGTGACAACAATCTTATCCTTTGCCACATTCTCTTTCAACAAATTATCTCTACTAAGTGGCGTCGGAGAAAAGTGACAACTTGCAATACGTCCAGTGATAAGACGATTCATCTCTTCCGGCCAAGGACTATAAATATCGTGAGTACGTAACCCCGCCTCCACATGTCCTACCGGAATTTGTTGGTAAAATGCAGCCAACGCTGCCGCCGTTGAAGTCGTTGTATCTCCATGTACCAACACGACATCTGGTCTCGCTTCTTTTAAAACATCTCGCATCCCCGTTAAAACCCGAGCTGTCACATCATATAAATCCTGTCCCTGCTTCATGATATTCAAATCATAATCAGGCGTGATCTCGAATATATGAAGAACTTGATCCAACATCTCCCGGTGCTGACCGGTCACGCAAACAATCGTCTGGAACTGTTCCGGATATTTTTGAAACTCTTTTACCAGAGGTGCCATTTTTATCGCTTCCGGACGAGTCCCAAAAACTAACATCACTTTTTTCATCGAAACTATTTATTTCTTGTAAATACCACAAAAATCAAGAATCACCTTTTGATCCGTCCACGATAATGTTTTAAATTCATCATGCGCAACCAGCATCACCACGATATCCGCCTTCTCGTAAGCTTCCTTGTAACCCGTCAACTTGAATACCTTATGCTCTTGTACGTTAGGCTCCACTATTAGAACATCCGAATTACCACAAGATTGCATTACCTTCGTCGTAATGTATTTCGCTGGGGATTCTCGCAAGTCATCAATATTCGGTTTAAAGGCCAATCCCATCATGGCAATAACAGGCTTCCGATGATGTTTCAACTCGAATTTCAACATCTCGTTCTGTACTTTTTCCGCACACCAAAATGCCTTGTAATTATTGATTTCCCGAGCATCTGCGATGATTTTAGATTCCATCGGGAAGTCTGCCGTAATAAAATAGGGATCAACTGCTATACAATGTCCTCCCACACCACAACCGGGCTGAAGGATATTTACACGAGGGTGTTTGTTTGCTAAATTGATTAACTCCCACACATTAATTCCTGCCTTATCACAAATTAAAGATAGTTCATTGGCAAAAGCAATCTGTACATCCCGGGAAGAGTTTTCCGTCAATTTGCACATTTCAGCCGTACGAGCATTTGTTTTATGCAACGTCCCTTGAACGAATTGTGAATAAAATTCAATGGCTTTATCTGTTGACTTTTCGTCAATTCCACCTATTACCCGATCATTGTGTACCAATTCATAAATCACATTTCCTGGTAATACTCGTTCCGGACAATAAGCAATATAAATTTTCTCTTCCAGTTCCGGACGTTCCCTGTAGATTAAATCTCGCATTTTTTCTGTTGTCCCTATGGGTGATGTAGATTCAATAACATACAAATCCCCTGCTTTCAATAAAGGTAACACAGACCGAGTTGCGGCTTCTACATAAGAAATATCTGGTTCATGATTTCCTTTAAAAGGAGTTGGTACAACCATAAAATAAGCATCACTCATTTGTGGTTCCACATAAGCTTTAAAATGTCCCGTTACAATCACTTCTTGTAACATCTCTTCCAACCCAGGCTCTATAATATGAAGTTTGCCTTGATTAGTAATTTTAACAACTTCAGTGTTTATATCCACACCACAAACATTAATCCCATGTTTAGCAGCAATAATAGAAGTAGGTAGGCCTATATAGCCCAAACCCATAAAACATGCATTCATTACGTTATTGTATTTATTATCTATTTACAATCTCCCATCTATAATTTCACGGTCCAAACACCCCTTTACATCAAATATGACATAGTTTTCTTTAACCAATTTCAATACATCAATATTGGCAAAGCTCTCATGTGAAACAGACATAATCACGGCATCATATTGCTTATCAGGTAAGATATTGGAAATATCAATCGCATATTCATGTTTAGCAATTTCCGGATTTGCCCACGGATCATAAACCGTGATATCAAGATTATACTCTTTTAAAGCCTTGTATATATCAATTACTTTGGTATTCCGAACATCCGGACAATTTTCCTTGAACGTGAATCCCATGATCAAAACCTTGGAACCCAATACCTGAATGCCTTTCTTTAACATCAATTTAATTACCTCGTTCGCCACGTGTTCCCCCATCCCGTCGTTCATCCGACGTCCGGCCAGAATGATCTCGGGATTATACCCGTGCCGTTGGGCACATTGAGCCAAGTAATAAGGATCAACGCCTATACAATGTCCCCCGACTAATCCCGGTTTGAAGGGCAAAAAGTTCCACTTCGTACAGGCGGCTTCCAACACGTCTTGCGTGTCTATTCCCAGCTTGTTAAATATTTTTGACAACTCGTTCACGAAAGCGATATTGATATCCCGTTGCGAGTTCTCGATCACCTTGGCGGCTTCCGCCACCTTGATACTCGGGGCAAGGTGTGTCCCTGCCAAAATAACGGAAGCGTAAATATCGTTTACTTTTTGGCCAATCTCGAGGGTCGAGCCGGAGGTTACTTTCTTGATTTTCTCCACCGTGTGCAATTTATCTCCCGGGTTGATTCGTTCCGGGGAATAACCGGCGAAAAAGTCCTCGTTGAATTTCAACCCCGACACTTTTTCCACCACGGGGATGCACTCCTCTTCCGTCACCCCGGGATAAACGGTCGACTCGTAAACAACAATATCACCCCTGGAAATCACCTTCCCCACAGTGGTACTCGCCCCGTACAAGGGAGTTAAATCCGGGTTATTATTTTTATCTACGGGTGTTGGCACCGCCACCACGTAAAAATTACAATCCCGGATGTCCTCAATACTTGATGTGCAAACGAAACCGTTAGCGATTGCCGATTGTAACAACTCGTCACTCACTTCCAGGGTAGCGTCATGTCCAGCCATCAAGGCATCCACCCGCCTTTGATTCATGTCAAAGCCTATTGTTTTATATCTTGTTGAAAACAACCGGGCGAGGGGTAAGCCCACGTATCCCAGTCCAATCACGCAAATTTTCACGTCTTGCATAGTAATTCGTTTTATTATAGATTGTTCCAGTACCATTTCACCGCTTCCTGCAACCCTTGCCTCATGCTATATTGCGGGGCATACCCCAATAATGATTTCGCCTTGTCAATGCTTGCCAAAGAATGAGGGATATCTCCCACCCGGTTCGGCCCGTGCAATATCTCGATGTTTCTTATTTCCCCGTCAAATTCCCCCAGGAATTCTTTCAAGTAACCCACCAGCTGGTTCAACGTCGTACGCTCCCCGAACGCCGTGTTATAAATTTGATTCACCGCACCCGGGTTGGTCACGGTCAAGGCTAGTTCATTCATCTGTATCACGTTATCGATATACGTAAAGTCCCTGCTGTACTCCCCGTCCCCGTTGATCACCGGGCTTTCGTGTCGCATCAACTGCTTCACGAACAAGGGAATCACCGCTGCATAAGCCCCGAAAGGATCTTGTCGCCTGCCGAACACGTTAAAATAACGCAATCCGATATATTCCATACCATAAGTCTGGGCGAACACGTCAGCGTAAAGCTCGTTCACGTATTTCGTTATGGCGTAAGGAGAGAGCGGTTTACCTATCACGTCTTCCACCTTGGGTAAAGATTGACTGTCCCCGTAAGTGGAAGAGCTTGCGGCAAAAACGAAGCGTTTCACCCCGGCATCCCGGGAGGCTACCAGCATGTTCAAGAAACCGCCCACGTTAACCTCGTTACTCGTGATCGGGTCTTTAATGCTACGAGGAACTGACCCCAACGCAGCTTCATGCAAAACGTACTCCATGCCTTCCACCGCCTTCCGGCAATCCTCCATTCGACGAATATCCCCCACGATCAATTTGAACATCGCCGGGTAACGTTCTGTCAAAGGAAGTATGTTTTCAATTTTCCCCGTCGCAAAATTATCTAAGCAACGAACTTCATGCCCTGCTTGTAACAGATACTCGCAAAGATTAGAACCGATAAACCCGGCTCCTCCTGTAACTAATATTTTCATTATTTATTTATGAATTTGATATATATTTCCCTATCGCCTCCACATGTCTCATCCCGTGTACATCCCCCGCATAATAATCAATCAATCCCGCATCGTGCAACCTTTCCGCACCCCGTTGTGCCTCCTTCCCGTAATACCCTGCAAACGAGAGGATATTCACCTGTAACCGACAATTCTTGTTCTTCAACTCCTTCCCGTGTCGAACGATATCATCCTCCCAAAAAACGTAACGCTCCGGATGAGCCAACACCACCTCGTATCCCCTGGCCTGTAATTCGAACACCACCTGATCGAAAAAAGGTGAGGGAGATAAAAAGTTATGTTCTACCAGTACCCGGTTATCGTCCCCGGATAGGATCTCTCCCCGTTCGATCAAACTCAACATATATTCCCCGACACGATACTCGGCTCCTAAATCCAATTCTATCTCTACTCCCTCCTTTTGCAAACCAGCTCGAAGATCTTCCAACAAGGGATGAAGATTTTCCCGTCCATTCATCAAGGCAGGAAAATAAACGTGGGAAGTACATGTCACTCTTTTCACTCCCAACCTAGATAAGCCTTTCAACACCATGATTGCCTCCCCATAAGTTCTAACCCCGTCATCTACTCCGGGCAAAACATGCGAATGAATATCATGGGTATAATCAAAATGTACCTTCTCCCGTTTTCGAAACCACCACATGACTATAACTTACCCTCTTATCTATTTTGCTTGTTGTAATAATTACCGTAACCATACTTGTAATAGTGTATTCTCCTAGATACCCCATTAACCAGCACCCCGCAATTCGTCACGTGATGCTCGCTTTCCAGTACTCGCAAGGAAGATAACACCCCTCGCGGCAACACGTTCAAGCGAACAACACACAAACAAGCGTCCGCTTGCTTGACCATCGTCAAAGCATCCGCAAGGATTCCTACCGGGGGAGTATCTAGGATAATGCAATCATATTCTCCCCTCACCTCTTCCAACAATGTCTTGAACCTATCGCTTGAAAGCAGTGCTACCGGGTTCGGCGGGACGTCTCCCCCGAACAACACGCTTAAATTGTCTTCTAGCAAATGTACCAACCGTCTCCATTCCGGTTCCATCCCTGCCAGGTAAGCCGACAAGCCACGGGAATAATTCTTATGAAGATACGAGTGTAACCGAGGATTTCGCAGATCACAACCAACCAGTAACGTCTTTTTACCCGCCTTCGCGTAAGCCTTCGCCAAGTGAGCAGCCACCAGTGTCTTCCCCTCTCCGGGAACCCCGGAAGTCACCAGTAACACGGGACAAGCTTTCTCGCCCAACATATAGTTCAGTTTCTCCCGTACCACTTGCATCGATTCCGACAAGGAAAAATTTTCCCGTAACAGGGTGACCTCTTCTTGAGATAACTCGGGTATATCTCCCAGCACGGGGAACGGTAACGACCGTTTCACCTCATCAACGGAACGAACCTTGTCGTTCAACATCTCCAGCAAGAGGATAATCCCGACCGGGATACCCACGCCCAAAAACAACCCCACGAGCATAATCAACGCCTTGTTCGGCTCTACAGGAGCATTACCCGCTGACGGGTCTTCTATAATTTTAGCCGTCGCCACGTAAATCAATTTAGCAATCTCCGCCTCCTCCCGCTTTTGCATCAGGAAAAGGAAAAGGTTCTCCTTCAGTTCCTGTTGACGAGCGATGTCTCGATATTGTTTTTCCTGCGTGGGAACCGAGGTCAGCAGCTCGTTCACCGACGCGTTCTCCTTCTCCACACTCTTCAGCTTGATCAAAAGGCCGCTCTCCACGTTGGCGATCGTCTCCTGTATGTTCTTTTTCAATCCTTGCAACTGGGTATTTAGCCCGATTACAATCGGGTTACTCTCGCTGGCACTCTGCAGCAACTTGCCCCGGCGCAACACCATCTCGTTATAGCGGGAGATCCCCGCGTTCAAACCCTCGTCCGAGAGACCCAAGTTTTCCGGCAACAGCGAGAACTCTTCCGCCCGTTTCTGCGTGATCGCCGCCCGGATGCTTCGCAACACGTCCAGCTCCGTTTGCAATTTCATCAACTCCGCCTCCGACTGTTTCTTGCGTTCCATCACGAAAGCGGCATCCGAGGTGATATCCGTTAATTTATTCGTCTTCTTGAAGTCTTCCGCCCGTCGTTCGATCGTTCCCAACTCCTGGTTGATCACGTCCAGCCGCTCGTTGATGAACTCCACCGTCGCCTCTGACACGATCCTCTTGTTATCGACACCGTTCTGGTTGTATCGCTTGACAAGGGCGTTAATCACCGCAATTCCTCTCGCCGGTACGGCGTCTTTCAAGGAAACCAGCACGGAGTTCGTGTTCTTTACCAGGATTTGCACGTTCAAGTTTCCTGAGAAACTATTAGCCGTTTTTCGAAAACTAGACAGATCAACCCGGATTTTTTCCTTGGAAGTAACTTTCCTGTTAGGCTCGATCGAGAGGTTATAGTCTCCCATGGGAACGCTCTCCGAATAATGACCGCTCCACATCTTCTCCCCATCAAGATTCATCAATATCACGAGGTTCGCCGTGTCCAACAACACGTGAAAAGACGTGTCCCGGATCTCGCCGGGGTTATCCACAAGAACTTTCACCGGCGAATCGTTATAAAGTTCCCGATCACGCAAGAAACCTTCACGGACGTAACGAACGTTCAAGTCCAGTTCCTCCACGACCTCCCGCATCAGGTTTTTAGATTGTAACTCCACGATCTCGTTCTCCACGAACATATCCGCCGCCGCCAAGCCCAACTCTTTCATCATCACGTTCGTACCTAGCTCCCCCTTTTTCGAGTCACTGATCATCACCTTACCCGTCACGTTGTAAATAGGCACTCGGCTCTGGCATATTAACAAAGCGATGACCAAACACAAAGGCACCGACACCGCGAACCAACGCCAACGGGTGATAAACTTTTCAACTAATACTTTTATATCTATACTTTCGGACTCTCGTTCCCTGTTCAAGTTATTCTCTTCCATATAATTCCGGTTCTAGGTTAACGAATTGCAATGGCAAGGATTGCCACCAACGTGGAAATACTCGATAAAACGTAAGGCAGAAATGCCCCGGCATTTCCTCCCACAATCCGAGCCTTATTGGGTTCAACATAGACCACGTCATTCTGTTGCAAGTAGAAAAAAGGCGAATGAATGATATTTTCCGATGTCAAATCCAGTTGGGCGAAAACTTTCTCGTCCCCGTCTTCCCGCATCACCAGCACGTTCTTACGCTTTGCATTAATTTGTAAATCTCCAGCCATACCCAAAGCATCAAAGATGGAAACCCGTTCACTATTCACCTTGTAACTCCCGGGAGCTTTCACTTCTCCCAACACGGTCACCTTGAAATTCAAGTACTGGATGGTCACGATCGGGTTCTTCAGGTAGTTACTCAACTCCTTCTTCAATTTAGCTGCCAGTTCCGTCCGGGATAAACCTTCCACTTTAATCTTCCCCAACACCGGGAAATCGATCGTTCCGTCCGTGTCCACCAGATACCCGTAAAGTTGATCGTTACCTGTTCGCGTGTTATTCTGTCCCAACCCGATCATCGGCGTGTTAAAAGGCAGGGCCGTCTCGATATCATCACAGGAAACCACGATTGATAATAGATCATCCACGTGGATCACCGTGCGATACTGCAAGGCAGCTTTCACTCTAGAATTAATCTTCACATCTTGCAGGTACACCACGTCCTTCGGGGAAGCGCAAGCCCCCAACAGGCAAACCAGCATACCGATAAAAAACATTCTTCCAGTTCCCGTCATCACTTGTAAGTCTTTATTTTAGTTAATTATTTATTTTATCCAGTATTTCGAACCGGGAGTTCTTCGATTTAAACTCCGGCACCACCTGTTTCATCAACCGCACGGTATCCTCAATCCGTACTGCCAATGCTAATTCCGCAAGTTGATCATAAGCTCTCAACACCTCGTCCCGCTTGTACTTCCGGACTCTTGCTACCCGAATTTTAGCATTCCCCGTCGGGATCGTGTTCTCCTCGTTACTTAAAACCTCCTCGTACAATTTCTCTCCCGGCCGCAAGCCGATAAACTTGATCTTGATATCCTCGTTCGGGACGTACCCCGCCAGGCGAATCATCCGTTCCGCCAGATCGACGATCTTCACGGGTTCTCCCATGTCAAAAACGTAAATTTGATTGCCTGTACTCATCGTGGCCGCCTCCATCACCAACCGGCAGGCCTCCGGGATAGTCATGAAAAAGCGGGTGATTCCCGGGTCAGTAACCGTCACCGGGCCTCCCCGCTCGATCTGTTTCCGGAAATAGGGAATCACGCTACCGTTACTTCCCAGCACGTTTCCGAAACGAGTCGTGACAAAACGAGTTTTACCTTTCACTTCCCCACGCTCTATTGCTAATCCTAAACTTTGCACGTATATCTCCGCCAATCGTTTGGAAGCCCCCATCACGTTGGTCGGATTCACCGCCTTGTCCGTGGAGATCATCACCATCATGTCCACGTTATACTCCATGCAAAAATCCGCTACCAGTCTTGAACCGATCACATTCACCCGAACCGCCTCGCAAGGGTTTTCTTCCATTAGGGGAACATGCTTGTAGGCAGCCGCATGGAACACTACACGGGGACGATATTTTTCAAAAACCATCCGTAGCCGTTCTTTCTGACGAACATCACCGACAAAAGGGATGAACTTCAAGTTCGGGAAATTCTGTTCCAGTTCCAAGCGCAACTCATGCATCGGGGTTTCCGCGTTATCAAATAACACCAGATACCCCACACCAAAAATAGCTAACTGGCGGCATAGCTCGCTACCGATACTACCAGCCGCACCCGTCACCATCACCACCTTACCCGCAAAATACGCCTCAATCTCCCTCGTGTTCACCTTGATCTCCTCCCGTCCCAACAAGTCCTCTATACGGATCTCCCGGATAATCGTCTTTTTCAAACCATCTCCCAGCACGTCTATTGGTGGGGAAAACAAGTTCTTTACTCCAAACTCCTGACAAAAACGAACCAACCGATCCGCTTCCTGACGAGCCTCCTCGCGCGAGGGGTATAACACACCGTTTATATTATATTTTTTCACAAAACGGGAAAAATGCTGTTCATCCTCAAAATAGTAAACCGGCAATTCCGAAAGCACGCAAGATTTCAGGTATCTATCCGGATTCACGAATCCTACCACGTGATAGTGCTTACTAGTGTGCATTCTCGTCTTCAGGGCCACGCTTTTATCACCGGTTCCGTAGACCAGTACCCTCGTCTTCCCCGAACCATACAGAGAAATCGTAAAATCATAAACCAGCACAAGTGTAACCCGAAAACCCACCAGAATCACCGATGTCACGAGAAAATCAATCACGGCACAGGCAAAAAGGTGTTGCCCGAACAGCCGAGAACCGGACACGAGGATCATTCCTGCCAACAGGAGTTCTTTTAGGAAAATTGCAAATCCCATTTTCCCAATGCTCTTTATCGTGGCATGCCGGATGATATTTCGGTTTACCCTCAGTCCCCAGAAAACCAGCAAACTAAACACGCAAGAACCGCCAATAATCACCACATAGGTTGATTGGGAGAGATTGATGATAAAACTATCAGCAAAAAGAAGCGTGATAAACGAACTCATGACAGACAAAAAGATATCCACCAAGAGAATCGTGTTAGCATTCACGTACTTCTTATTCTCGTGTAAACGATTATATATCGAGTGAAACGAGTATTTCATTTATTTTTGGTATTTTCAAAAGGAGCGTCCCCTCCGGTATTTAATAGCTTGATCCGGCGTATGAAGTACCGTTTAAAGGAGACGCTGTTACCGGGGGTTGCATGTCCCGGTATCGAATTTTTAGTGTGAATTGGTATATTTATTCTTTCTTTTCATACTTCTCGTTGCAAGCAACAAACTCCCGTTTCGCTAAAATATAAAACACCTGCCCCACATCAACAGAGGAGACCTCTCCCATCCGCACAAATTGTTCAATCATATCATCCTCCACTTGTCGTACCCGTACGGCCAACCGTACCCGCTCTTCTTTCAACCGTTCCTGTTCTTCAATGGGTAATTCCATCAAGCCTACCACGTTATCATACAAACAAATCGCATCCCACCATCCCAACAGATCGCTCCGGTGGTTTCCCCGCGTATATCCCAAAGCTTCCGTCACCAATTTACCAGCCAATTCGCCACATTCCGCATCTCCCGTAAAATAATAACAATTACACAATAACCGGCAAATATTAGAAGTACGGCACGGTAACACCAGTTTTTGGCTTCCCCAAGGTGTTAGTATATCGTATGCAGCATCCACGCCTTTTTCCAAAAAATCCAAATCCGAGTACAACTGGTAAACGTCCATCAAGTCCGCAGCGTAACCGGCACGAAAATTTGCCGGAAGTTCTTTCTTCTGCACCAACACCTCATACCAACGGGCAATTTCTTTTGCCCTTTCGTGAATATCGTAAAGAACTCCAAACTCGGTCTCTAACCACGGATATATCCGCACCATCGCATAAACCGTAAGATAACCGTGAAGATAAGCAGACAACTTGTCGGGGGAGTACGAACGGAAATTAACTTCACGTAACCGATCGTACAAATCATAAAATAAACCTTTCTCCATCATCTTTTTCTACTCTATTCGTTCCAAAAAGGAACCCGGAATATAGGACGTTGCAATTGACACAACTCCTTCCAAACGGATGACCACACGTTTGTGTCCCATCAAACGAACCAACTCGCCTTCCAATCCTTGCAAGGGGCCTTTAATCACTCGTACCCGGTCTCCCCGTTTCAGATTTTTGTTTAACACCTCTATCCCGCTCGGGGAAAAATCCAACAAAAACATGAAATCATGCATTTGTTTATCGGGAACAATCAACGAGTGACGTCCCTCAATATCTTTCAAGTAAACAATATTAAGCCCATGGTCATTTATTAATGAAAAACTTGTTGCTTTATCCGTGTGAATAAAAATCATCCCGTGAATCAAGAGTACCCGGATCGTTTTACGCCCTAAGGGTGTTTCCCGTACTTGTTCTTCCTGAGGTAGAAAATTCTCGATACCCAACTCATCAAGCTTCTTCTTTATCCACAACTCCTGATTCACCCGAGTGTGAGCCACGTACCAATTTATCTTTTTATTATCAACCATGTACCTTTTGATTTCCCCTGTCAAGGTATTAAATCGAATTTTGGACAGCTTTCTCCACATTTCCCGACCGGATGCGCTTCGCGCATTAACCCTCGTACCGGCCCTGATTTATTTCCACGTGTTTCTATCGTCTCACTATAATACAGCGATTCAACGAAAGAAAGCTGTCCGCACTAAAAGTTTCAAAAAACGATCGATTAATAATATTGTCACTTAATAATAAATTGTCGGATTTTGTAAAATTGTAATTGCTTGATTGCTAAAAAGAAAAAATATTTTGTTTTGATTTGCGCAATTCGAAAATTTACTATCTTTGCAAAGCATTAAATGATCCTATAATAAATCTCAAAAACCGATATAAACAACTGATTTAAACCGCATTAAAAACAACAAGCATTCCATTCCACACATCTTACATTTAACCATTGTCTCCACTTGCATAATCATTACCCTACCCCCTCTCTAGCCCATAATCCAAACACATACACAACAAAAACACAGCATCAACACGGTTTCATGTTCATGCTATGTATATGCTATGTTCATGTTTTGTACTTGGGGTAGAGGAACCATAGTCCACCCTTAAACCAAAGATTTCCTTACCTTAACGTAAGCTTGATATTATTTAAGACTCCAAATCCACGTCATTTATCTGTCTTATCCTAAAAAAGTTGACTTGTTCAACAAGTAAACTTATGTCAGTAGCAA
>ERZ791871.597-NODE-597-length-42723-cov-4.285694_pt1 | contig 42723 bp, 45 predicted proteins | sample MGYA00510280_ERZ791871 | MGnify/ENA primary metagenome ERZ791871 (study PRJEB30046, sample SAMN00792111) | human gut metagenome | study: EMG produced TPA metagenomics assembly of the A metagenome-wide association study of gut microbiota in type 2...
GAATTTATCCGAATGATGAGGGTGTTGCGCTTGCGGTCAACGGAGAGGAAGGAATTATCGTCCATCCGAAAAAAGTCATTATGGCTACAGGAGCCGGTGAGAACCCGTTAGCTTTTCCAGGATGGACGCTTCCGGGGGTTGTGGGAGCCGGCGCTATACAGACAATGATTAATGTACATAGAGTTCCTGTGGGAAAAAGAGTGTTAATGATTGGTTCTGGAAATGAAGGGTTGATTGTGACCTATCAGCTTCTTCAGGCAGGAATTGACGTGGCCGGTATTGTGGAGGCCGCTCCGCAGGTAGGAGGATATGGCGTGCATTCTGCAAAGGTTCGACGGGCAGGCGTGCCAATGTATACGGGTCATACTGTTCTTGAAGCAGTTCCGAATGAGGATCTGTCCGGAGTAAAAGGAGCGATTATTGCAGAAGTAGATAATAAGTTTCAGCCAGTCAAGGGTACGGAACAGTTTATTGAATGTGATACGATTGGTATTGCGGTTGGTCTTACACCGGACATTGCGCTTCCGTCTATGGCAGATGTTACATTTGTAAATGCCGGAAGATTAGGTTCGCAGGTCCCGATGCATGACAGAAATATGGAAACTACCCAAAAAGGTATTTATGTTGCAGGAGATTCTTCCGGGGTCGAGGAAGCTTCTTCGGCGATCGAGGAAGGAAAACTTGCAGGTATTGCCGCGGCTGAATCGCTTGGAAAGATTGACGCAGAGACTGCAAAAGAGGCAAAAGACAATGTATGGAATTCTTTGAATCAATTAAGAACAGGTCCCTTTGGCGCCGGCAGGCATGAAGCAAAAGAAAAGATTATAGAGCAAATGGAAGATTGGAAGGTGAAGAACAGTGCTTGCTAAAAATGGTTATTTAGATATAGATGAAGTATTAGATATTCCAGGCTTTCCTGGCACAGGTGTTCTGAATAAGAAAAAGTGTATTGTAATTGAATGTCAGCAGAACATTCCATGTAACCCGTGCGAAGCAGCATGTCCGCATCATGCGATTACGGTCGGAGAACCGATTACCAATCTTCCGGTTGTTGACCCGGAAAAATGTATTGGATGTGGACTTTGTGTTGCACAATGTCCGGGACAGGCATGTTTTCTTGTGGATCAGTCTCATGAGGAGTATGATACAGTTACCATTCCTTATGAGTATTATCCACTTCCGGAAAAAGATCAGGAAGTGTATGGACTTAGCAGAGATGGAAAATATCTTGTAAAGGCTACGATTGTTCGTGTTGTTATGACAAAGAAAAATGACAGAACAGCAGTCATTGAGATTAAAGTTCCAAAAGGATATGGAATGAAGGTGCGGAATATTTCCACGGATGGAAGAAGAATTGCTTCAGAGGAAGCGAATGAAAAGCCTTCAGAAGAAGGAATTCAGGAAATTAATGAGGATACCATGTACGTATGCCGATGTGAGGAGATCACAAAAGAAGAAGTGATCGAAGCGGTTAGAAACGGAGCCACAAGTGTAAACGAAGTGAAACGTTTGCTAAGGACGGGTATGGGGCTTTGTCAGGGGCGTAACTGCGCAAAGACGATTGAGAAAATTATTGCGCAGGAATTGGGAGTATCGCCGGCACAGGTGCCGCAGGCGACAAAGCGAGGCCCGGTTCGCGCGATCAAGCTTTCCGGCTATACATCGCTTGACATTGAAGCGCAGGAAGAAATGTTTGAGCATGACTGGTAAGAATTTGTCGTAACGTATTAATTTGGGAGATTTTATACTGCGCCCAGGCAGATCCTATGAAGTCCAGTCTGTCTGGGTGAGTCGGAGGAAAAAACCATGAGTGATATTTTTGTGACTTTAAATAATCTGGTATGGTCGAACCCCATTATATTTTTGATATTAGGTTCAGCTATTTTTTTTACAATTATATTAAGAGGAGTTCAGGTTCGCAATATTAAACATCAGGTTCAACTTTTGTTTTCATCAAGTGAATCAGAGGCCGGAATTTCCCCTTTTGCAACATTTTGTACAGTCATCGGATATCGTGTCGGAACTGCAAATGTAGCGGGTGTAGCAGTTGCAATCTGGAGTGGAGGTCCTGGCGCGGTATTCTGGATGCTCATCACATCAATTCTTGATACTGCAATTTCTTATGCGGAATGTGCACTCGGCCAGGTTTATAAGATTAAACAGGACGGAGAATATCGAGGAGGCGCATATTACTACATTCAGAGAGGTATGGGGCTTCGGAAACTTGCGTTTGTGTACGCGTTCCTTACACTGATTTGCGTGCCGATCCTTACAGTTGCACCGCATGCGTTCTCAATTACCAGTGGCTTTAAGACAAGTCTCGGGGTTTCTCAGTATATAACCGGTGCGATCGCAGCGATTCTTTTATTTGTAGTTGTATCAGGCGGTATCAGACGTATTGCAAAGACAGCAGAGCTTTTGGTTCCATTTATGACAATTGGTTTTGTAATTCTTACTATTATAATTATTGTAATGAATGCAGGTGAGGTTCCTGAAGCATTTTCTCTTATTATCGGAAGTGCATTTGGAAAAGATGCGGTATTTGGTGGATTAATGGGAACAGCAGTCCTTTGGGGAGTTAAGAGATCTGTAAACTCTTCTGGAGCAGGAATGGGTGAAGCAGTACCGGCAGCATCTGCGACAGAATGTTCACATCCTGGTGTTCAGGGACTTGTTAATTCATTTTCTGTATATATTGATGTGTTTGTGTGTATCTGTACAGCACTTATCATTATTTTAACAGATTGCTTTAATGTGCAGGACGCAGCGGGAAATCTTCTGCATGTAAGCGGAGGTTCAACGGCTATTGCCAATCAGACGGTAGAACCGGGTATTTCTTGGGCGCAGGAAGCGCTGAATACAATTTTCCCCGGTGGAATCGGCGCAACGGTACTGGCATTTTTCCTCTTTTTCTTCGCTTTTACAACATTATTGAATTACTACTATCAGGGAGAAACGGCGATTGCCTATATGTTACACAATAAATCCAAGAAAACACGTCGCACCGCAATTTGGGTATTAAGAATCGTTATGCCACTTATTTTCTTCTATTTTGCGGTTCAGTCTTCTTCTACAAGCTTTTCCTCTGGTGAGCTTGGTGTAGGACTTATGGTTTGGTTTAACGTAATCATTTTGTTGATTATGTCTCCAACGATTAAAAAAGTGCATGACGACTATACAAAACAGAGAAAAGAAGGGATTGAAAAGCCGATTTTTAATCCTCAAAAACTGGGAATTAAGAACGCGGATCTCTGGATGGAAATTAATAGAGAACAAATTGAAAAAGATTAATATAAAAAAACATCAAATAGAGTGCAGATACAGTAAAAACCCGCTAACTTTTTGGTTAACGGGTTTTGCTTCAGAAGTGTGAAATTATTAGTTGTTGGAAATACCATATTTTTTGCGACAGGCAAAATAATACGTGAAAGGAGATATTAACGATATGAAACATATTCTTGGTATAGACATAGGCACAACTGCGATTAAAGCAGCAGTGATAGGTGAAGATGGAAAAGTATATGGTGAAGAGACATGTGAATATGCTCTTACAACATTGCCTTCTGGTGAAGTTGAGGCAGACCTGCAATTATATAGTGATGCATTCGCAGGTGCAATCAAAGGAGCAGTCCATAATTCAAATGTGGATAAAAAGGATATCAAATGTGTTGGGTTTTCTTCAACAGCGGAAACCTGTGTTTTCCTGGATGCAGAGAATAAGCCGCTTTGCAAGGTGATTGCTTGGATGGATACGAGAGGCACAAAAGAAGCAGAGTATTTGTCAGAGCATTTCAGTAAAGAAGATATTATCAGTAAAGTGGGATTTGATAACATTTATGCGATTCATCCAATCAGCAAAATATTGGCAGTAAAGAATAATTCTCCTGAGGTATTTGCGAATACCAGAATGTTTGCTCAGATTAAAGACTATTTTGTCTATGTGCTTTCAGGGAAATTTATTACAGAACACTCTGTGGCAAGTGATCATGGATTCTTTGATATAACAAACAGATGCTACTGGCAAGAGATGCTGGATTTTGTCGGGATTGATAAAAATTATCTTCCTGAACTTGTCGAGCCGGGAAAAGAAATCGGTAAGATTACAAAAGAAGCTGCTGAGATGTTTGGTTTGGATCCGGATACGATGATTAATGTGGGTGCATTTGATCAAGCGTGCGGAGCAATTGGTGCTGGAAATATTAAGGTGGGAATTGCTTCAGAAAGTACGGGTTCCGCCTTAGTTACGGTGGCAACTATTGATGAATTAAGTCCTGAATCAAAAGGAGATGTACCGACACTTTGCAGTGGTATTCCTGGAAAATATATTTTCCAGCCCTATTGCACGGGAGCGATGATCACAAAATGGTTCAGAGATGCTTTTTGCGAAATGGAAAAAGAAATTGAGAAAGAAACGGGGCTAAATGCATATACGCAAATGGATGAATTGGTGAAATTAACATCTCCCGGAGTAGATGGACTGATTATGCTTCCTTACTTTCAGGGATCAGGAATCCCTGAACTCAACGAAAAAGCAAATGGTGTGTATTACGGTATCCATGCAGGACATACAAAAGGACATTTTATCAGAGCGATCATGGAAGGTCTTGCAATTGCACTGAAAAGAATGCTCGAATGTGAAAAAGAACTTGGAGCCACTATGAACGAAATACGTTCACTTGGCGGTGGAGCAAAATCAAAGGTATGGTGCCAGATTAAGGCAGATGTACTTGGTATTCCTGTTAAGGTAGTAAAAAACAGCGGAAGCACTCCGTGTATGGGATGCGCAATACTTGCCGGAGTAGCAAATGGAATATGGACATCTGTAGAAGATGCGGCGGAGAGATTTGTTGAAATTGATGAAATCTATTATCCGAACCCAGAAAATAAGGAGATATATGAAAAAACTTATAATAAATATGTAGAAATCTCTAACGCTCTTAATCCTACGTTTTACTAATGTAGTTTTTGAAACGTAATTAATATGTATAATTGTAAATCATTAAAGAAAAGTACAAATGAAATATATCCGAACAATAATTGTTTGTGTTGCTATTCTTCATCATAGAAAAGCTACAGTTCGAATTAATATAGGGAGTGGTCAATGAAATGTATGTAAATACCAATATTAATCGTCAGTTTGCCATTCAATGTGGTGATTTATTCATCGACCCACAATGTTATATTGTTAGGTTATCGGGAAAAGAAATATCTCTTTATCCCAAAGAGTTTAATGTTCTTCTTCTTGTTCAGCATCCAGGCTGGGTGTTGTCTACTGAACAGATATATCAAACAGTGTGGGAAAATGACGTACATGACTGTGAGCACATAGTGTATAATACTGTTTGTCAGATTAGAAAGAAGTTAGGAAGACCTCAATTGATTCGAACGGTAATTAGATGCGGATACAAATTTGTAGGATAGAAATTAAAATAACAAGGGGGCTGTTGCAAAAAAGATGAGTAATCATCTATGGAGCAATAGCTCCCTTTTTATGCCTAAAAGCAGAAAATATCAAGAACTTCAATTAAATCAGGCAGGCTCTAAGAAGCTGATCAGTGAAAGTAACTCTACAAAGGGAAAATGCTATCACGAGGGCGTGTTTTTGTTTAAGATTATACTGACAGTTGCATTTTGCTTTCTTTTTGTGACAGCAGTTTCTATGATTTTCGGTAATGAAAATAGTGTTGTCGGTGTGTCGATTCTTTTAGCTTTGTTAGCTTTTCGAAAGGTGAATCTTGGATATGATGTCAAGCAGAGCAGTTATGTAATGTTTGGCATGTTTTTAGTATTGATGCTTGGTCCGCATCTTGCAAATCAGGTTGGCATGCTTTGGGGTGCACTTGTTAATTTCTTATGCATGCTTTTAATGACGGTATTTGGTTGTTATGAGGTACGTTTTTTTAATCATTCCACATTTTTACTTTCTTATCTATTGCTGTATGGAAATGATGTAACAGGAGATTTATATATCAAAAGAGTGATTGCGTTAGCAATCGGAGGACTTTGGATTGCGCTGTGCTTATATCGAAATCACCGACATATTAGTCACACAGACAGATTGAAAGATGTTATTTCCGCAGTTAGTGTAAATGCGTCAGAGACAAGATGGCATATCAAAGTTTCATTAGGTGTAAGTCTTGCCATGCTTCTGGGACGGCTTGGCGGACTTCCGAGGGTGATGTGGATAGGAATTGCAGCAATGTCTGTGATTCATCCAAGTGATGCAATAAGAAGAAGGAGTCATATGTTTTACCGTTTTATGGGAAATGTATTAGGCTGTGTTGGATTTTCCGCAACATATAGATGGCAGACGATTTTTAACTCCTTCGGTGCGTTGGGGCTTGCCATGGGGATATATGGAATGAACGCAGCAATGCTGCTTCGAATTGTGAACAACGGATTTGCAGTAGCATTTGTATTTTTATATGTACCGTTATTTGACAAAGTAATGGAAATATTTACCAGACAGAAAGTTTCCAAAGAATTACTTTCGTAAATTTTTTTTCGTAAAGTGCTCATATAAATTTATATTTCTGCCGCTTTTTTGCATGGGATATGTTATAATTACAAAAAATGACTGATAGACAGTTATGAGATATACAAATATATTATTTGATGCAAAGGAGTATTTGTATGAGGTATGATGTGGTAATCATTGGAGGCGGAGTGACCGGAACAGCAGCAGCGCGTGAGCTTTCACGTTATAAGGCAAAAGTATGCGTGGTGGAGCGGGAAGAAGATGTATGCTGTGGAACTTCGAAAGCAAACAGCGGAATCGTGCATGCCGGCTATGATGCGGAAATCGGCTCGCTGAAGGCAAAGTTAAATGTAAGAGGAAATGAAAGGATGGGGAAACTTGCAGAAGAGTTGGATTTCCCATTTCAAAGAAGCGGTTCTCTCGTTATATGCAGGGAAGATGACGAGTTTTCCAAGCTTCAGGAGCTTTATGAACGGGGAATTGCAAATGGAGTTCAAGAGCTTAAGCTTCTAAATAAGCAGGAGGCATTAGAATTAGAACCAAATCTTGCAGATGATGTGACAGCAGCTCTGTATGCGCCGACAGCCGGAATTGTCTGCCCATTTGGCTTAAATCTTGCTTTGGCGGAGAATGCCTATGAAAATGGTGTGGAATTTCAATTTGATACGGAAGTGAAACGGATTCAAAAAACAGAAGAAGGTTATACACTTGAGACGAGTCAGGGAGTTTTGTATACTCGTTATGTCGTAAATGCGGCGGGTGTCTATGCAGATCAATTTCATAATATGGTAAGTGAAAAGAAGATTCATATTACTCCGAGAAGAGGGGATTATTGTCTCTTGGACAAGACCGCCGGGGTTCATGTGGGGCGGACGATTTTTGCACTTCCCGGGAAATTGGGAAAAGGGATATTAGTGACGCCTACGGTTCACGGAAATCTTTTGCTTGGACCGACAGCTATTGACATTGAAGACAAAGAAGGGTGCAATACAACACAGGCCGGTTTAGAGGAAGTAATCGGAAAAGCCGGATTAAACGTGAAGAATCTTCCTATCAGACAGGTGATTACTTCGTTTGCAGGTCTTCGTGCGCATGAAGACAATGGTGATTTCATTATTGGAGAAGTGGAAGATGCCGAAGGCTTTATCGACTGTGCAGGGATTGAGTCTCCGGGACTTACCAGCTGTCCGGCAATCGGGGAAATGGTGGCGGACATTTTGAAGAATAAAATGGGACTTGAAGAGAAGTCTGACTTTGTTGCCAGAAGAAAAGGGATTCTTGATCCGAAGACACTTTCTATGGAAGAGCGAAATGATCTGATCAAGGAACATCCTGCGTATGGAAATATAATCTGTCGCTGTGAAATGATTACAGAAGGGGAAATCATAGATGCGATCAAGCGCCCGCTGGGAGCAAAATCATTAGATGGTATAAAAAGAAGAACAAGAGCGGGAATGGGGCGTTGCCAATCAGGCTTTTGTTCACCGAAAACAATGGAAATTCTTGCAAGAGAACGCGGAATCAATATCGATGAGATTACAAAATCAGGCGGGAAATCCCAGATTATTGTAGGCAAAAATAAGGATCAGTTATAGGGAGGATGCCAGATATGAAAGTATATGATATTGTAATTATTGGAGGCGGCCCGGCAGGAATGGCTGCGGCGGTAGCTGCAAAGAAGCAGGGGATTGAACGCATTTTAATCCTCGAAAGAGACCGGGAACTTGGGGGGATTTTAAATCAGTGTATCCATAATGGATTTGGTCTTCATACATTTCAGGAAGAATTGACAGGACCAGAATATGCAGACCGGTTTATCGGACAGGTAAAGTTATATAATATCGAATATAAATTAAATACAATGGTGATGGATGTAAGCCGTGATAAAAGAGTGACCGCCATGAATCGGGAAGAGGGAATGTTTGAGATTCAGGCAAAAGCAATTATTTTGGCAATGGGATGTAGAGAACGATCCAGAGGGGCATTAAATATTCCGGGATATCGTCCGGCAGGAATTTATTCGGCAGGAACAGCACAGAGGCTGGTAAATATGGAAGGATTTCTTCCGGGGCGGGAGGTTGTAATTCTTGGTTCCGGTGATATCGGACTTATTATGGCAAGGCGTATGACTCTGGAAGGCGCGAAAGTGAAAGTCGTGGCAGAGCTTATGCCATATTCCGGAGGGTTAAAGAGAAATATTGTTCAATGCCTTGATGATTATAAAATTCCGTTGAAGTTAAGCCATACCGTGATTGATATTAAAGGGAAAGAACGGGTAGAAGGCGTGACATTGGCAGAAGTAGATGAGAACAGAAGACCAATTAAGGGGACGGAAGAATTTTATTCCTGTGACACATTGTTGCTTTCCGTAGGTTTGATTCCGGAAAATGAGATTTCCGGCAGTATGGGAGTAGAACTCAATCCGATTACGTCGGGTCCGAAGGTCAATGAGAGACTGGAAACAAGTATCGAAGGTGTATTTGCCTGTGGAAATGTATTGCATGTACATGATCTTGTAGACTTTGTGTCAGAAGAAGCGGCGGCAGCGGGTAAGAATGCGGCAATGTATGTACAAGAAGGAGAAAGCGCAAGCGAACAGGGGAGAAAGATTAAACTGCGCCCATTGGCGGGTGTCCGATATACGGTGCCGGAGACAATTAATCCAATGCGGATGGATGAGAAACTGACCGTTCGCTTTCGCGTGGGAAATGTCTACCGGAATTGTTATATCAGTGTATATTTTGATGAGAAGAGAGTGCTTTATAGAAAGAGACAGATTGTTGCTCCCGGTGAGATGGAGGAAATTAAGCTGAGCAAAGAAGAGCTTCTCAAATATCCGAATCTTGACACAATAACGATAAAGATTGAGGAGGCATAGAATATGGAGATCAAAAATCTGACTTGTATTAACTGTCCGGTAGGGTGTTCCCTGAAGGTAGAGATGGATGGCAGTCATGTGACTTGCGTAAGCGGCAATACATGCAGACGCGGAGAAGTCTATGCGCGTAAGGAAGTGACGAATCCTACGAGAATTGTTACGACAACTGTGAAGGTCGTAAATGGAACCTCTGGTACGGTGTCAGTAAAAACAAAAGAGGACATTCCGAAAGAGAAGATTTTTGCCTGCATAGAGGCATTAAAGGGAATAGAAATTACGGCGCCGGTACACATTGGAGATGTAATTCTCAAAAATGTAGCAGAAACAGGAGTGGATATTGTCGCGACAAGAAATGTAGAATGTTAGAAAGGATAGCAGTGAGTGATGCAGGAAATAAAATGTCCCAATTGCGGAACCGTCTTTCAGGTAGATGAATCAGAATATGCGCAGATCTTACGACAGGTGAGGGATGAGGAGTTTAAAAAGGAATTAGAATATCGCGCCAAAGATCTGGAAGAGAAAAAGAAAACGGATGTACAACTTGTCAGAATGGAACAGGAGAAAAAACTGGGAGAAGTCATTACATCCAAGGCTTCAGAACTGGCAGAAAAAGAGCGGATAATTGAGCAACTCAGAATGCAGATTGCCGGAGAGAAGACAGAGAGAGAACTGGCAGTTTCAAAAGCCGTACAGCAAAAAGAAAAAGAGCTGTCAGAGAAGCAGACAGAGATTACCAGACTGAAGGGAGAGATTTCCAATACAGAGGCGCAGAGCAAATTAAGAGAGCAGTCTATGAAGACCCAGTATGAAGATCGACTGAAATTAAAGGATGAGCAGATTGAATATTACAAGGACTTTAAAGCGCGTCAGTCTACGAAAATGGTTGGCGAGAGTTTAGAACAGCATTGCTTGAACCAGTTTAATTCCATTCGTATGACGGCATTTCCGAATGCGTATTTTGAAAAAGATAACGATGCCAGGAGCGGAAGCAAGGGAGACTTTATTTTCAGAGAGGCAGGAGCAGACGGAACAGAGTTTATTTCAATTATGTTTGAAATGAAAAATGAGATGGATGAGACCGCCACAAAACATAAAAACGAAGATTTCTTCAAGGAACTGGACAAAGACAGAAGACAGAAAAACTGCGAGTACGCAGTTTTGGTATCGCTTCTTGAAATCGACAACGAATTATATAATAATGGAATCGTAGATGTATCTTATAAATACGAGAAGATGTATGTGATTCGTCCGCAGTTTTTCATTCCGATGATTACGCTGCTTCGGAATGCGGCTCTTAACTCGCTGCAATATAAGCAGGAACTTCAGGTAGTGAAAAATCAACAGATTGATATCTTGCATTTTGAAGAGAACATGAATGCGTTCAAAGAAGGCTTTGCAAGAAATTATCGGATTGCAAGTGATCGATTTAAGACAGCGATTGATGAGATTGATAAGACGATCACGCATTTGCAAAAGACGAAAGATGCGCTCCTTTCATCGGAAAATAATCTTCGTCTGGCAAATAATAAAGCGGATGATTTAAGTATAAAAAAACTGACGAAAAATGCACCTGCCGTGAGGGAGATGTTTGAGGAGCTGGATAAGTAAGAGATAAGTAAGGCGGCTTACATGATAAAAGGAGACAGGGATGAAGCGTAACGTTCGATTAGAGGATATTTCAGATGGAAAATTATATACTGCAAATGATCTTGTGAAGGCAGATTGTCATGACTGCGAAGGTTGTTCGGCGTGTTGTAGAGGGATGGCGTCCATTGTTTTAGACCCTTATGATGTCTGGCAGCTGTGTATGGGACTTGGGAAGACTTTTGAAGGCTTAATGGAAGAACATATAGAATTACAGGTTGTGGACGGGGTGATTCTTCCGAAGTTAAAAATGGCGGGAGAAGAAGAGTCCTGTACTTTTCTTGACGAGAACGGGCGGTGTTCGATTCATCTGTTCAGACCGGGAATCTGTCGGTTATTTCCGCTTGGGCGTTATTATGAGGACGATGGATTCCGTTATTTTCTGCAGGTAAATGAATGCAGCAAAAAGGATCAGAGCAAGATCAAAGTAAAAAAATGGCTTGGAATTCCGAATCTGAAATCTTATGAGAAATATATCCGGGAGTGGCATCAGTTTTTACAAACCTGTGAGGAGGCAATGAAGACTCTGGATGATGAGAATCAGAGAATTTTTCAACTCTATATCTTGCGGACGTTTTATCAGACACCTTATCAATTATGCGGAAGGGAAGGGGCAGAAAAAGAGGATGTTTACCTAAGGTTTTATCAAGAGTTTTCTATGCGCATGAAGAAGCTGAAAGAACAACTTGGTCTTTGATATCTGCCTTTTTATCGGTGTTTTCCGAGGAGGGGAATAACTCAAAATTTATAGGAGAAGTCTTCGAGCGTGAAAATACTTGTCGACTTCTTTTTTTGTTTTATGGTATGATAACAGCATGAGAGGAAGACAGAAAGGCGAGGGATATTTTTATGGAAGATACATCCAGATGTTCGCACATTACGATTGGCATTCTTGCGCATGTGGATGCCGGGAAAACAACTTTATCAGAGAGTATGATGTATTTGACCGGACAGATCAGAACTTTGGGACGGGTAGATCATAAAGACGCGTTTCTTGATACACATGAATTGGAGAGAGACAGAGGGATTACGATATTTTCCAAACAGGCAGTATTCGATTTGGAAGAAAAGAAAGTGACACTTCTCGATACGCCGGGGCACGTAGATTTTTCGGCAGAAATGGAGCGTACACTGCAAGTTCTTGATTATGCGGTTCTTGTGATCAGCGGAGCAGATGGTGTGCAGGGACATACGAGAACATTGTGGAGATTGTTGGAGCAGTACAAAGTACCTGTATTTTTGTTTGTAAATAAGATGGATCAAGAGGGAACGGATCGCGAACAGCTGTTAAGTGAGTTAAAGAAGTCGCTGAGTGAAGGAATTACAGCTTTTGACATAGCGCAAGACGAAGAGAAACGAGAGGAATTTTATGAAAATATAGCGGTCTGTGAAGAAAAGGTATTAGAGACATATCTGGAAAGCGGAGAGATTCCGATAAGGGATGTAAAAAGACTAATCAAAGAGAGAAAAATATATCCGTGTTATTTCGGTTCGGCATTGAAAGTGGAAGGCGTGAAAGAGCTGTTGAACGGTCTTCAGAAATATACGGAAGTCTGCCAGACGCAAGAGGAATTCGGCGCGAAGGTATTTAAGATTTCCAGAGACCGTCAGGGGAATCGTCTGACGCATCTTAAGATTACAGGCGGAAGACTGCGCGTGAAGGATCAGCTTGCCGGCGCAGAACAATCCGAAGAGCCGTGGGAAGAGAAGGTGAATCAGATTCGTATTTACTCCGGTGAGAAATATGAGATGGTACAGGAGGCTGCTGCAGGGATGATCTGTGCAGTGACCGGACTGACAAAGACATATCCGGGAGAGGGACTTGGAAAAGAACAGAGGTCAGAACCGCCTCATTTGTCACCGGTACTCAATTACCGCGTGATCTTTCCGGAGCATGTAAATATTCCTGCCATGCTTCAGAACTTTCGGATTCTGGAAGAGGAAGACCCGATGCTTCGTGTTGTCTGGAATGAAGAGCTGGAAGAAATCCACGTACAGCTTATGGGGGAAGTGCAGACCGAAGTGCTTCGCAGTCTGGCGGAAGAGCGCTTTGGCGTGAAGGTATCGTTTGACAGTGGAAATATTGTATATAAGGAAACCATCAAAAATACGGTAGAAGGTGTGGGACATTATGAACCGCTTCGTCATTATGCAGAGGTACATTTGATCATGGAACCGGGAGCATCCGGAAGCGGGCTTGTGTTTGACAGCATATGCAGTGAAGATGTACTGGACAGAAACTGGCAGAGATTGATCCTTACTCATTTGTCGGAGAAAGCACATCGAGGTGTGCTCATGGGAGCGGAGATTACGGATATGAAGATTACGCTGGCAGCAGGCCGCGCGCATTTGAAACATACCGAAGGCGGAGATTTTCGTCAGTCCACTTACCGGGCAGTCCGGCAGGGCTTGATGCAGGCAGAATCTGTGCTGCTGGAGCCATATTATGACTTTCGCCTGACGGTTCCGGCAGAAATGGTGGGGCGTGCACTTACAGATATTCAGCGCATGTATGGACAATTTTCACCACCGGAGACCGAAGGCGAGATGAGTATTATTGTAGGAAGTGCACCGGTATCCGAGATGAGAGATTATCCCAAAGAGGTCAGAAATTATACCAGAGGACAGGGAGATTTGAGCTTCGTATTTCAGGGCTATGCACCATGCCATAATACCGCAGAAGTCTTAGAAGAAGCGGGCTATGATCCACAGAGTGATACAGAGAATCCGACAGGATCTGTATTTTGTTCCCATGGCGCAGGATTCTATGTTCCGTGGAATGAAGTGCAGGATTATATGCATATAGAAAGTCAGCTCAGAAAACGGGAATTGCAGGACGAAGAAAAGAAACCGGACCGTTCATACAGTGGCAATAATGGCGCATTAAAAAGCGCCGGACTCTCCAGACAGGAAGAGCAGGAGCTGGAAGAGATTTTTATCAGAACTTATGGCAAGATCGAGCGAAAGAATGCGCCGGGCCCACGAAGAGTGATTTCCGAAAAAGAGAAAAAAGAACAAAAGCGTGAAGAGATTTCAGAATATTTGCTTGTAGATGGCTACAATGTGATTTTTGCATGGGAAGATTTAAAAGAGCTTGCCAAAGAAAATATAGAAGCGGCAAGAAATAAGCTTATGGATATCATGTGCAACTATCAAGGGTATAAGAAATGTACGCTGATTCTAGTATTTGACGCTTATAAGGTGGAAGGCTCATGGCTGGAAATACAAAAGTATCATAATATTCATGTTGTATATACGAAAGAAGCAGAAACAGCAGACCAGTATATTGAAAAAGTTGTTCATGTGATCGGAAGGAAATACCATGTGACAGTTGCAACCTCTGACGGAGTGGAGCAGGTGATCACGGTTGGTCAGGGGGCAAGCCTTATTTCGGCAAGAGAGCTGGAAGAAGAAGTAGAGATTATGAAGAGGGAACTTAGGGAGCAATATTTGAACCGTCATGGAGGCGGCAAGAATTATCTCTTTGATCATATGGAAGAAGGACTTGCAGAGCAGATGGAACGGATTCGTCTGGGAGAAGAAAAGGATTTTGCATCAGAAGAAAGTTAAGAAAAAAGGATTATCACACATCGAAAATGGTGATAATCCTTTTGAATTTTGTGAAAGCTTTTTAGTACATTCCGCGGCGTGAACGTGCTACTTTGTTGAGGGTATCCTGCATCAGGCAGTAGTTGATAATGCCAAAGCCAAGAATACCGATTACAAGGAACAGAATGTTAGAATTACCTGATCCGCCGTTGATGCGGTCGCAGCGTTCTCCCATTTTGTACATCCAATATAATCCATAGATGCCGCAAGTAACAAAAGAAAGAAGAAGAACCATTCCACCGGAAGTTGCCTGAGGTTCTCCGGCCAGTGGATTGATCTCATCATTTAGTACGATCATCCAGTAGATGCCGTAGATTCCGCAAGTGATGATTGTAAATAAAATACAAAGCGGAATACTTCTTTCAGTAACACCGTGATATGGATTCATATTCGGTGTGTTGTTCATATATGGATTGCCATTCATATTCGGGTTACCGTTCATGTTCGGATTGCCGTTTGTATTTGCGTTACCATAAGCAGTATTATATGGATTACCGTTCATATTCGGGTTGCTGTTTGTATTCTGGCTGTCAGAATTCGGTCCGGCGGTATTTTGTGAAAACATATTACCACATTCTGGACACGCATTTGCATGGTCGTCACAAGGGGCACCGCATTTGCTGCAAAATTTCATAATTAAATTCCTCCTCATTGCTTCCTTATGAAGTTCTGGTTGTTTTCATATATTAAATCGGTTACTATAATACTGTAGCATAAATAGATAGAAAATACAATTTCTATCTCAATCAAAATTTTAATCTTTATGGGGTAACGTATGTCTTTAGATGATTATAGCAAAGCTTATAAACTGGGGAAAAAAGAATATCAATACCGAATGATGCACGGTATGAATCCGATGTTGGAGGTGTTGGATGATATCCTTCCGACGAGAGGATCATTTTCGGAAATACCGCTTGGATTAGTGCAGATACCGATCGATCAGATTGCCGGAACAAAGACAGAGGGAAGAAGCAGTGCGTTCGCGGCGAATTTCATGCCGATCTTAAGAGAGACGACAGAATTTGCAAGGAAATGGGCACAGCTTAGTACCAGCCACTTGAATGAGGGTATCCGAGAACCGGTCAAAGCTTATGAATACATGAATAAGTTCTATATTTTGGAGGGGAATAAGCGCGTCAGCGTAATGAAATATTTTGATGCTGTGTCGATTCCGGGGACAGTGATCCGCATTATACCGAAGCGCACGGAGGAGAAAGAAAATAAAATTTATTTTGAATTTCTCGACTTCTATGAATGCAGTAAGGTCAATTATATCTGGTTTTCAGAAGTGGGAAACTTCCCGAAGCTTCAAAAAGCAGTCGGAAAGAAGCCGGATGAAGTGTGGAGTGAAGATGACAGACTGCTTTTTAGTTCTACCTATACAAGATTTTCCATTGAATTTAAGCAACAAGGCGGAGAAGAGATCAAGATTACTCCGGGAGATGCTTTTTTGGCATTTATCATGCTATATGGATATGACACAGTCTGCGAGATGACGACAAGAGAATTAAAGAACCTTATTACAAAGAATCGTGAAGATTTCAAATTGTTGGAGCAGGAAGAGAGTATTGATTTAAAGCTGAATCCGAATCAGGAGAAAGCATCCTTCTTAAAGTTGATTTTGCCGTCCAGCATGACAGAACTTAAGATTGCATTTGTTTATGAAAAGACTGCGGGGATCTCTGCGTGGACATATAGTCACGAACTTGGCAGGCTTCATTTGGAACAGGTGTTTAAGGGGCAGGTACAGACGATTTATTATGATAATGTGACAAATGAGACCATTGATGAGGTGCTTCAGGATGCGATTAAGAAGCAGTGTAATATGATCATAACAACAACGCCGGCTTTTGTGCAGGCAAGCGTGAAAGCTGCAATTGCATATCCGCAGATTCGTATTTTGAATTGCTCTTTGAATACGTCACATCGTTATATCCGCACTTATTATGCAAGGATGTATGAGGCAAAATTTGTAATGGGTGCAGTTGCTGGCGCTATGACAGAAAATGATAAGATTTCTTATCTTGCAGATATTCCGCTCTATGGAACGATTGCAGATATCAATGCTTTTGCGCGGGGAGTTTCTTTGGTGAACCCCAGAGCCAAGATTTATCTGGACTGGACGTCCAAAAAAGATCAGCATGTCTATGAGAATATCCGTAAGATTGGTGCGGGCTGCATCTCCGGAAAGGATATGGTAATTCCGGAGGAGGCTTCCAGAGCGTTTGGTTTGTATAGTATGAACGGGGAAGAAACGAGGAATCTTGCAATGCCATTATGGCACTGGGGAAGATTCTATGAGCGTTTGATTCGCACGATCATGAATGGAACATGGAAGTATGATGACGATTCTATAGAGAAGAAGGCGATCAATTATTGGTGGGGAATGTCTGCGGAAGTTGTTGATGTGGTATGTTCTAAGCGTCTGCCGGAAGGAACAAAACAGCTGATTCGAATGTTAAAGAAGTCTGTCGCCAGAGAAGAGATCCATCCATTTTCCGGAGTGCTGTATTCGCAGACAGATGTGGTTCAAAGTGACCCGGACAGAACTTTAAGCCCGGAAGAAATTGCGGCAATGGATTGGCTTGCGGATAATGTGATCGGGGAGATACCGACCAGCGATGAACTTCTGGAAGCTGTACGCCCCACGGTTCTTCAACAGGGAATTGAGAATAAGAAAGGTTAAATGATATGAGGATATTGGTACTTGCGGATAAAGAATCTCCTTATTTGTGGGATTATTTTGAAAAAAGCAAGTTTGAAGGAATTGATCTTATCATTTCCTGTGGAGATCTGGCAGCAGATTATTTATCATTTTTGACTACGCTGACATCTATTCCGGTGTTATATGTATGTGGAAATCATGATGATAAATACGAACAGAAGCCACCGGAGGGATGTATTTGTATTGACGATAAGATATACGTATATAAAGGGATTCGTATCCTTGGGCTTGGAGGTTCCATGCGCTATAAAAAGGGATGTTATCAGTATACAGAAGGGCAGATGGCAAGGAGAGTCCGAAAACTCTGGTTTCAGCTTTTAAGAAGGAGAGGATTTGATATTCTTGTCACCCATGCTCCGGCGTATGAGTTAAATGATGGAAGGGATCTTCCGCATCAGGGATTTCAAGTGTTTAGAAAATTAATGGAGAGATATCATCCAAGGTTCTTCCTGCACGGGCATGTACATTTGTCCTATGGAAGAGATCATAAGAGATATGATAAGTATGAAGAGACACATGTGATCAATGCCTATGAACGTTGTGTGTTTGAATATGAAGATGAAAATGTAAGAGAGCATATATCGTAGAAGAAGCGATATAAGATAACGGGACATAGCCTTGACGACTATGTCCCATTTGTTGTGATTGCTTTTATTCTTTATCTTTGATCAGACCGTGCAATTCCTGAAGAGACTGCACATCACCAAGACCGTGTTTCTTAACGTTGTGAATACCTTTTGCAGTTGCTTTTGCAGCGGCAATCGTAGTCATGTAAGGAATCTTGGCTTTGATTGCTGACTTACGCAGATAGCTGTCGTCATGGATACTGTCTTTTCCAACCGGTGAGTTGATGATCAGATCAATCTTACCGTTAGTAATAAGATCCAGAATGTTTGGACGACCTTCCTGAAGTTTATTCACTCTTTCAGCCGGAATACCAGCTTCGTTGATAAGCTTGCAGGTTGTCTCTGTCGCAACAATCTTGAATCCATTTTCAGCAAACTGGCGGGCAACTTCTACAACTTCTGCTTTGTCCTTGCGGTTTACGGAGATCAGTACGGTTCCGCTAAGCGGCAGTCTGGACTGTGTTGCTTCCTGCGCTTTGTAGAAAGCTTTTCCGTAGTAAGGAGATAATCCGAGAACTTCTCCTGTAGAACGCATTTCCGGTCCGAGGATCGGGTCTACCTCCTGGAACATATTGAACGGGAAGACAGCTTCTTTTACGCCGAAGTAAGGAATTTCCTGTTCTTTTAAGTTCGGAACCGGAGATGGACGTCCGGTGATCTCGGAAGTAATAATGTCAGTAGCTAATGGTACCATGCGGATGTTACATACTTTGGATACCAATGGAACAGTACGGGATGCACGTGGATTTGCCTCCAGTACATATACTTTTCCGTTTTCAATTGCATACTGCATGTTCATAAGACCTCTGACATGCATTTCTTCTGCAATTTTTCTTGTATATTCCTTGATTGTTTGTACATTTTCTTCGGAAATGTGCGCAGAAGGAATGATACATGCTGAGTCACCGGAATGTACGCCGGCAAGCTCGATATGCTCCATAACGGCAGGAACGAATGCATGTGTTCCGTCACTGATCGCGTCTGCTTCACATTCTAATGCATGATTTAAGAAACGGTCGATGAGGATCGGACGATCCGGTGTTACACCGACAGCTGCTTTCATGTAATTTGTCAGACTTTCATCATCATAGACAACTTCCATTCCGCGTCCGCCAAGTACATAAGAAGGACGTACCATAACAGGATAACCGATTTTTGTAGCGATAGCTAAAGCCTCTTCTACAGTAGTAGCCATTCCTGACTCTGGCATTGGAATCTCTAGCTTATCCATCATTTCACGGAAGAGGTCACGGTCTTCTGCAAGGTCAATGATGGATGGGGAAGTTCCGAGAATCTTCACACCGTTTTTCTCAAGATCAGCAGCAAGGTTCAGAGGAGTCTGTCCGCCGAACTGTGCGATAACGCCGACCGGTTTTTCTTTCTTGTAAATGCTTAATACATCTTCCAGTGTTAATGGCTCAAAGTAAAGCTTATCGGAAGTATCGTAGTCTGTAGATACTGTTTCCGGGTTACAGTTTACGATAATTGTCTCAAAGCCAAGCTTCTTAAGAGCTAAAGAAGCATGTACGCAGCAGTAGTCAAATTCAATACCCTGTCCGATACGGTTTGGACCGCCGCCGAGGATCATGATCTTCGGTTTGTCATTTGATACAGGATTCTTATCTTCTGCGTTGTAAGTGGAGTAGTAGTATGCTCTGTCTTCGGTTGCGCTTACGTGAACACCTTCCCATGCTTCCTCAACGCCGAGTTCAATTCTTTGGTTTCTGATTTCATCCTCAGATACCTCTAAGATCTGGCTTAAGTATTTATCAGAGAATCCGTCTTTCTTTGCGGCAATCAATTGATCGTCAGAAGGAAGTGAACCTTTACCGGCAATCAGAGCTTCCTCTTCTTCTACCAGCTCTTTCATCTGTTCGATGAACCATGTCTTCACCTTTGTGATCTCGTTAATCTCTTCTACAGTTGCGCCCTTTCTCAGTGCTTCGTACATGATGAAGTGACGTTCACTGGATGGAGTGATGAGCATTTTCAGAAGCTCTTCTTTTGATTTTGTATCAAAATCTTTTGCATGTCCGAGTCCGTAGCGACCGGTTTCAAGGCTTCGGATTGCCTTCTGGAAAGCTTCCTTATAAGTCTTACCGATACTCATGACTTCACCGACTGCACGCATCTGTGTGCCGAGTTTATCTTCAACACCTTTGAATTTCTCAAATGCCCAACGAGCAAATTTGATTACAACGTAGTCTCCGTTTGGAACATATTTATCAAGAGTTCCGTATTTTCCGCAAGGAATGTCCTTCAGAGTAAGACCTGCTGCAAGCATTGCAGACACCAAAGCAATCGGGAAACCGGTTGCTTTAGAAGCAAGTGCGGAAGAACGGGAAGTTCTTGGGTTGATCTCGATGATAATATCTCTGTCTGTCTTAGGATCGTGTGCCCACTGTACGTTACAACCACCGATTACTTTAACAGAATCTACGACTTTGTGGGATTTCTCCTGTAAACGCTGCTGAACTTCTTCTGAAATCGTAAGCATTGGAGCAGAGCAGAAGGAATCACCGGTGTGAACGCCAAGAGGATCGATGTTCTCGATGAAGCAGACAGTAATCATATTACCATCTTCATCACGAACAACTTCAAGTTCAAGTTCTTCCCATCCAAGAATGGATTCTTCTACAAGAACCTGTCCCACTAAAGAAGCCTGAAGACCTCTTGCCATAACTGTTTTTAACTCTTCTTTATTATATACAAGTCCGCCGCCGGCGCCGCCCATTGTGTAAGCAGGACGAAGTACAACCGGATAACCAAGCTCATCTGCGATTGCAAGACCTTCCTCTACAGAATATGCAACCTGGCTTCTTGCCATATCAATACCAAGCTCATCCATAGATTTCTTGAATTCGATACGGTCTTCACCACGTTCGATCGCGTCAACCTGTACGCCGATAACTTTTACATTATATTTATCAAGAATACCTGCCTGTGCAAGCTCTGAACAAAGATTCAGACCAGATTGTCCTCCAAGGTTTGGAAGAAGCGCATCCGGACGCTCTTTAGCAATAATCTGTTCCAGTCTCTCCACATTCAGAGGTTCGATATAAGTGACGTCGGCAGTTTCTGGATCAGTCATAATAGTAGCCGGATTAGAATTTACCAGCACAATCTCATAACCAAGTTTACGCAAGGCTTTACATGCCTGAGTTCCAGAGTAATCAAATTCGCAGGCCTGTCCAATGATGATCGGGCCAGAACCGATAATTAGTACTTTGTGAATATCTGTTCTTTTTGACATATGTATCCTCCTAATCTTAATTGAAAAACTCTTTACCCTCTATTATATAGGAATTTCATCAAAAAGGAAAATGAAAAATGAAAAAATTATGCAGAACTATAATGAAAATAGAAAGAAAATATATAATAATAAGATTGTTGCAAATGAAAAAATCAGATATATTCTGAAAAAAACGAAAATATTACACGAATATTACGAACCTTTTGGGAAATTAATTATAGGAAAATAGAGAGGAGAAATGCTATACTGTAGAATAGAATGAAAATAATGAGCAGAAGATAAGAAGGAACAGGAGGAGAGAAAATATGGCAAAGATTTATAAAGGTGCATTGGAACTTATCGGTCATACACCGCTTATGGAAATAGTAAATATTGAAAAAGAGCTGGGATTAAAAGCAAGAGTGCTTGTAAAATTGGAGTATTTGAATCCGACGGGAAGTGTGAAAGACCGCGCGGCAAAATCTATGATTGAAGATGCGGAACAAAAAGGGATTTTAAAAGAAGGTGCAGTTATTATCGAACCTACTTCAGGAAATACAGGAATTGGTCTTGCATCAATCGCAGCAGTAAAAGGCTATCGAATGATTTTAACAATGCCGGATACGATGAGTGTAGAGAGAAGAAATATTTTGAAGGCTTATGGAGCAGAGATTGTGCTGACCGAAGGCGCGAAGGGAATGAGCGGCGCTATCGAGAAGGCAGAAGAACTTGCAAAAGAGATTCCTGATAGCTTTATTCCGGGACAATTTGATAATAAGGCAAATGCGAAGGCACATTTCCTGACAACGGGACCGGAGATTTGGGAAGATACAGAAGGTGAAGTGGATTTCTTTATTGCGGGTGTAGGAACCGGAGGAACCCTTACAGGAACCGGAGAATATTTGAAGTCAAAAAAACCGGAGATTCGAGTGATAGCATTGGAGCCGTCAGATTCTCCTCTTCTATCCGGTGGAGAGGCAGGACCGCATAAATTACAGGGAATCGGAGCTAACTTTGTACCGGCTGTGTTGAATACTGAGGTTTATGATGAGATTTTCTGCGCAGAGAGTGAAGATGCTTTTCGCGTGGCAAAACTTTTTGCTAAAAAAGAAGGGATTTTAGTGGGAATATCTGCAGGCGCTGCGCTGCATGCAGCCATCACCTATGCGCAAAAAGAAGAAAATGAAGGGAAAACCATCGTTGTTTTGCTTCCGGACAGTGCAGATCGCTATTATTCTACACCATTATTTGGAGATTAGAATTGTCAAAATGCGTCGGTTGTGATAAAGTGATATTTGGTAATATATTTCATTTTAATACAAGGGGATAGAAAATATGGAAAGAAGAGTAGGTACCATATCAAGAGGAATTCGTTGTCCGATTATCCGTGAAGGAGATAATCTGGCAGGTATTATTGTAGAGAGCGTGCTGGAGGCGGCAAAGAGCGAAGGCTTTGAACTTCGTGATCGTGACGTAATCGCAGCGACAGAATCTATTGTTGCAAGAGCACAGGGAAATTATGCATCTGTTGACGCCATTGCCAAAGATGTAAAAGAAAAATTAGGCGGAGAGACGATCGGCGTTATTTTCCCGATTCTTTCCAGAAACCGTTTTTCTATTTGTCTGAAAGGAATAGCAAAGGGCGCAAAGAAAGTAATTCTTATGCTCAGCTATCCGAGTGATGAAGTGGGAAATGCATTAGTATCTTTAGATCAGCTTGATGAAGCTGGTATTAATCCATATAGTGATGTGTTGGACGAAAAGAGATACCGTGAATTATTTGGTAAAAATATCCATCCATTTACCGGAGTGGATTATGTAGAATATTATAGCGAAGTAATCCGTGAAGCAGGCGCTGATGTGGAAGTGATTTTTGCAAATCAGCCACAGGAGATTTTAAAATATACAAAGAATGTACTTGCATGTGATATCCATTCAAGAGAAAGAACGAAGCGTATTCTGAAAGCGAATGGTGCAGAGCGCGTATATGGAATGGATGACATTCTTACAAGTCCGGTGGACGGAAGTGGATGTAATGAGCGCTTTGGACTTCTTGGATCTAACAAATCTACAGAAGAAAGCGTGAAACTATTTCCACGTGAATGTACGGATCTTGTACTGGAAGTTCAGAAGCAGATTCTTGATAAGACAGGCAAGCATGTAGAAGTCATGGTATATGGTGATGGTGCATTCAAAGACCCTGTTGGAAAAATCTGGGAGCTTGCAGATCCATGTGTATCTGTTGCAAATACGGAAGGACTTGAGGGAACTCCGAATGAATTGAAATTAAAATATCTTGCAGATAATGACTTTAAAGATCTGTCAGGTGAAGCGTTAAAAGAAGCAATCTCTAAGAAGATCAAAGAGAAAGATGATAACCTGGTGGGCAACATGGTTTCTCAGGGAACAACACCGAGACGTCTTACAGACTTGATCGGTTCGCTGTGCGACCTGACCAGTGGTTCCGGGGACAAAGGAACACCGGTTATCTTGATTCAGGGATATTTTGATAATATGACAGACAATTAAAATGGAAGGAGAGCAAGAAACATATGAAACAGGACATGATTGTTATTCTGGATCTTGGAAGCACTGAAAACACAGTGATTGCCAGACAGATTCGTGATATGGGTGTATATAGTGAGATTCATCCGCATGATATTACCCCGGAACAGATTAAAAAGCTTGATAATGTAAAAGGTATTATTTTAAATGGCGGTGTTAACCGTGTGGTAGACGGAACACCGGTAGATGTGTGTGAAGAGATTTATAAGCTTGGTTATCCGGTGATGGCAATTGATCATCCGACAGCAAAATGTGAAGAAGTGTATGATCAGATTCCGGGAGAAGATGTGTTGAAGGCATTCCTTTTTGATACATGTAAAGCGGAAGCAAACTGGAACATGAAGAACTTTGTGGAGGATCAGGTAGAACTGATCCGTAAGCAGGTGGGAGATAAGAAAGTATTGCTGGCGTTGTCCGGCGGTGTTGACAGTTCCGTGGTAGCAGCTCTTCTTATTAAAGCAATCGGTAAACAGTTAGTCTGTGTGCATGTAAATCACGGACTGATGCGTAAGGGAGAGTCTGAGAGTGTTGTAGAAGTGTTCAAAAATCAGATGGATGCAAATTTAATCTATGTGGATGCTTCTGAGAGATTTCTCGGAAAACTTGCAGGCGTGGCAGATCCGGAAGAGAAGAGAAAAATTATCGGAGCGGAATTTATCCGTGTATTCGAAGAAGAAGCAAGAAAGCTGGAAGGAATTGATTTCCTTGCTCAGGGAACGATTTACCCGGACATTGTAGAAAGCGGAACAAAGACAGCTAAGGTTGTAAAATCTCATCACAATGTAGGTGGACTTCCGGAGGATCTCCAGTTTGATCTGGTAGAGCCACTTTACTATCTGTTTAAAGACGAGGTTCGGGCTTGTGGTATCGAACTTGGACTTCCGCATGGCATGGTATATCGTCAGCCATTCCCGGGACCGGGTCTTGGCGTGAGATGTCTTGGTGCGATCACAAAAGAACGTCTGGAAGCAGTGCGCGAATCTGATGCGATTCTTCGTGAAGAGTTTGCAAACTCTGGCTTGGATAAGAAAGTATGGCAGTATTTCACAGTAGTACCGGATTTTAAATCAGTAGGTGTGAAGGATAATGCAAGATGCTTCGAGTATCCGGTGATCATTCGTGCAGTAAATACCATTGATGCTATGAGTGCAAGCGTAGAGCAGATCGAGTGGCCGATTCTGATGAAGATTACTGACAGAATCTTGAAAGAAGTAAAAAATGTAAATCGTGTATGCTATGATATGAGCCCGAAGCCTTGTGCGACGATCGAGTGGGAGTAAGATAGTTAAAGCCGATATTAACAAGTAAGCCCGTACTGATGGGATGTCAGTACGGGCTTTTTGTCGTCAAGGATGATATGTATCAGCTGGCAGAATCTAGTTCTAATCAGAACCATTGACTGCCACACTAGCCATCTGTACCGCCCTAATCTCTGGCTTTAGGTGGGAGTTCATTCCAGAGAGTAAATCCCAGAATTAAAATACCGCCTATCATTTGCCACAATGTCATGGATTCACCTAAAATCGTGACGGAAATCATAACTGCAACCAGAGGGTCGATATAGCTGAGGATTGCTGCTTTTTGTCCAGGCAATTCCTTCAAAGAAGAAAAATACATACAGTATGTCACACCGGTGTGAATGAGACCGACTATCAGTAGATTTACCCAACCTATTCCATTAAGATTCCCTAATGTCACTCCGCTTGTCATAATAACGTAAGGAACTAGAATTACAATGGCGGATAGGAATTGCAAGAACGTTCTATGGATGCCTTCTACATTCTTGATGAATTTATTCAGAAGAATGACTGTTGCATAAAAGACAGCTGCACCCAGACCGAATAATATGCCTACAAAATCGTTTCCGCTGCCAATATCACCGATACCGGTAATCAGCACAAGTCCGAGCGTTGACATGATAAAGCAAATAATCTGTTTTCCTGTAAGTTTCTCCTTAAAAAGAACAGGACAGACAACTGTAACGATGACAGGGGCAAAATAATAACTCAGTGTAGCAACAGAGACCGTTGTGTATTTGTATGCTTCAAAAAGAAGAATCCAGTTAATGCCCATCGCTACGCCTGATGCAAGAAGCAGGGGGACTTCCTTTTTTATATTTGCAAACGGAATACGCTGTTTCGTTAAAAGCAGAAATACTGCGATCAATAGTGCTGCCAAAACAGCACGATATAAAGCTAATTCGCCGGAAGAAACGGGAATGTTTCTAACAAAGATACCCAATGTTCCGAATATGGTCATTGAAGCAATCAGCATCAAACGCGGATTCATAATCTTTTTCATAAAGGTTCCTCTCAATCTGCAGGCAGAAGTTCTATTGTGATCATTAGAATAATGATTATAAGTCTTTCAGCCGTTTCTCCCTACTCGAACTGCATTTCGTAATAATGTGCATAAATTCCGTTTTCCGCTATCAATTCATCGTGCGTTCCTCGTTCGCAGATTCGGTTATCTGCGACCACAAGAATCTCGTCTGCATTTCGGATTGTGGAAAGACGGTGAGCGATAGTAATGGTTGTTCGATTCTTGGCAAGTTCTTCCAGACTCTGTTGAATCCAGCGTTCACTTTCGTTGTCAAGCGCGCTTGTCGCTTCGTCAAGAATCAGGATCGGCGGATTTTTTAAGAAGACTCTTGCGATAGAGATCCGCTGCTTTTGTCCGCCGGATAATCTTGTTCCGCGTTCACCGACAAAGGTATCATATCCATCCGGGAGTTCTTCGATAAAATCATGGATGTTTGCCTTTTTAGCAGCTTCAATAATTTCTTCCATAGTTGCTTGCGGTTTTCCGTAGGCAATATTTTCTCGAATCGTTCCGCAGAACAGATAGACATCCTGCTGTACCAGACCGATTTGATTTCTTAGACTATTAAGAGTCAGCGAGCGAACATCTTTGCCGTCAATGGTGATCCGTCCTTCGGTCACATCGTAAAAACGAGGAAGGAGCGAACAGATAGTAGTTTTCCCGCTGCCGGAAGGTCCCACCAGTGCGATTGATTTCCCGGCTTCAATCCGAAAGGATACATCAGACAAAACCGGTGTGTCATCATCACTGTAATGGAAAGATACATTTTCATAAGAGACATGCCCCTGAACATTAGTAAGCAGCGTGGCATCAGGTGAATCTTCGATTTCCGGTTTCGTGTCCATGACATGAAGAAAGCGGCGAAATCCGGACAATCCTTTTTGCATCATTTCCGTTAACTCTACGAGAATCTGAATCGGACTGATGAAAATGCCGATATAGAGAGCATACATGGCAAGATCACCTACGTTCATTAAGCCTTTGGAAATGAGAAAACCTCCGAAGACAAGAGTAGTCAGATACATCATTCCCTGGAAGAACAGGTTCCATGACATAAAACTTCCCATACAGCGATAATTATCATCTTTGGACTGAAGAAAATCGTGATTGCTCTTATAGAATTTCTGGCGTTCGATATCTTCATTTGCAAAAGACTGTACCACTCGGATACCGGCTAACGTATCTTGAAGACTGGCATTTACGTCACCGATTTTCCTGCGGTTTTCCAAAAACGTTTGCTGCATGCGCCGGTTCTGTTTTAAGGAGAAAAGGAACATGCAGACGACAAGAATTGCGAGTGGAACTGCAAGTCTCCAGTTAATGAGAAATAAAAATACAAAAGAGCCGACAATCTTTACAATGGAAATGAACAGATTTTCAGGTCCGTGATGAGCAAATTCAGAGATGTCGAAGAGATCTGATACAAGACGGCTCATCATTTGACCGGAATTGTGCTGGTCATAATAGGAAAAAGATAAACGTTCGTATTGATTGAATAATTGTTGGCGCATATCCCGCTCCATGCGGGCGCCCATCATGTGCCCCTGACAGCTCACATAATATTTACACAGGCTCTGGAGCACATACATCAGGAAAAGACCGATTGCAATGGGACCAAGAGCATGTAGAATGGTGGCGCCGTTCTTGGTGAATAAAGTGTTTGTCAGCGTGCGCAGGATCTGCGGATAAGCAAGGTCAATGGCACTGATCACAGTGGCGCACAGAAGGTCTAAGAAGAAAATTGCCCGATAAGGGGCATAGTAATGAATAAATCTTTTTAATGTCTTCATGTATACCACCTATTTATATTCTTTCTTCATTGAGAATCCGTGTCCGCGGACTTCACTGACCTGACTTACAACCATAAAGCTGTTCGGATCGATTTTGTGAATGATTTTTTCGATTTTCGGCAATTCCCTGTTGGAGATTACACTAAAGATCATCTCAGTCGGTTCATTCATATATCCGCTTGTGGCAGAAAGAGCGGTTACACCGCGGTCCAGTTCGTGAATGATGGCTTCCCGGATCTCGCCGTGTTTCTGGCTTACAACCTTCACTTCGATTCTCGTTGTTCCGAATAATAGGATTTTGTCCAATACGATCGTGTAGATCATAAGCAGTGAGATACCGTATAAAACTTTTTCGATTGGTGTGTAGGAAGCCTGGGCAAGAAGAATGATTATGTCAAATGCGTACAAGCTTACAGACACCGGAATTCGGAAAAATCGATTTAAAACGAGCGGCGGAATATCCATTCCCCCGGTAGACGCTCCGGAGCGGATGACGATTCCGAGAGAAAGTCCGATTCCAAGACCGGAGAATAAGGTGCAGAGCCACAGGTTTTCAGTTAGAACAACATCCCCAAGAAGACGCTGAAATATTTCCAGCGTGACAGGATACACAAACGTACTGATAATCGTTGTAAGTGCAAATTGTTTTCCGAGAATGATAAATCCTGCGAGCAGCATGATGATATTAAATACTAATACAAACCCGGAAATAGACAATCCGGTATAATGGTTGACAGCAAGGCCGATACCTGTCGTTCCGCCGGTCACAAGATCGGCAGGAAGAAGAAAAAGCTTTACAGTCAGCGCGTATAATACATTTCCTAAAATCACAAAAAAGACGGATACCATTTTTTGTAGTATCGAAGAATGATCTGATGTCATAATTTCCCTCCCGATAGTTTAACATACACAATTTAATTTATAAGAATCCTAACATACCTTACTATACATTTTTTAAAATCGCAACTATTAATCTTAGAAAAATCAGGGATTTTATAGTATAATGTTTTTTATCAATTTGAAAACAGGAAGAGGGAAGGTAAGTGTTATACAGTATACCCGATTATTATAAAGAATTTAGCTGTACAGCGGATCAGTGCGAGGATACGTGCTGCGCGGGCTGGCAGATTGTTGTGGACCGAAAGGCGCTTAACAGATACCGTCATGTGAGCGGAGTGTTTAAAAAAGATTTAAGACGAGGAATTAACTGGAAAGAGGGTACATTTCGGCAGTCAACAGAGAAGCGCTGCGCTTTTCTGGATGAAGATAACCTGTGTCGGATGTATAAGAATCTAGGAGAAAAAAGCCTTTGCAGAACATGCCGGTTATATCCAAGGCATATCGAAGAATTTGAAAATGTCAGAGAGATCACACTGTCTGTGTCTTGTCCTGAAGTGGCGAAGCTTCTTCTTGAGAAGGAAGAACCGGTTTGTTTCTTAAGTTATGAAAAAGAAGGCGAGGAGACTTATGAGGAATTTGATTATCTTCTGTATTCCATGCTGGCGGGCGCAAGAGAGGTCATGATCGGGATTGCGCAGAATAGAGATAAGCCTCTTAGTGAACGGATTCTGCTTGTGTTGGGATTAGCGCACGACATAGAGAGACGCGTGCGAAGTGGCAATTTATTTACTTGTGAAGAGCTGTTTGATAAATATGAATCAGAAGCCGCAGGGAAATTTGTGCACGGTCGGCTTGCGCACTATATGCAGCAGGAGGAGCGACGTTATAAAGAAGGGAAACACCTGTTTCGAAAGCTGTACCGATTGGAAGTGCTGAAAGAAGATTGGCGGCGGGTCTTGCAGGAGAGCGAACTCCTTCTATATAAAGAAGGAGGCAAAGCTTACAGCGAAAACTGCCGGAGATATGAACAGTGGATGAATGAGAAGATTCCGGACTGGCAGGTTAAATGTGAGCAGCTATTTGTATATTTCCTATATACCTATTTTTGTGGAGCAGTCTATGATGCGAGAGTATATGGAAAAGTGCAGATGGCAGCAGTGAGTGTCTTGCTGATTAGTGAATTGTGGAAGGCAAGATGGCTTCGAAACGAAGGAGTCCTTGATCTGGAAGATTTGACGGAAATTGTTTATCGCTATTCCAGAGAACTGGAACATTCAGATGAAAATTTGGAATTATTTGAAATGATGATGGAGAAAACCAAAATTCCGGTTTAAAAATAATAAAAGAAAGATATGAAGGAGGAAGAATCATGATTGAAATTCAAAAAGAATTGTGTATAGGATGTGGAGCCTGTGTGAAAGATTGTCCGGGAAAGGCGCTTGCCATAGAAGAGGGAAAGGCTGTCTATAAAAGGGAGTGTATTCACTGTGGGCATTGTGTTGCCATTTGTCCGGTAAATGCAGTTTCTATTCCAGAGTATGATATGGAAGAAGTAGAAGAATATAAGGAAGAAACATTTACAGTAGCGCCGGAGAATTTTCTTCATGCAGTAAAATTCAGAAGAAGTATACGAGATTTTCGTCCGGAACCAATCGAGCAGGAAAAAATGGAGCGGATTATAAATGCGGGACGTTATACAGCAACGGCGAAGAATCGTCAGGCATGTAAATTTATCGTATTAAGAGAACAACTGGAAGAATTTAAGGAACTTGTGTGGAAAGAAATGCCTTCCATATTAGAGGTGTTAAAAGAGACTGCGCCTGCATATGCGAGAGCTTTTGAATTGTTTTACTTAAAGCATCAGAAAAATCCAAAAGACGATACATTTTTCTTCAATACAACTTCATTTTTAGTAATCGCATCCCAAAATCCTCTGGACGGAGGGCTTGCGGCAGCCAATATTGAAAATATGGCGGTGGCAGAAGGAGCCGGAGCTCTTTACAGCGGATATATGATGCGGGTGATTGAAGCTAGTCCGGTGTTAAAAGAATGGCTTGGCATTTCGGAACTTCCGGTATCCTGCTGTATGCTTCTTGGATATCCGGCAGTGTCTTATAAGCGCACTGCACCGAGAAGAAAAGGGAATATTGAGTGGAGATAAAGTGCGAAGAACAAGATAGAAACGACGATAGAAGGGAATGAATCAGGCATGAATAAAAAAGAAGTATTGGAGATCCGTAAGCAGTTTACACCTGAAAACTGTGCAATTACGCGTATTTGTGGATGTTATGTTGACCACGAGAAAGAGAAGAAGACAGAGCTGAAAAAAGCTTTTTTGTCTCTTCCGGAAGAAGAAGGATTCAAATATTTTGATATTTTCAAACACACGCTTTCCGGCACACTTGGGAAAAATCTTATCAATATGGAGTTTCCGTTAGAACAGGAGTTACCGGGAGGAACACAGGAATTCTTGTTAAAGCTTCGGGACAGTAAGCTTCAGGATGATCTTCTGATTGAAGAGTTTTATGATAAAGTGATTGCAAACTATAATTACGGAGAAAATTATTATATTATTTTAATCCATGCGGTTTATGACGTTCCGGGGAAATCAACCGACGGATTGGAAATGTTTGATGCTTCGGATGTTGTATATGAGCATCTTATGTGCAGTATCTGTCCGGTGAATCTGACGAAAGCCGGGCTTACATATAACGCAGAAACAAATAATATTGAGGATCGCATCCGTGACTGGTTTGTGGAGCTTCCGGTGAAGGGGTTTTTGTTCCCGGCATTTAATGACCGTGCTTCTGATATCCATCACATTTTGTATTATTCCAAGAAGCCGGAAGAGTTACAGCCGGACTTTATTGCAAATGTGCTTGGAAGTCAGATTCCGTTGACTGCAAAGGATCAGAAGACAACCTTCCAGACAATCATCAGTGATACATTAGGTGAGGAATGCGATTATGAAGTGGTTCGCAATATCCACGATAACCTAAATGAAATGATCGAAGCGTCAAAGGAAGAACCGGAACCATTGGAACTTGCGCGGATGGATGTGAAGAAGCTTTTCGCAAAAAGTGGTGTTGCCGCAGAAAAAATGGAAACTTTTGACGAGGACTTTGCGGAAATCGTGGGAGAGAAGAAAACACTGCTTGCGTCAAATATTGCCAGCACGAAGACTTTCCAGATTGAGACTCCGGATGTGGTTGTAAAAGTAAATCCGGAGCGCTCTGATCTTGTAGAGACAAGAGAGATTGACGGAAGAAGATGTCTTGTGATTGCAATTGATGATCATTTGGAAGTAAATGGAATCGAAGTGCGGAAATAGGACGACGAAAACAGAGTAAATATAGCCCGACAGGTAAAAACTTTGAAAAAAACACGGGAAACAGAAAAAAAGTATTTGCCAAACATGATATTCTATGATAGAATATCATTTGTTAGCGGAGATGGCGGAATGGCAGACGCGCTAGATTCAGGTTCTAGTGGGAGTTATCCTGTGAGGGTTCAAGTCCCTTTCTCCGCATTGAATATGGAAGAAGGAATGCCGTAAACAATAGAGTTTGCGGTATTTTTTTGTTCTCTAAAGCAGAAAAAGGGGCATAAAAGGGGCAAACTATAAAATCTTGATATCCTTAATCTGCTGATTATCTTTCTCTTGCATCTTTTTCGTAACATGGTGATAGATTTCTCTCGTAATCTTGCTATTACTATGCCCCAGTCTACGGGAGATAACTTCCAAGCTCACACCCTGCTCAGCCATAAGGGCTACATGTGTATGCCTCATAACATGGCTAGTTATCTTAATAGGTTTTTCTAAAACTCTTTCTGATACTTCCCCAAGATACTTATTGTAAGAGTAGTAGTTTAAATAATTTCCGCAGATATCACTTATAAAGAGATCAGAGTTATATCCACAGGCGAACCGTTCTTGTTTCATAAAAAGCTTTATCTTTCTGCAAAGAGTGTATAATTCGTCCTGCATGTAGATTACACGGTATGATTTTTCAGTTTTTGGATAGTTTGTTGCCTTATTAACTGCATCCCTTGTCTTTGTGATATGGATTTCTCTCTTATTTAGATCTACGTCGGTATCACTTAGAGCAATCGCTTCTCCAATGCGGAGACCGGAGAGAGCAGTCAATTCTGCCAGCATTCGCCATTTGGGCACGGACATATTATCAAGTAAAAGCTTAAGCTCTTCTGATTCCAGAAACTTTTCCTCCAGTTTTTCCTGCTTTGCGACATCCTTTTCCTTTTCCAATTTATCAAGCCATCGTATATCCTCAATATAATCGTTTTTATACCCCCATCGTATAAGCGCCTTAAGACGCGTTATACGCTCGTTTGTGGTTCCGGTGTCTTCTCCTTCGGCTTGGAGCTTTTGGTTCACATATCCGGCACTCAGGCGAGCCACAACGGTATCTTCTCCAAGGATACGCATTAAGGACTTGCAGGCATGGTAATTTCGTGTACACGTGGAGGCTCGTCTCTGCGTCTTCTGGCTTGCAGCATACAGATCAACCAATTCAGACAGCCTTAAGTTTTTTTGTTTTACCGGAGTCATGATACCGGCAAGAGCCTGATCTATCTTTTCATTCAGTGCCGCTTGAGCAAGTTTCCTTGTTCTGGCGGTGTCTTTGTCCATGATCACGGATACACGCTGGGACTTTAGTGTTAGAGGGTTTTTGTAGCGCTCTACAAATTTAACCTTTCCATTTTTTAATGTTTCTGACCACATAATCATCTTCCTTTCTTAAAATTAGGTACAAAAATAACAGCCAGAGAACTTTCGTTCTCTTGCAAGGCTGCTCTGAAGATGATACAATATTTTTGGTCGAAATGCTGTAGCATCTCCGGAGGTGTTATAGTTAAGTCGTCCTGTCTCTGCTGTGCGGAGAGGGCGCGTTACCGTCTCGGTGAGCCAACACTGGGGCGGTTTTCTTTATATTAATTATTGTAATGGTTTCGGTACAAATAATTCTTGAATATCACTTTCTATTGATGCAGGAGAGAAACGTTCAGTACTTTTTATTTGTTCGACCGTTAACTTACCTTTGATTGTGCAATCAATCTTGCCGTCTTTCATAACATTACCAACGATTTCTACGTATTCATAATCTGGTAAGGTTTCCTTGTCTAAATCATTCATGTAGGAAGATGTTTCAGTATAAAATTCAGCGATAATTCCCTGTTTGGTTTTTGTTCCGTCTAATTGGAGATTTAAAATACCCATTTTATCTTCATCTTTCCATATAATATCTTTATTATTGTCAAGTGTTTTCTCTGCGCTTGTTTTGGTATCAGCGTTAGACGGTTCAGGTGTTGTTCCTGTTAGATTGTGGATTAGACCAGAAATTACGCCTATTGCTAAAAAAGCAACGACGACAAGTAAAATAATTTTTCCTTTTTTCATTTCTTCTTCCTCTCTTTCCTCTTTTAACCTACATTGAGAAATCTATCCTACCAACGTTTAAGTTGGGGATGAACATTATATAATAATTATCCAGTGTGGTTCCAACACCGTATTTGTTGCGGTAACACGCCACACATTCTTCTAAGAATTCTTCTGTAACGTCCAGATACTCAGCCATTTCATATCGGCTTTGACATCCATGCTCGAATGCTTCGACGATTCCGGTAAGCCCGATCAGTTTATTGTAAGCCCACAAGCGTGCTTGACGTTCCTGTTTTCGGTTTCCGGTCAAATCCATGTCTAAGATGTTTCCGACAGAAGTGTGATGGTGTCCAAGTTCTTCTGCAAGAGTGCAAGCCTTTTTCTTGGATGTCTCTATATCTTTTCTAATACCTATTTTATTTCCTTTTATCCGCCCATCGCTAGAGCGTAGTGGGAGTTCCTTTACTTTAAGCCCTGTATCGTTTGCTTCATCTAAAAGTGCTTCGTAATTGTTCATCGTATAACACCTCCGATGTAAGTCTAGCATATTAGATGGTCAATAATTAGGACTTACCACTTTCCGTCCATTAAGTCGTCATCGTGCTTACGCATTTCATCAGTGACTTCGATATCAGTACGTTCGTGTGCTGCTTGGGTTTCTAAATCAGCCTCCATGTTTTGCAGCACCAAAAGATTATTAATGTAATCACCTGCCTTTTTTTTATTTGTATTAGATAATTGGCAAAGTGCAAGCCAATAGGCAAATAAGCGTTTTTGTGTATCTTTTGGAAAAGAGTGCATTTGCAGTAGTATCTCTTCCACATCAGTAGATATGTTATAATCGCAAGGATTATCGCTCCATCCCATTAGATCTGCAGGTGTTGTTTCTAATACTTTAGCTAATGGTTCTAATACAGTAATTGGTAAGTCTTTGATATCATCTTTTTCATATCTATAAACTGTGGCTCTATTTTTTCCAAGTTTATCTGCAACTTCGTCAACCGTTAGGTGTAATTCAAGTCTTCTATTTTTTATTCTCTGGCCAATTGTCAATGTATTCACCGCCTTCCATGTCCATGATTGTATTATAATACAAATATCGCAAATATGCAACTGGAAATATGATAAAGGAATAAAAAAATCGCACAAAATGCGAAACAAGTATTGACACAGAGTAGATAAGAGTATAATATATAGTTAGTCGCATGTAGTGCGAATGGTTAACTTGGAAGTGAGGTGAAAAAAATGGTGAATGTAAACAAATTAAAAGCAAAAATGGTAGAACTTGAAATTAATGCAGATGAACTGTCAGAAAAGATTGGAATGGATAGAGCGACATTCTATAGGAGATTATCAGTTGGAGGACAAACATTCTCTATTAAAGAAGTCGATATGATCTGTAAAGAACTTTGTTTAACCAAAGACGAAGTTAATGACATTTTTTTTAGCCAATTTGTCGCATAAAATGCGAATCCCGATTTCAAACAGAACCAGAAGAGGAGGTGGTGTAAGAAATGTATGCGAATAAACTAACTCTCGCAAAGATCTTCGGTGTATCCCCGCCGACCGTATATCGAAGAATTGAGGGAATCAAAGCGGAAATCGGAACCAGATATAACCGGTACGCGATTCTTGACAATGTGGTAAGCGTGGCGGTATTCGCTGATTATGACAAGTATCACAGGCAGTTAGAGGACAAAAATCTTCGGAAGTACGTTCCAGAGTTCAGTCCAAAGGAAGCAAGTGAGTATATGTTCGAGAAGAATTTAGAGGGGATTAGGAGGGGAAAACAGTGAAAAGTAACAGCATTAAGGCAAAACGCCAGAGAAGAGACATTCTGACCGGAGTATTAATCGGCTTCGGCAGCGGAGTGGTAACGGCAGGATTATTTTTGATTGTGCTATTGGTTTACTGCCGGATGGCAGGACCATTGTAAGGAGGTGATGAGAATGAAGAAAGTAGCAACAGAGATTCCGGAGAATGAGTTCAAGGAGTTCCTAAAACAGCTGAAAAAGGAGGTACTTATGATGAAGAATGACGGACTCGGCTATGTGTCTATCACATGTGCACTGGCGAAAAAACTCACGTTATCAGCTGGGTTCGATGATGAGCTTACGTTCACAGCCAGCCAGATCAAGAGCATTCTTGACTTGGCCAAATAAAAAAAAGCGCCCTTAAATGAGCCGGCAAGCTCGGGCGCCTAAGAAAATATTCAATTAAATTATATCGAAGTAAAGGAGTTTAGTCAAATGATTAAAGTAGATAATAGAGAAGTTTATATGAACGGAACTGGTTTGGAATTATTAACAGATTTATCTATTATTTCCGATCATCTTAAAAAAATCATGATGGAAGACGGTGACATAAGTGAAAAAGAGGTCGATGAAGCAATTATAAATGCGGTTAAGATTGGACTGAAAGGCTTGCCGAAGAAAGAAGCTCATCCAGACGATATGAAGAACATTGACTGGAATGCGGATCACGTAAAGAAAGCAGTGGACAGGCTGTTTGATGTGTTGTTTGGTGGAGTTATTAAGGAGGGAGAATAATGGCAAATTTATATGAAATTAATGAGCAGATTTTAAATTGTGTAGATATGGAGACAGGAGAAATTGTTGATTCGGATAAGTTGCAGGACTTACAGCTTGCGTTTGATGAAAAAGTGGAGGGGATTGCTTGCTGGATTAAGAATCTTCTTTCCGATGCAGCTGCTATTAAGGCGGAGAAAGACGCATTAGCGGAAAGGGAAAAGGCATGTAAGAATAAAGCGGAATCTTTAAAGAACTACTTATCAAGTGTTTTATCCGGTACTAAGTTTAAAAGTCCGAAAGTATCAATTTCTTATCGAAAATCAGAATCGGTTGAAGTAGTGGATGTAACTAGGGTTCCTGAAGAGTTCCTGAAATATGCCGAACCGACGGTGGATAAAACAAAAGTTAAAGAGGCTATTAAGAATGGAATGGAACTTAAAGGTGTTTCTTTGATAGAAAAGCAGAACATTCAGATTAAATAGGGAGGTTAGTGATGGTGGATGGATTAATACATATTCCGGCAAGAAAGAAGCAGCCAGTCGAAGAGCAAACTGTCGTGAAGCTTACGCCGGAAGCATATAACGCATTAGTAGATATTTATAATGAATCAACATTATCCTTAAAGCAGATTGCCAGTTTGCTAATTGTAAAATCTGTAGATAGGGTTGTATTTGATAAGGAGGACGGAAGATAAATGAGCAAAGTAATTTGTATTGCCGGAGAATCAGGCTCCGGAAAAACGACAAGCATGAGAAATCTAGATCCGAAGACAACATATTATATTGATGCAGATTGCAAGGGATTGTCTTGGAAGGGGTGGAGAAAGCAGTATAACACAGAAAATAGGAACTATAAAGCAACGGATGATGCGAATATTGTAAGGCAGTATATCAAGAGATTGGCAGAAGGATGTCCGAACATCAAAGTTATTGTAATTGACACAATCAACGGACTTATGGTAGCTGATGAGATGCGCAGGAGCAAGGAAAAGGGATATGACAAATGGGTGGACTTGGCTGCGTGCGTGTGGGACTTGGTGTGTGAGTGCTATACCTACAGGGACGATCTAACAATAATTTTCACAGCGCATACCCAGACGGATCACGATGAGAACGGCTATATGTTTACGAGAATCAAAACTTCCGGGAAGAAACTGGACAAGATTGTGCTTGAGAGTAAGTTTACAACTGTGCTCCTTAGCAAATGTGTTGATGGGCAGTATAAATTTGAAACACAAGCAAATAACAGCACAGCAAAATCTCCGCTGGGAGCGTTTAAAGAATTTGAAATCGATAACGATATTGTAGAAGTAATTAAAGCATTGGAGGACTTTTAACATGAAAAAACCTAACAACTACGAAAATACACAGGCGCAGGGGGAGTTTACCCCCGTGGAGCTTGGCGGTCACTATCTGATCATTAAAGAAGTTTTAGAAATGCAGTCCAAAACTGGAAAAGATATGATAAAAATTTCTTTTGATTTTTCTACCGCAGACAAACAGGCGGGATATTTCACGGAAGTATTTAAAAACGACATCCGACCGGAAAAGAAGTGGTCGAATCAGGCAACGCAGTACATTTTGACAGAGGACCAAGATGGAAATTGTAGCCGGTCATTTAAAACATTCCTTACTTGTGTAGAACACTCCAACACAGGGTTTGAAACACAGTGGGGAGACAATTTCGGAGCTCAGTTCAAGAATAAAATCGTCGGGGGAGTATTTGGACCTCAGATGGATTATTACGATGGAAGAGAGCGCGAGAAAAGAGTCCTTCGCTGGTTTATTTCCACTGACAAGGTGAAAGAAGCGCAGGTTCCAGAAATGTCGGAAACGCAAGCCTACAAGAATCGAATGAATGGTTATCATCCGGCATCCACTCCGGTAGGAGATGGCTTCATGAACATCCCGGACGGAATTGATGAAGAATTACCATTTAATTAGGGGTGATGTTGTGGATATACAAATTGATACAAGAGAAAAGCAAAGAGCTATTCGAAAAATCATTAAGACATTCGACGATCATGGTATTAAGCATTTTTCGAGCAAGCTTATGGTTGGGGATTACATGTCCTTAGATAATCCCCGGCTTATTATTGACAGGAAGCAGAATTTGCAGGAGCTCTGTGGAAACGTCTGCCAGCAACATGAGCGGTTTAAACGTGAGCTGCTAAAGGCGATAGATGCAGGGATACAGATCGTGATACTTGTGGAGCATGGACCGGACATAAAAACGCTGGAAGATGTTTATTTTTGGAAGAACCCAAGGAAGCACGAGGTGCGGTGGAGATGGGTTAACGGAAAGCGAGAGAAATATATTGTTTCCTCAAAAGCGGTTGACGGAAACCAATTATATAAATCTCTGTGTACGATTCGTGACCGGTACAATGTACAATTTGAGTTTTGTGAAAAGAAAGATACTGGGGACGAAATTATCCGTATATTAAGCGGTGAGCGCTATGACCAGTGATGATATCAAAAAAATATATAGTATGCAAGATATTATTTATAAATGTGGGCTTGGGCATCCGAACCGAGCAGGCTTTATCAGGTGCCCGTTCCACAACGAAAAAACTGCATCTATGAAGATATATCGAGATTCGTATTATTGCTTTGGTTGCGGAGAAAATGGAGATATCTTCACTTTTCTACAGAAATTCTACGGAATTCCATTTAAAGACGCTTTTAGAATGCTTGGCGGATCATATGAGAAACCGACGTTTTCGTCTAACCTTGCTATATATAAGGCGAAAAAGGAGCAGGAAATGCGTAAGAAGAAGGAAGAGCAACTCAAAAGGAAGCAGGAACATAACAATATGCTGATCGATATATACCGAGATTGGATGAACCGGTCAGAACCATTATCTGATACATGGTGCGATTGCTGCAATGCATTGCAACTAGAATTATATCATCACGAAATCTTAAACGAAGAAAGGGCAGGACGTTGAAAAATTTAATTGAATATGACAAAAAAAGCATCCTGTCGGAGGAAGTGTTTATTGAGGTATTCGAGCAAGAAGATGTAATACTGCAGGCGAGGATGTTGCTATCTCTTCAAGATCGGGCGAAGGAACTTGGAGTGAAACAGAAATTTGATGATCTTGTAAAAGTTTATAAAAGTGTGGATCGGGAAAGGCGAAAAAGTAAGGCATCAAAAACCATGCTGGATCAATGGACAAATTTTACCGGTCCATATGACAACATGATGTGTGGTGCCTGGATTGCTGGTGATGATGGAATACATACATTTAATAAGGATTATTCGAATGAGGTCCTTGCCTGTTATCATCCAATACTTCCGATCAAGCGAATGAAAAACTTAGAGACAGGAGAAGAACAACTCCGAGTAGCTTATAAAAGAAACCATTCCTGGAAAGAGATCACAGTGCCCAAAGATTTAGTGTCGTCTGCCAGCAAGATTGTCTCTCTTTCAAAACTGGGTGTGGCCGTTACGTCAGAAAATGCGAAGCTGTTGGTAAAGTATCTTTCAGATGTGGAGAACTTAAATGATGACGCAATTCCGGTTCAGATGTCGAGCTCTAAACTTGGATGGATTGGTGATGGGTTTATCCCCTACGATACAGAGATTGTATTTGATGGAGATATGCAGTTTAAGTCGGTTTTTGAAAGTATTTCATCTAATGGAAATAAAACTGTATGGATAGATTATATTAAAAATCTTCGCAAGACAGGAAGAATGGAAATCAAATTCCTTTTAGCTGCTTCGCTGGCGAGCGTGTTAGTCGCTCAAGTTGGAGCACTTCCGTTTATCGTGGATCTATGGGGAGAAACTGAAGGTGGAAAGACAGTGGCGCTTATGATGGCTGCATCCGTTTGGGCGAACCCGGCAGATAGTCAGTATATTGGAGATTTTAAAACTACAGACGTGGCGCTGGAAACAAAGTGTAATCTATTAAATCATTTGCCGCTTATGTTGGATGATTCCTCTAAGACCAGTGCCAGAATCAGGGATAACTTTGAAGGAGTTGTGTACGATCTGTGTTCAGGAAAAGGAAAGAGCCGATCAAATAAAGAACTTGGGATTCGCAGAGAAAATAACTGGAAAAATGTGATTATAACAAATGGTGAGCGTCCTTTGTCTTCTTATGTAGGACAGGGCGGAGCAATCAACCGAATCTTGGAGGTTGAGTGTAAGGATCATGTGTTTCCGGATCCACAGGAAGCAGCAGAAACATTTAAGAAAAATTATGGTCATTTAGGAAAACAATTTGTGAAGGTTTTGAAAAAGCTTGGTAGGGACGGAATAAGAGAGATACAACAGGAGATTCAGCGTAAAGTCTATAAAGAAGATAAGATGCAGAAGCAGAGCATCTCATTATCTATCGTGCTCACTGCTGACAAGATTGCCACGGACTATATCTTCCATGATGGAATGTATATAGACATCTCGGAAGCGCAGGAAGTTCTTGTGGATCATTCGGAGTTATCTGAGCATGAAAGATGCTATAACTATTTACTTGACAAGATAAGCATGAATAATCAGCGTTTTGACACAGAAACCAAAGTGGAAAAATGGGGAATTATTGAGGACGGATACGCAATTATTTATCTACAGGCATTTAAGGAATTATGTAATCAGGGCGGATTTTCTGATAAAGCGTTCCTTGCCTGGGCAGATAGGAACGCGGTGATTCAAACATCCAACGGACGCTTGAATAAACTAAAAAAGATAAATGGGAAGCCGAAGCGCTGCATTTTCCTTAAGCTTAACGAGTATGAGGATGAGGACGGATTTGAGCCAGAAGATCTATATGATCAGGAAGAACTACCGTTTAGATAAAAGGCAAAGAGGGTAACCGGTAACCAAGGTAACCGAGTAACCGCGCGTTTTCTATATATACATATATGTGTGTGGGTGTGTGGATGGAACACAGACACAAAGTCCCCTATAAGGAAAATCAATGGTTACCTTGGTTACCATAAAGTGAAATACCCGAAAAACCGCATAAAATCAATGAAAAACAGGGTAACCGAATTGTGGTTACAAAATTGTAAGAATGGTTACGTTGGTTACGGAGGATAGGAATATGGAAGATATTATACAGAGAATCAGCAACATTTACAACGATTGCTGGAAAAGCTATAAGCAATATTTATCAGATAACAATATGGCAGCATACAATAAGAGATCCAAAGAGCTCATGGAAAAATATTCGTGCAAATCGGACATTACAGACCTGCTGCTATGGTTTGCTGGAAAAGTAAATGCTCTGCACGAAATCTATATGGGAGGTGAGGGACATGTCAATCATTCGTAGCATTAGAGGTGGAAGCGCCGGACTGAATGAAGAAGATAGGCTGACAATTGCAGGACTTCTAATAAAGGCAGGATATAGGGTACAGATTGGTTATCGCGTTATTCCTGGGAACACAAAAGGCAAGAAGGAGTATGTGATTGAATATGAAGAAATTGAGCAGAAAGAATGTGCTGAGAAATGAAATTCCGGGACAGATGAGTATTGAGGACTTTCCGGAATATCTACCGGAAAGTAATAGCAGGGGGGGGGGCAAATGAGCAGGGCAGAGGTAAGGCGCCGAAAGCGCGAGAATGAAAAGAAGGCTAAGACATTCGTAATGACCGCCGAGGAACTCCAAAAAGTCCGGTTACAGGAACGTGAGAAAGTTAAACAGGAGCTCCGAGAGCGTGAGGATGAGCTGGCAGAACAAATATGGTTCATGCTCTTGGCAATACCGACCAATGTCTTGATTGCCGATTACTGGCCAAAGACAGCCAGGAAACGGATTCCGGAGTTCGTAGAAAAGTGTATGGATCTCTATCAAGCGTGGGAACAGGGTGCGGTAGATATGACACAGATGCAGGCTTTAACGGAAGAGTATGCCAAGATAAAGCTTGTTAAAGAGGGCACGGCAACAGCCAAGGTTGCAAAAAAGATGTAATAAGATAGGGTAAAAATAAAGGTGAGTATACGTAACTAAAAATAGCAGCGGACTAATAGTCTTGCCGGACCGTCCACTGCTCATCTTTCTAAGGACATTATAACACATGCGTCCTTAGGAGACAAGGAGGACGATGTTATGTGTACGAAAAAAGAAGAATT
>ERZ791871.610-NODE-610-length-42084-cov-4.556425_pt1 | contig 42084 bp, 34 predicted proteins | sample MGYA00510280_ERZ791871 | MGnify/ENA primary metagenome ERZ791871 (study PRJEB30046, sample SAMN00792111) | human gut metagenome | study: EMG produced TPA metagenomics assembly of the A metagenome-wide association study of gut microbiota in type 2...
GTTCTTCCGGTGTCTCTGGCTGCTCCGGCTGCTCTGGTTCTTCCGGTGTCTCTGGTTCTTCCGGTGTCTCTGGCTGCTCCGGCTGCTCTGGTTCTTCCGGTGTCTCTGGCTCTTCCGGTGTCTCTGGTGTCTCCGGCTCTTCCGATGTCTCTGGCTGCTCCGGCTCTTCCGATACTTCCAGCGTCTCTAACATCTCCGGTTCTTCTACTACCTCTGATCTTTCTTGTATCTCTATAGCCTCAACTGTCTCTTCACCATCTGTTGCATAGGCTGCAACGCCAGAAGACAATACTGATGTTGTGACAACTGCGGCACTAAGAAATACACACATAGTTTTTGGGTATTTCATTAATCGTAAGTCCTCTCCTTAATAACTGTGTTCACTGTGTTACGTTTCTTTCAGCCGGGAACTGATCATATTAAGCACCGCACCCAAAAGAATAATACATACTGCCCCTACCTTGCCGTAAAAAGAAGTCATGATTGCCATCACCTTCCCCAGATAAGGAATCGTCAATACTACTTTTCCTATAAAATTGTCGTACGGTACCGGTGTTGGATCTTCACCGCTATTGGCATCTCCTTTTGTCCTAAATGTACCGGATACAACACTGTTCTTTACAACTCGATGGGTAATAATACTGCCTTCTTCAATAGAACTGTAAAAAGCAATAATATCTTTTTCTTTTATCACTTCCGGTTCTGTCTCCTGAATGTAGATCAAGCTTCCGACCTTAATCTTCGGCTCCATACTGCCGCTGATCACATTGTACATATGGAAGCCAAAGACTCCCGGAAGAACCAGCAAAGAGCACAGGATAATCACGGCCACAATCAATCCTGTTCCGGTAATGCTGCACATTCTTCCGGCCAGACTATTCTTTTTCTTTCTTCTGTCTCTTGCACTCATAACTATCTTTTTCTACGCTTTTTCAGGTACGCCGCAGCTACGATCAGCGCCACTAATGCCATAGCTCCAACCCCTATATAAACCGGCAGATGGCTCATAACCGTACCTGGACGGTCTTTCTTCACATTGGCAAGTGGTACCTCTTCATCATCCAGATTAACCAGATCCTGTGGCACCTCTTCATCCGGTGCTTCTACAAGTCCATCAGCTTCAGCTTCTACGTCTGCATCTCCGGCCGCTCCTGCTCCGGCTGCTCCGTCTCCTCCTGCTGCCCCTCCGGCTGCCGTACCTGTGCCGGTTCCTGCATCTGCTGCAGGGGGTGTTGTTACCGTACCCGCTGCTGCTGCCGTATACGTAAAGGTAAATACATTTTCCGACTCATTGGCGGACAATGTCTTCACCAGATTCCATGCTTGTGGCAGATATCCATCTACATAACGGGAGGATACATACTGACGCTCTCCCGGATTGCCATAATAAGTATCACTGTCGAGTAAAGCATTGCCTGCGGTATCTACATACTGTACGGTATAAGCTACCATATCTCCCTTAATGCCGTAAGCAGCCACGAAATCCCTGTTGCCGTCTACCCGGAAAGTTCCCTGAACTGCTTCTGACTCCTCTCTTCCGGCCTGAGCAACACCTCTTACATAATATCTCTCATCTACAGCCTTAACTGCATCCTGTGCGTTGATATATACCGTATCCCCGTACTTTAAACCAGATACCATGATACAATCACCGCTCCTTGATATGCTTCCTCCTGTAGCTGTCACTCCGCCTCCTGTCAACGCTCCAATCTTCGGGTCACCTGCATAGACTCTTACTGTATAGGTATATCCTTCCACTGCAAATGCAGTCTGGCTAAGCAGCATCACCACCACTGACAGAAGCAGAAGACTTGTAAATAATTTTCTCAACCGCCTCATATTATCTTCTCCTCCTTCTTTCTGCCCGTGTATCTCTGTTATCGGCTCCGCGTGCGCCAGAATATGATACCATCTCCTCATCCCTGCTGCCACGCAGACGGAGGAATACGATCAGTAAAAGTACAAGCCCTGCTCCCAGCATCATAAGAACAAACAGCATAATTCTTGTCTGGTCTCCCGTCTTCACCGTGCTTCTCGGAGACCCCGTCCCCGGAACCTGTCCTGCGGACTGTACAAGCTCTGTTGCGAAGTTCATCTGAAGCCTTGCAAGAGTATTCTGATAGGCGTTGCCCTGTGTCTGACCATCAAGCGCTACTTTAAGTTTTACTGTTCCTGTATCGCCGTTACCCATGCGCTCCAGATAAAAATATTCATCAAGTGTTGTTGTTGCTCCGTGAAGTCCTACGCCATTATAGCGTCCTTCTCCTCCGAACTTCTCACTGGAGTAGAGAATTGTTGTCTCTCCTCCGGCATCGGTATAAGTAAGAAGATAATCATACGCACCACCTGATGCATTTCCGGCATCCTCCAGCGCTTCAAGCACCTGGTTTCTCATATACCAGTCTACCTGCCCATTATAATTATTCTTCAAAGCAATCTTAAGCTCCACAGAATCACCCGGCTGCATATTCAATATCTCATCATCCATATTTGCATTCGTGAAATTACTGCTCATTTTGCTTCCGTTAAAGACAACCTGCCACCCGGAAGCTCCCTGTCTGTCTTCTGCAAATGCTGTCATAGAGGACAGAGCCAGAAGCAGAATCAGACTTAACGCTAAAAATCTTTTCTTCATGATCTCATTCCTCCCTATAACATTCCAAGAGCCGCTGCATCTACGCCCCATGCACTGCGGATCGCATCCTGTGCATTATGAGTCTGTACTGCATCTACCTCTACATCAACATGGAACTGTACTCCATCATATTTGTATGTGGTTGTAATGACATTGTTTTCCTGTGTTACTTCCACCTCTTTGGCAATCTTACTGTCAATCACAATACCATCTGCAAAATCTGCCGTAGAGCTTCCTGCCGGAAGGACCCCCTTATAATACAGCTCCGTACATTCCTGATCCTCGGCATCTGGATTCGGATTGATCCACTGTCCGGAGTTGACAAGATTTAGTCTGATCAAATCAGGAGACAGGCTTGTTTCCTTGGTGCTGCCATCTTCCTTCATCCAGTACTTATAGATTCTTACACGAACATACTGATCGATGGTTCCGCTGTTTGCAACTGACAAGGTTTCATCATATTTCTTACCAAGCTTCAGCTTCTCGTTCTCTCCCAGCATATTCTGAAGCAGTTCCCCGCTTGTTTCATTCCACTTATCATTCTCATAATTACGGCTGCTTACTACTTCTCCATTCTCCAGAAGGCTTACACCGATCTGGTTGACTGTAATCTCTGCCGAATAATTCTCACTATAATACGCAAGAGCCGCTCTTGTACTTCCAAGCGCACTTCCAAGGAGCAGTACCATTGCAAGGGCTAATAATACATACGTCGTCTTCTTTCCACGAGAGTTTCTTCTGTTCTTCATTATTTGTCAGCCTCCTCTCCTGTACTACTATAAACAACGGCATCCCAATCAGCTGTCGCATTACCACCCTCATCATAGATAACCGGTGTACACTCCTGAACAACCACTACGTTGAAGTCCTGAGGCTGTTCCCCTGTGTATTCAATCTTAACATCCAGTACCTCTGTCTTTTCACCCGGCGCCACGATCGGTTGGTAATACCAATAACCGTCATCGTTAAACGTCCAATTAGTACCTGCTGGCGTACACATTACATCCATTCCGCTAAATACTTTCACACGAACAAAACATTCATTATCGGATGTATTTGTAATTGTAACATGCTTCGTCATCTCACTTACATCTTCGTCAATCTCTGTCTTTGGTCCCAGACTTACTGTCCCGCTTCCTCCTGCCTCTGTATAGGTAGTAAAGTACGCCATCGCGCCTTCAACGGAAAGCGCCGCTGTCATAGCCAGAGCTGCCGCAGACATTGCAATGACCTTTCCATATCTATTCATCATCTTCATTCCTATCGCAGCTCCTTCCTAATTTTCTGCCGGCCCCTGCGGAACTCCGGGAGTTGTTGGCTTCGTCCACTCCCAGTCTCCATCTTCGTCGCCAGCCTTGAACTCATTCATCAATCCATATCCACTATCATTTCCACCGTTGTATTTGTTCTCAAATGCTACAGATGCCGCCGAACTTCCTAACTCCACAGCTTTACCAGATACAATTACTGCAGTCTGTTCATTCTTACTAACGAGTTCATAGCTTGCACCTGCGTATATCTCTGTCACTGTCACTGTAATTCCTGCCGGAATATTCTCAATTGTTACAGACTCTGTACCGGCGCCGTCGTGGGTAACACTTGCCACATTCGTGTATACTACATTGTCCTGAGCGTCTTTTCCTACGATCTCAAATACACTGGTCGTCAGGCCAAGGGTCGCATTATAATTCTGCAGTGTCTTGTTGATCGTAAGCTTACCAAACTGTGGCTGTGCCTCGCCTTTGAGATAAATGGTTCTGTCATACTGCCAGTCATCACTTCCCGCACCTGTCTGTGTGTAATCACTGCTTGGAAGCGCTGTCAGATACGGTGTAAACACATACTTTCTCGTAGAGTCACTGTTAAATGTCTCCTGTGGCACGATCAAGTACATTCCTACGCCAAGACTGCCGATGACAGCCGGATTACCCTTCTCAATGTTTCCAGTTGCTGTAGGTTTTACGCCTTCCAGCCTCTGCACTGCTTCTGCCGCAAGATTCTCCCATGTGGCTGCATTCGAATCTTCCATAACGACATTAAAATCCAGATCTTCGAATCCCGTAGTTGATGTGAATTCAGCCGATACGTTCATATCAGCAACCTTGTAGACATTCACCGTAACGGTCATGTTTTCAAAATCTTCTGCACTTGCTCCTGCACCTACACCTACTCCCCATACAGTTTCGGTTGTATCTACAGCTACCGTAAGTTCACAGTCCCTATCCTGAACAACTGGTCCTGCTGCCCTCGCCTGCATCAAATTCACACATGGCAGCGCCAGCAATACGGCCAGCGCCAGTGCGCACCCTCTTTTCAAATTCCTGCTTATCTTCAACTCTTTCCCTCCTTATGCTCTTCGGTCTGTATTGCATCTTTCTTCATATAACGTTTCATGAAGAAGATCACAAGGCATGTTACTCCAAGACCAAGTAATAAATATAACATATAATAGTTCTGAATCGCCTGTACCATAGACTGCGTCGGTGTTGTCTCAAGTTCACCGTCATACGGGACTCTGTGTCCCCGTACAAGAAGACGATGACTGTTCACTCCGTAAGGTGTACAGGTAAATAATGTCACATAATCCTGACCTTCTTCTACCTTCAGCGCTTCCTGCAGTGCATCGTAATCATCCTTATCTACCATAGGAAGTATCTGATCCACTTCGTAAGCCATATCCTCATTTAAGATATGAAGATAGAATCTGTCCTTTTCTTTCAGCTGGTCAATATCGGTAAATAGCTTTGCACTTGGCAGCCCTCTGTGGGCGGATAAAACAGTGTGATTGCCTTCGCCTCCTACGGGAAGCTTCGTCCCGTTCAGATGACCGACTCCTGTCTGGAGTACATCGGTATCTGTTCCATGGTAGATTGCCAGTTTAATATTGATCTTCGGTATCGTGATGTAGCCCATGATACCGTCTCCGCCTACATTCAGTACCTTCCAATACTCTGTGCCCTTGATATCATCTGCCTCGTCAATACCGAATACATCACTCATGATACTATTCTGTTCAAATGTTGCATTATATGCTCTTGCTTCTTCCCATGCTTTGTCAAAATCTTCTTCGTCCATTTGGCTTACCGCCTGATCGTAATCGGATATCAATCTTGACTGTCGATATGTGTTCCACTGATTCGCAATCGTCGGATATGCAAGAATCCCAAAACCTATCAGAAACAAAAGTCCAAAAAGAATGTTTACTATCTTTCTTTTCATCACTCTTCTCCCTGCTGTGAATCGAAAGAAGCTTCAGACTCTGTGGAAGCCTCAGACTTCATTTTCATGCGTTCTAATCTCTTCTCCCTCTTATACAGGTATAAGCTGAATCCTGCCGTAACCAATAATCCAGCAATTACCCACAACAAATAGTTCGTATGAAGACTCCTATTGCCAAAGGAATCTCCCTCATCCTTCAATGCGTCCGGATTATAAGGAACTCTGTGTCCTCTTACAAGAAGTCTCTCACTATTCACTCCGTAAGGCGTACAGGTAAGAAGCGTAACCAGATCCTTCCCGTCTTCCACTGCAAGGCTTGCAGTGTCCTCCGGCTCTACGACTGTAATCTTATCCACCTCGTAGCAGAGCGTATCATCCAGAATGTGCAGAAGGAAATGATCCCCCTCCTCCAGCAGATCCAAATCCGTAAATAGCGCCGCACTTGGCAATCCTCTGTGAGCGGATATAACGGCATGTGAACTCTTCCCGCCTACCGGAAGAGAACTTCCTTCCAGATGCCCTGCCGCATTTTGCAGGACGTCCTCCTCTGTCGTATGAAATATAGGAAGTTCGATGTTAATCTTAGGAATCTCCACCTTACCCATCATACCGTTGTCTGTGATATTCAAACAAGACATATAGGACCCATCTTCTTCGGATGCCGCCGCCACTGCAAAGGAATCCGGTAAGATACTCGGAAGCAGCGCTTCATTATATGCTCTTGCCCGCTCCCACTCTGCTTCGTAGTCAATCTCTCCCGAAGCCTCCTTATCTGCCACCGTCTGATCATAGGCACTGATCAGTCTTCTCTGCCTATAGCCATTCCACTGATTCGCTATCAATGGATACAGCAGTAAGGACAACCCGAGTAAAAATATAAGTACTATCACTATTTTGTTCGTCTTCTTTTTCATTCAGTCTCTCCTTACTGTTGTAACCTGCTTTCCTTGTTCATGCTATGGGGCGGACCACCCGCCCCACAACACTTTATAATCATGTTAAGTATTTCTAAATCCAAACGTATTATTTAGAAGATTTTCTGCGGCTTGCGAAGAACAATGCTGCAGCGATGATCATGATTGCACAACCACCGATTGTGAAGATTGTAGTACCGATACCACCGGTTGATGGAAGACCGGAGAGTGTAGTATCTTTAACTGTCTGATCGTTAAAGTCATTAAAATTATGTGTGATTGTCGTATACGTAATGCCACCCTCCTCTTTTGTGCCGGTAGTATCTTCCTGCGCATCTGCACCTGCCAGTCTATAAGCAGTTTCATTTAAGCTATACCCGTTCGGAGCCTCTGTTTCTTTTACATAATAGATTGCCTGTGCATCCAGATTATTAACTGTCGCTTCACCTTTTGCATTTGTTTCAATTTCAGTTCCTACAGTAATACCATAGACTTTGCTGCCATCATTAAGTGTAAGTTCTACAGCACCTGCATCACTTTCCTTCGCTTCTTTGTAAATCTGGAATTTTGCACCTAAAAGCTTAGCTTGGGTTTTTTCATCTTCTTTGATTACTTTAAAGCTAACCGGCTTTACTTCTACAATCTTTCCCGTTCCATTGCTGGAAGAAACCTTATTTGAAAGCGGTTCCGTTGACGTCACTTCACCTGCAGTTGCTGTATATGTGATTTTAACAGTTTTTCCAGCATAGCTGCTATTGTATTTTGCGCCAAAGTCTACTGTGAACGTGTTACTAGAAGAAGTAATCGTATAATCTGTATCCTTTGTTAATAATTCGCCGGCTGTTAATGCTGTATCTTCCTCAGCAGCAGCTGCGGTATCGTAAAGTCTAATGCTGTCTACGCTCTTTAATGTACCATTTGTTAAAGTATCTGTAATTGTAAATGTTTTATTTTGAGCATTTGGTGCAATGTAAAGATACTGCTCTGTAATTGTATAAACAACGTCATCACCAGGCGCTACAGATTTGCCGCTATCTGCTACTGTCTTATTAACCTGATCCTCAGATCCCTTTGCTGTAACTGCAACATCAGTACCTTTAGAGTCCATGTAAGCTGCCATCGGGATAAATGAGTAACCCGATTTACTAGCTGTAATAATGTAAAGTCCTTTTCCGGTTTCAGACACATTTGCACTCATATTAGTCATTGTTTCTGTCGCCGCGTCTTTAACAGCTGCCAAAGCTGCACTTAATTGTGCTGATGGGTTAATAGTACCAGCCGTTACATGAGCGTTCGCCGGGTTTTCAATCATCTCAGCTGCAATCATTGCTGCAATAACTCCATCAGCATCCAGATTATCCGCTCCTTCAGCTTTTGCACTGTTCCATCCTTTTACAAAATCACTTGCAATTTTATCGCTTGCAAACTGCCATCCAAGTGTAGATTTTCTATTTTCCTTAATAATCTGTCCGTACTTAATCGTTGTTGATGCGTCAATTCCTGTACCGGAAATTGAAATTGTGCTGTTTGTTGCGGCAAATGATGTCATACTCATTCCGAGTACCATCGCCAGTGTTAATAACACTGCAAAGATTTTCTTGAATTTCTTCATAATCTCTCTCCTTTTCCATTTTAGCTTCATAAATTATGTTCCTGTGCGCATTACAGTACACGCTTTCGCTCGTGCCTGTAATGCACTCATTTTTACGGTACAAGGACCGCTAAAAAGTCATTTTATTCTTTAACTTCTCAGTACCTCCTTGCATTTATTTTTATATATGATCAGCATGGCTGCTGCCATCAGCAGTATACCGCCGAAGATATACCAATAGATTCCCGGGCCTCCGGCAGATGGAAGTTCATACAACATTGTATTGTCATAATAAAACGTTGTACATTCCCCGACTATCTCATAAACTACCGGATCACCATTAGAATCTTTCACGGACTTCAGAGCACCCTCTCTTAGAATCTCTAATGTCCATTCTTCTTCACTCCACAAATAATTTTCTGGAGCTTTTGTTTCCTTGAGCGTATATATTCCCGGTTCAATCTTTTCAACTGATTTTGTATATGCTGAATCCTCAAACCAGTTTACTTTTCCGCCTTCAACAGATTTTCCATAATAAGTCTTCAAATCACTTCCTGTTTCGGAAGAGGTCAGTGTAAATTCTGCACCTACCAGAAGCTGAGTGCTACCATTTTTATTTCTTTTTACAATCTGCCAATTTGAAATTTTCTTTTCATTAGTAAACAGAACTCCGCCGAATACACCGCCGTGTTCGCTATCGTATGTACCGTTAACAATAACGTTTTTCTGATTCACGTCATTACCTAAAGTAATAGAAACATACTCCGGTGACCGTACCTCAGCTTCACTATCTGTCTTTTTTTCCGGTTCAATCAGCTTACCATTGGGATCCACTTTCGAATAGAGACCAATACTCTGAACACCATATTCCGTATGATTTTCTTCTTTAATTTTGTAAGTACCTCTTGCAAGATTCTTCAAAGTATCACCGGTATAAGATGCCTGTTGCTGCCCTGCTGGAATAGTGATAGGTATTGTTGCTATTATCTCATCCTCTGAATTTTTTACAGTGAATTCAAAAATCAAATCCGTCTCAGCTGCTTCTTCCAGTTTCTTGGTAATCTGAATCTCACCAGCGATTACATTTACAGAATAAATTCCAGAAGCCGTTAATTTTCCTTTATCTGCCTCTGTTGGAAGCTGTGTGCCTCCCGCTGGGATCTGTGGATCGCTCAATATCACCCCAGAAGGACGCTGAACCGAGTCAGTAAGAGTATCTCTCTCTTCTACTGAATATGGTACAAATTCAACAGTAAGCTGATACTTTTCCACTTCCTCGCCTACTTTTTCAGCATGATGGGAAGCCATACTACCCATTGGTTGGTTATTCACATCATTTACAATTTCATAAGTGTATTTAAAGTAACCAACTGCATCTGCGGTATTCGTATAGATATACTTCAAATCTCCTGCTGTACCATCAGCATTGATTGTAAGAGTTCCGTTTTTTTCCAGTTCCGTCTTTTGCTCATCTGTTAAGGTCGGCCATGTTGGTTTTCCGGTATTTGTTGTTGTGACACCATCAAGCTCCGTGATCTTCAAGGTCTGATTCAATTCATCTGCGTAACCAATCGGGCCGATAGTATCTCCTTTATATACCCATACATTTTTATCTTCCAGAGATAATGTCAACGGTCTTACATTCACCGAAGGCTGTTCAAACAATTTCTTTGCAGTGTCATCCAGATAAATTCCCGAAGAACTTCCATTCGTAGGTACCATGTTTCCACCAATGAAATCTGCTTTTGCCTGAATTTCAAAGCTTGATGACCATGGCCCTTTTACTTTACCATCATTTTCAGCATTTCGATTACCAATAATTGCTGCCTCACCTGTCCAGGTAATCGTTGTAGTTCCATCCGGATTGTCTGTTACTTTAACGCCATTGATATCTGTAAGTTTACCTCTTGATTCTTGTGTCAATTCAAACCGTGCATCAATTACATCCTCAATCCTTTTCGGTTTAATGGTAAACATTTCTCCGATACTGCCTTCAATATCTTTAAAAATCTCTAACAACTGTTCCTTGTTATCTACTGTAAATGCTTTCCCTGTTGATGCGATATATCCGCTCAGGAATTCAGCCGCTGATGTGATTATATTATGTTTACCATGATCATTTGCGCTAGAGCCGCTATGTCCCGGCTGCCATTTGAGTGTACCACTTAATTGATATCCCACTGTATAAAGTACTGCATTTCCGTCTCTAGGATCTTTAATTTTTTCTGCATAATTATATGCCTTATTTGCTACCTTACAGTTCTTGGATGTGTTGTCTGACCAATATCCCGGCATACCATCAGTAAAAAACAATACATATTTATTACTGTTTTGTGCTAAGCTCAGTTGCCCATAAGCTTTCTCCAATGCATCACCCATCGGTGTTCCACCACTGGCGCTTTTGTTATCTATAAAATCTTTTATGGCATTTACATCATTTCCAGTATCTAAGCTTTTAAAATTTTGAACAGACGTAGTATTGTAACTCTCGCCTTCTGAGCCATTAAACCAAATAACCGAGATTTCACTCAGTGGAGATCTAACAGCCGCATTATCAACAAATGCTTTCGCTGCGTCTTTAATATCCTTTAAACTTTTACCATCATTATTCATAGACGAACTTGCATCCAATACAAGCACAATGCTTGCGCCTTTTGCAGCTTCTCCACCGCCTTGTCCGCTGGTGGACGCATTCAAATCAATTTGGAATTTTCTATTATCCTCATCTATTACTTTAGCCGTCTTGCTGGATTCGAGGTTCTTCACCGCCATCTCAGTTTCTGAATAGTTTACAATTTCAGTAATAGCCTCACTAGTATCATCACCTGATTTGTATAATATTGCTTTTAATTCACCAGATTGATCTTCTTCTACCCTTACGCTCCAGGTTTCAAGTGTCCGATCATATCCCGCTGGTGCCTTGAGCTCACTCAGCGTATACTCGCCTTCTGGTATTTTTTCAAAGGTTACCCTTCCGTTCTCATTAGAGGTTGCAACATACGTCCTACCGTTCACTGTATTAGACAATTGGAACAACGCACCCGGTAATTTGTTTCCAGTGGAATTTACTTTATCGAATTCCAATGAAGTTGTAGGACCGGATGGTTTATAAACAAAATAAATATCTTTTTTAGTTGTTGTCTCTCTATATTTAAACCAATCGACCCATTCATTATTTGACTGATATTGAATATAATTATCATCATTTCGTTTTAATAATGTTGTTTCTGGCCCATTAATCTCATCAAGAGTGATCTTTACAAAATCATATCCATCAATATTATGTTTATATCGATTTAAATCATATGTCTCATTCCTCCCAATACTTTCAGTAGTTATATCAGCTTGAGTGACATCCACTCCATTTCCATTTTCAACTACATAGTGAACAGTAATAACTGCCTTCTTATCGCTATTTTTCCATGTAATCGTAAATGTGGAAAAGCTTTCCGTCTCCAGCTCTACACTTTTAACTTTTTCTCCTTCAGTGGTAACCAGTGTATCTACGGTTGCTTTCTGTTCAGCTCCCATATCTACGATCTGCTGTACTTCACCGTTTTCATCTTCTTCCAGATGAAGCACCGTGACCTCTGCATCGGCTGCTCCATTCTCAACCACTTCCTGAGGAAGTTCCGGGCTCTTGTATTCCATGGAAACATTGACTTTGCCATTTGGCTCCAGTTTATTTCCCTCTGCATCTGTGAATGAGATATCATAAGCAAGGAATCCTGCGATATCATATTCTTCGTTTTCAGCCTTTTCCTGAAGCTTCGCTTCTACATCCTGATACTGTGCTTCTGTCTCGGCATTTTCTTTTGTGATCGGAACTACTTTTAAGGATGCTCCTTCCGGAATGATTCCAACTTCTGATGCTGTAACCTTAACAGTGATCTGTTCATCCTCGTAGTTCAGTTCCTCAGCTACCGGTGCTTCTTCTTCCGGCGTTTCCTCTTCACCTGCTTCAGCTCCGTCGTTCTTATAAGCCGTTTCCAGTTCGGATATCTTCAAGTATGCTGTGATGTGTTTATCATCTGCCGCATATTTATTCTCTTTTACTGCGTTGTCGCTGTTTCCTTCGATGACCTTGATCTCATTCTTCTCTTTATCATAGGAAGAGATGATTCCCATCTGGTCGTCGGTCTCTTCTTTTTCTTTCTGGAAGAATAGGATGTCGCCAATCTGCGGTTCATAATCCTTCGCATCTGTCAGATACGCTGCATTCTGTCCTGCATTTCCTTTTGCAAATTTCTCATGCCACTTTGCCGTCTCTGTTTCTTTCGGGAATAAACCGGTCTTCTCAAGTCCCGCATAGTGCATACAGAAGTTCACGAATACTGCATCCCAGTCCGCATATACATCCCCTGCGAACTGCCCGTAGCGGGTATATCCTTTATGGCTTCCATCTGTAGCCACGGTATAGTTGTCAGTACTTTCTTTGTAACCGATCTGCTTCTTGGCAGCGATCACCAGATCTTCGCCCCATGCATCCTTCCACTTGGTATCCGCATACTGTGCGTTCCATACGGATGCATCCTCTACATCTGCAGTCGTGTCGATATAGCATGCTTCGCTGTGTGTATGCTCCTCTTTGCCACAGACAAGCTGCTTCTCATAACATGCTTCTGTATGTGTATGACCGGCCGACTCTTCCTGTCCGCAGACAAGTTCTGATACCGTCTGATAGCAGCTGTCATCATGGGTATGCTCTTCTGACTCTTCCTGTCCGCAGACAAGTTCTGATGTTGTCTGATAACACGTTTCCGTATGCGTGTGTCCTGCGCTTTCTTCCTGCCCGCAGACAAGCACGTTCGTGTAACAGCTGTCACTGTGCGTATGCTCTTCCATTCCGCATTTCGGTTCATCCGTCATCGCGATTCCGTACTGGGTCAGGTTCCAGATCACACCACTCACCAGCATGATCGCCGCCAGAACCACAGCAATCACAGTCTTTCTGCGCCGTTTCTGCTTTCTGTTTAATTCGTCCAAATACTCTCTCAAAAGTTTCTGCATCTTCTCACCTTCCTAGTGCATAATTCCCATACGGGTCAGCGGCCACGCCCTGAATACCACTTTTCCTACAATCTGGTCTTTCTCTACGCATCCAATCGCCTTGATCCGGCTATCCATGGATACCGCTCTGTTATCTCCAAGTACAAAAAGCATTCCTTCGGGTACCTGATACGGGAAATCAAGTTCACATTTCCCAAGACTTTGCCCCATCAGATACGATTCTTCCAGCTTTTTATCATTCACATATACATTTCCTTCGTTATCTATCTCTATATAATCTCCTCCGCCTGCTATCACACGCTTCAGAAGTACCCTTCCGCCGTAATAAAAGCCGATCACATCTCCGGTCTTCACTTCCTTGGTCTGCTGAAGGAATATGATCTCGCCCTTTTCTAACGTCGGTGCCATACTCACTCCATTGACCTGAATCAATATCAAAAGCCTGGTTGCTATTAGCACCGCCACTGCCGCAGTCACAGTCAGGACCCCCGCTATATTCAGAAGCGTTTTCCGGAAATTATACTTGGATTCCTCTCTCTCTAGTTCCTCTCTCAGAAGGTCGATCGGCGGGATCTTAAGCTCTTCATTATCCACGCTCATCACCCGACACAGCTTTCAGTGTCCGTCTGGTACGGGGAGTCGCCATTCCTCTGCGTACGCCTTGCTCTCCAGGCTTCCTCAAAAGGAATCCGGTTATCTTTCTCATCGCCTTGCTCAACCTCACTCAGTCTCCGGACATTCATCAGATACTGATCCGCCGCCTGCTGGGCGGCTTCAAATATCCCATTCAGCCTAAGCGCTGCTTCCGCAATCGAGCCTGCTTCGTTAAGTTCAATCTCCTTTGACGCCTTCATTTCTTCTATCTCTTTGGTAAGTTCCGCGATTCTTGCATCCTTCTGATTCAGACGTTCATCTTTCACGTTCAATTTCACTTTCAGCCGCTCATAACTCTCCACCATCGCTTCATGTTCTGCCGTAATCTCATCCAGTTCTCCCTGCAGTCTCTCTGACTCCTCACATTGCACAAGAAGCATCTGCAGAAGTTCTCTTCTTTTTAACTTTCTTAATTCTTTTTCTGCCATATTACCCCTTCTTTACCCTCTACTTATTCTCGTTCTCTTCTTTTGCAGCTGACTGCTCGCTCTGATCGAGCGCGCCGTCTATAATCTTAATCAGTTCCAGTGCGGAGCGGAAATATACGCTCTTATCTTCTTCCATCCAGGTGACTCTTCCCTGCCAACTGCTATGCTGCCTGTGCTGGACACGAATGACAAACGTTCCCATATCCCCATGGTTTGCTAACATTTCTTCGTCTTTCAAAACTCTTGCCATCCCCTCTTCTTTATTGTAACTATTAACGTGTCCGTCTATATCTCTGTCGCTCGTTCCCATATACGGAAAACCTAATGCGTTAAATAACTTCTCTGCTATTCTTATAATCTCTTCATATCCTATGAACGGGATTCCTTCTTTGCTATATCCGTGATACAATTCGCCTTCGATATTCTCCCCGTTCCTGCTGTTGACACACAACACGATACCGTTAGGCGTTCCTATATAGCGTCCGGTTTGTGGCATACGTATCGCGTCCTTTCCCTTTCGTATATGTTCATATTAACAAAGGCACACTATCTCCCCCACTATCCATTTTGGGAAAAATGCTCTTTTTCGCGTATTCAAGTCTGGCAGATCACACTATTGACATGGTACCGCACTCCTGTCCGCTGCCCTTCTGAGACAAATCTCTGATTGATCCGCCGTTCTATAATCCCACAGTTCTCTCTTGTCGTATTAATCAGAAGCACCAGGAACTGTCCTCTCCCATATTGATTAATAATATCTCCATGCCTTACAGACTTCTGGATGGCGTCCTTAAGCCTTAAGGATAGTTCTTCCTGCCGCTTTCCTTCTTTCATCGTGTTGCCTTTTCCGTCCACCAGTGTGCACAGCATCAGGTATACGCTCTGACCTCCCCGCTCCATCATGCGGTTAATCACCTGATATACGCCTCTGAATATAGGATAGGAACATTCATAGCCTCCTTGTATATCCTCCGGTTCCTCCATCAGATTATTCTGTATCTGATCGAGCACCTCGTAGGAATACTTCATCTTCCTTCCCAGTTCTTCCATCATCCTCATCATCTTCTCGGTAGGATGGATTCCACGTTCCGTCAGATAACTGTCCGCCGTGTCTGCATAAAACTGTCGGGCTTCCTCATATCTTCCGCTCTGTATCAACGCCTCCATCGTAAGAAGCTCCCAATCTGCGAAAGGGTCGGTCTTCGTGACGTAAGTTCCTAACTTCTCCAGTTCTTCCCAATCCTGCCGTCTTCTTAATATAGAAGCTGTCTGATACACACAGCTGGCAAACATCTCCCTATAACGTCTCGCTTCCGCACCTGCCCATAGAACACTTGCATAAGTCGAGAGAAATTCTCCCTTATATGCGTAGCATGCGCATTGATAAAGAGCCAGTTTCTCCTCTTCATCCTCCGCCTCACAGGCCCGCATATAATAATCTTCGAAAACCGCCGCATCTTCCTCTATCGGAATCATCGGCGTCCAATGGTAGATTCCATTTTCGAGAGCGATATAATTCACATCTGGAAGTCCCATATTCTTAAGCTTTCGTTTTGCCTTATATATAATTGTCTGTAATGCCTGATGCCGGTTTTCTATATCGCGGTCGCCAAGAAGAACATCCTCCAGATAATCTCTGCTCACGCCTGTCTTGGCATTATGAAGCAGGATCTGCATCAGACTGGAAAAGTAAGTGTCTCTTCGCGTTCCGCCCATCAGAGGTTTTTTCCCATAACTCAACTGAAAACTCTCGAACATCTGAACATATAGTGTGTCTGGATGTTTCATCTTCTTTTTTCCTCCTTCATTGATATGCAGGCTCCTTCCACTTTATGTTTCTCCGCATTGACGCATCAAATCCACCATATCACTAATCTCAGCAAAGGTATCCTCGTCCTCTAAATCAACCCAGTTTTGGCGCCCTACCAAAATGTACGGCGCGTGCATAACCAGTTCCGACAAGATAGCCTCTGCCGTCTTTTCTATCAAATCTGTATGGATCATCCACTGGCAGCCCTGGTGGTCACAGATAACCAAATCACCCTCCATGTCCTTTGTAATCTCCGTAATCTCCGGTTCATACCAATCCCTTGAGTTCTGACCATATACCCTCAAACCTGCCTGAACAATCTCCTCATATGGAAGCCGGTATCTTTCCGCACGAGAATCCACAGCCTCAATCCATTTTTCTGTAAATTGGATATCCGCGGGCTTCAATATAAAGTTTATCTTCCGTTTCATTTTCTCCGCATACTCCTCCAAATATCTGTTTCACATTCCCAGACCGATAAAGCAGACTTTATCATTCTGGTATGTTATGATGTAATATAATAAAATTTGCTTTGATTTGAAGTGAAAACTGACAGAAGAAACCTAAAATTTATGTAAAAAAATGCGACCGATATTTCCTAGATTTTCCAAATTGCTTTTTTATACATTACCTTCCATGAACCCATCTCAGGAATGTGTCCTGCGCGATAGAAAGCTGCCTGGCCGCCTCCCGTGAGGTGATTTTTTTGTTTTCCCAGTCCTTTTTAAGTTGCCAGAACCGCTCCGGCACATCTTTTCTTGGACGTCCAAACTTTACACCGCGCAGTTTTGCCGCTGCAATTCCTTCCATCTGTCTTTGGTGGATATTCTCACGTTCCGTCTGTGCTACATAGGATAGAATCTGCAATACCAGATCAGCCACAAAAGTACCAGTCAGATCGTTTCCAGATTTTCTGGTATCCAGAAGCGGCATATCCAGGACCAATACATCAGCCCGTTTTTCCTTGGTAATGACTCTCCATTGCTGCAGTATTTCCTCATAATTGCGGCCAAACCGGTCGATAGACTTCACTACCAAAAGATCACCGGGACGAAGTTTTTTCAACAGCCTGCGATATTGCGGCCTGTTGAAATCCTTCCCGCTGAGTTTATCCATGTAGATATTTTTCTCCGAAACAGGGAATGCCTGCAACGCAATAAGCTGACGATTTTCATTCTGTTCCTTGGTGGATACACGAACATATCCATAAATGTTACTTTCCATAAAAGAAACCTCCTTTAAATTTGCTTTATAGTAGTATCTACTATTAGCATAATTTTAAAGGAGGCTTTACCCTTCATATTAAAAAACTATTATGTAATTATTGACTGTCTTCAACCAAGAGGATATATGAAATGGTTTTAAATTCATTATAAAAAAAGCCTAAAAGATTCCTTCAAGGCTTTTCATCTTACCACATATAAATGATCTCCATAAGTATTCCCTGTTACCACTCCGGAGCCTTGTTTCTCATGTTGCTATACTCCATACATTTCTTTTGCATTTCGCTCCGTTTGGGCTACTATTTCTTCATATGCTATATTTTTGATTCGCGCAATTTCTTCCGCCACATATTTAATATAGGAAGAATTATTTCTCTTTCCACGGTATGGTTCCGGAGCAAGATATGGACAATCCGTTTCTAATACAATGGAGGTAAGCGGAATGGCTTCCACCGTTTCTTTCAGTTTACGAGCATTTTTAAATGTTACAACGCCCCCGACTCCAATGTAATATCCCATTTTCACATATTCCAGCGCCATTTCTTTAGAATATGAATAACAGTGGATAACACCCTTCAGCCCTTGTCCATGTTCCCTCATGATCTCCATCGTATCTGCCGCCGCTTCCCGGCTATGAATAAGCACCGGAAGTCCCTGCCCTCTCGCAAGGTCAAGCTGGCGGATAAACCACTCCTTCTGCAAATCATGAGATTCATTGTCCCAATAATAATCAAGTCCAATCTCACCGACTGCCACCACTTTTTCCCTGCCGCATAACTCTTTCAAAGCCGCAAAACGCTCCTCATTTAAGCTTCCCACTTCATCAGGGTGAATTCCCACCGCAGCATACATAAAGGGATACTTCTGCACCAGATCCACCACACGCCTGCACGACTCGTATGTGGCACTCACATTCACAATTGTACCCACACCCTGCTCCGGCATGGACGAAAGCAGTTCCTCCCTGTCTAAATCAAATTGCTCATCATCATAATGAGCGTGCGTTTCAAAAATCATAGTTCCTCCTTCATAAATTGGGGACGGGGTTTTTTGAAAAAAACTCCGTCCCCAATTTAAATTTACTCCGTCCCTTTTTTCATTTTACTCCGTCCCAAATATCTCTATTTACAATATCTGTGCTCTTAATTCTTCGGACGTTTTCTGTGATAACAGAGCTGGCGGTATATCAAATACACTTCTTGCTCCATTCTCACCTTTTTGTGATAAGCGATAAGCTGCCCTTGCGTAAGCTACCAATACACTTGCTGTAAATTCGGGATTTGAATCCAGTTTTAAAGAGTATTCAATCACATGCTTATTTCCTTCGGTTCCCGTCTCACCTGTGCGAATGACAAATCCACCATGAGGCATCTTACTGTGATTTTCCTCTAATTCTTCCTCTGTAATAAATGTTACGGTTGTGTCATACTCATCAAAATAATTTGGCATTGTCTTAATTGCCTGTTCAATAGCTGCTTTATCGGCACCTTCTTCTGCTACCACATAACACTCGCGGAGATGCTTATCTCTTGTTGTAAGCTCCGGCTCGCTTCCTGTTCTCACGCGGTCAACAGCTTCCTCGATCGGAACGGTGTACTGAATTGCATTTTTCACACCAGCAATCCGGCGGATTGCATCCGAATGCCCCTGACTTACACCTTTCCCCCAAAATGTATAAGTGCTTCCCTGTACCAAAATAGATTCTGCATACAAACGGTTCAAAGAGAACAACCCCGGATCCCAGCCTACAGAAATAATGCTTACATTATTTCCTGCTTTCGCTGCTTTATCCACATTTGCAAAATACTCCGGTATTTTTGCATGTGTATCAAAACTGTCGATGGTATTAAAGTTTGCCGCAATCTCCGGTCCCATCACCGGAAGATCTGTTGCGGAACCGCCACAGAGCATCATTACATCTATCGCGTCTCTCATAGACAGCATATCATCAAAATGTTTTACTTCGGCACCAGGTGTCTTAATTGCAACTGTAGCCGGATCTCTTCTTGTAAAAACTGCTTTCAGCTCCATATCATCATTACGGGCGATCGCCTGCTCTACACCTCTGCCAATATTTCCATACCCTACAATACCAATTCTGATTTTTCCCATTATTTACTCCTGCCTTTCTTCTATTTGGGACGTAGCATTTTTACAAAAGCCTACGTCCCAAATTGCTTTTTGACCTGTCCTTTTTTAACTTATTTCTGCTCCTGCCGGCATATTTTTCTCCGGTGTCATCAACGAGAGATGGCCTTCTGCATCTTCTGCGCAAAGAAGCATGCCTTCTGACAATACGCCTGCCAGCTTCGCTGGCTTTAAGTTTACAAGTACCATAACTTTTTTGCCTACCATTTCTTCGGCGCTGTATTCTTTCTTGATACCGGATACGATCTGTTTTATCTGGCTTCCGATCTTTACCTGTGAACAGAGAAGTTTCTTTGATTTCTTTACTTCCTCGCAGGCGATTATTTCGCCAACCTGGAACTGCATTTTTCCAAAGTCTTCAAAGCTGATCTCTGGTTTTGCTTCAATATCAATCACGTCTTCATCTGCGGAAGCTTCCTCCTGTCCGGATGTTTCTTCTGCCTGTTTTGGGTGACGCTCCTCTACCTTTTTCATCACTTCCTCAAGGTCTAATCTTGCAAAAAGAATTTCTGGTTTTTCTGTCACCTTGCCATCGCCAAGCTGTGCAAGAATCTTTTCGGAGGTTTCCGGCATAAATGGCTCTAACTGTTTTGCGCCTGTTTTGATGCTTTCCAGAAGATTGTAAAGAACTGTTTCCAGACGATCTTTCTTTTCTTCTTCTTTTGCAAGTGCCCATGGCATAGTTTCGTCAATGTATTTGTTGCAGCGTTTGAACAAGTTGAAGATTTCTGTGATCGCATCTGCCACACGCAGGTCATCCATTTTCTTCTCCACTACTGTCGCTGTATTTTCTACTACAGATTTCAGATCTGCGTCAATTGCAGCATCTTCTTCACTTAAAGTCACATTTTTGTTTCCAACAGTTCCGCCAAAGTATTTATTTGACATAGAAATTGTTCTGTTTACCAGATTTCCAAGTGTATTTGCAAGATCGGAATTAATACGCTCTACCAGAAGCTCCCATGAGATTACTCCGTCATTTTCAAATGGCATTTCATGAAGTACGAAGTAACGTACTGCATCCACACCGAAGAAATCTACCAGCTCATCGGCATATAATACATTTCCCTTGGACTTACTCATTTTACCGTCTCCCTGCAATAGCCAAGGATGTCCGAAAATCTGCTTTGGAAGCGGAAGATCCAATGCCATCAGGAAGATCGGCCAGTAAATTGTATGGAAACGGATGATGTCCTTACCGATCAGATGGAGATCTGCCGGCCAGTCCTTCTTGAACTGCTCTGTTCCCTCACCATCCGCGTCATAACCAATACCTGTGATATAGTTGGTCAGCGCATCCAGCCATACATAAACCACATGTTTGTCATCAAAATCTACCGGAATTCCCCATTTAAAAGAAGTTCTGGACACACACAGATCCTGGAGCCCCGGCAACAGGAAGTTATTCATCATCTCATTTTTACGAGAAACCGGCTGAATGAATTCAGGATGCGTATTGATATGCTCGATCAGACGATCCGCATATTTGCTCATCTTGAAGAAATATGCCTCTTCTTTGGCAGGCTTCACTTCACGACCGCAGTCAGGACATTTTCCATCTACAAGCTGAGACTCTGTCCAAAAAGATTCACACGGTGTGCAGTAAAGTCCTTCATAGGAGCCTTTGTAAATATCTCCCTGATCATATAATTTCTTGAAAATTTTCTGAACCTGTTTCTCGTGATCTTCATCTGTCGTACGAATGAATTTGTCGTAAGAAGTATTCATCAAATCCCAGATTGCTTTCACCTGTCCGGCAACATCATCCACGTATTCTTTTGGTGTAATGCCTGCTTCTTCTGCTTTTAACTCAATTTTCTGACCGTGCTCATCAGTTCCGGTCTGGAAAAACACATCATATCCCTGACTTCTTCTGTATCTGGCAATCGCATCTGCCAGTACGATTTCATAAGTGTTTCCAATATGCGGCTTTCCAGAGGTGTATGCAATGGCTGTCGTCATATAATACTTTTTCTTTTCCATGTTTCTTCTCTCCTTCAAATTATTTTAAAAAATAAAGAATTTCGCCCAGTAGAAACAAAGCTTCCACTGAATAAAAAAATCTCCGACTCTTCCGTTTGGAAAAATCAGAGAAGACGGGAATTCCCGTGATACCACTTCTATTTACTTTCTGCCTCACGGCAAAAAGCCTCATCAGGTGCTATTGCACCTACCGCTGTAAAGGGCGGACCCTTTATGATCTCACCAGAAATTAATTACTATAGCAACTTTATTATTTCCTAATCTCTGCTCAACCATACCACTCCGGAGCCATCTTCTGCTCATCTCCATTTATCCCTCTCAGCTGCCGGGATTTCTCTGTAAAATATCAAAAAGCATACTCTCTCCATCACTGTGTTTTCTCTATTAACTTTAATAATTCATATTGAAAATCCTAGCATACTAAACCGTCCCGTGTCAAGGATTTCCACTCTTTCGTTTATCATGGTTTTCGTTTTCCCTCATATACATATAAAAAACAGTTAGGATTTTTTATGCGCATAATTAATACTTTCAAAAACAAGCTTTCAAAAAAGAAAAAGCTGGCGATTCTTTTTCCAATTTTCGTCCTTATTCTGATCGGCAGCGGATGCTACATCAGCCAACACCTCTCAGCAACAGAAGAAGAACGTTTCGATCACTACACGGACCAGCTCTTCTGTCAGGAGCTGTCCGGAAACACACTTTCACTGCACTACACTTTGAAAAATCCTGCGCGTTACAACATTGCCACAGCTCCGATCTCTCTGGGTTCCTATCAGACAGACAGCGCTTCTGTCTCTGCGGCTATGGAAAATTCTCTCTCGCGCCTTCACTCTTATGACAAATCAAAACTGTCAAAAGAGCAGCAGATAACTTACGAAATACTCGACTTTTCTCTCACCGCCTCTTTGAAAAACTCATCGTATCTTCTATATGAAGAACCACTTGCGCCTCTTACTGGTACTCAGGCACAATTGCCTGTTCTTTTGTCAGAATATCAATTCTATAAAAAGCAGGATATTGACACCTATCTTGCACTGCTTGGAGAGATTCCTGAATATTTTGCATCTATCTTAACCTTTGAGGAAGAGAAAGCCAAGCAAGGCCTATTTATGTCTCTTTCACAGGCAGATGCGATCATCGAAGAATGTGAGACATTTATTAATTTACAAGAAAATAATTATCTTTACAGTTCTTTCTCTGAAAGAATACAATCACTTGACTTGTCCCCCAAAATCACCGACGCATATATTGAAAAAAATTCAGATTGTATAAAACAATATGTTATTCCGGCTTATGAACAATTGAAGCAGGGCATTACTTCTCTCCGGGAAACCGGAACAAATTCCGGCGGATTATGTCATCTTCCAAAGGGAATTCCATACTACGAATTACTCGTAGCCACCGAAACCGGTTCCTCCAGAAGTATCCCTGAACTTCAACAATTAACGAAAAAGCAGATAAAAGAAGACTTGTTTTCTATACAGAAAACTTTATCAGACATTTCTGACGATCAGTCCTCCCCTTCCTCCGACTTTTTCAAATCACAAGGTGTCGTTCTGGAAGATTCCAATCCGTCAGCCATCCTCTCCTCACTAAAGAGTAACCTCTCCGGACATTTTCCTGCACCCCCGAATGTAAATGTCCAGATAAAATATGTATCCAAAGAAATGGAAAACTATTTAAGCCCTGCCTTTTATCTGATTCCTGCCATTGACAATACCGAAGAAAATATTATTTACATCAACAACGGACATATGAGTGATGATATATCTCTCTACACAACCCTTGCACACGAGGGGTATCCCGGTCATCTTTACCAGACTACATATTTTGCAGGTCAAAATCCGGCCCCCATCCGCAATCTCCTTGATTTCGGCGGATATACAGAAGGATGGGCGACTTATAGCGAAATGCTGAGTTATTACTTCGCGCCAATAGAAAAACCACAGGCAACCCTGATGCAAAAAAACACTTCCATTCTTCTGGGCTTATATGCACTCGCTGACATGGGTATCCACTACGATGGCTGGTCACTCTTTGATACGATCGCATTTTTCCGTGGCTATGGAATCACCGATACAGACGCCATAGAAGAAATTTACGATCTCATCCTTTCCGATCCAGCCAATTATTTAAAATACTATATCGGCTATATTGAATTTCTGGAATTAAAAAAAGAAGCAATCACCTTGTGGGGAGAAGACTTCTCTCAGGAACGGTTCCACAAAGCTGTGCTGGATATCGGACCAGCACCATTTGACTTAATTCGAAAGCACATATTTTAAAAAAGGACAGGTCAAAAAGCAATTTGGGACGTAGCATTTTGCAAAAATGCTACGTCCCAAATGAAACTAATACTCTTCTATGTTGATCTGTTTTGTTGAAGCTACGTCATACGGCAGGATGCTGTTCGCGAATTTGGTGAATTTTTCTGCGGCATCGCTTACATAAAATTCATAAGATGCTGTTTCCCCGGATTTATTAACCAGTCCTTTATTTTCCAGTTCATGCTTTAAATCTATGGCTGTCTCATACGCTGGATTTACAATGTGTACCGCATCTCCAAAGTATTCTATGATACTGGATCGCAAAAGCGGATAATGTGTACAGCCAAGGATCATGGTGTCAATATCTGTGTTCTTCATGTCTGAAAGATAAATGTCGATTACTTCTTTTGTAATATGATGCTTGGCGAACCCTTCCTCCACAAGCGGCACAAATAATGGGCATGGTTGTCCGATCACAACTGCATCTTCCCTGAAGCTGTGAATCACTTTATTATAAGTCTCACTTCGGATCGTTCCTTCCGTTCCTGCGACACCGATCTTTCCGTTTCTTGTTTCCTTCACTGCTGCTCTGGCGCCGGGCACAATTACACCGATCACCGGAATATCCGTTTCTTTCTGCAGTGTCTCAAGTGCGAATGCACTTGCGGTATTGCAGGCGATCACTACCGCTTTTACATGTTTTGTCCGCAAGAAACGGAAAATCTGTCTTGAAAAGCGGATAATATTATTCTTTGATTTACTTCCATAAGGCACTCTTGCCGTGTCTCCGAAATACACCATATTTTCATTGGGAAGCTGACGCATAATCTCTCGCGCTACTGTCAAACCGCCCACACCGGAATCAAATACCCCAATCGGTGCATCTGTTTTATTATTCATCTCCATCATTACGAACCCCTCCATTAAAATCGGATGTTACTCTGTGTCCTATTCTAGCAAATTCTTCTGCATTTTTCAAACCGAAAGTCCGCCTGGTTGTTTCCATAAGTTAAAAAATTCGCTTTGCAAAATAATAATGATATAATATAATAAGCAATTACAAGGAGGCACAATTATGAAACATAAAAATTTAAAATTATTAATAGGAAGTCTTTTACTGTCACTTTCCTTATTGTTTGGCGGATGCAGTGAGGCACAACCTGCCGGAAACACATCCTACGATCTGGAATCTGTACCGGAATATAATGGGGATGCCTATGTAACCATACATGATAATGTTCCGTTTTTCACAGACGATGAACTTACAACCGATGCCTTTGAAAATTATAGTAATCTGGATGATCTTGGCCGATGCGGAGCTGCTTACGCGAATGTCTGCAAGGAAATTATGCCCACTGAAGAGCGCGGCAAAATCGGAATGGTCAAGCCTTCCGGATGGCACACAGTAAAATACAAGGGCATTGACGGAAATTATTTATACAACCGCTGTCATTTGATCGGATATCAATTATCTGCCGAAAATGCAAACGAAAAAAATCTAATTACGGGAACCAGATATCTGAATGTCACCGGTATGCTTCCCTTTGAAAATATGGTGGCAGATTATGTAAATGAAACCAAAAATCACGTCTTATACCGTGTAACTCCCGTCTACCAACAAGACAATCTTGTAGCTGACGGGGTGTTGATGGAGGCGCGCTCCGTAGAAGATGATGATCTTGAGTTTTGTATTTACTGTTATAACGTCCAGCCGGGCATTGAAATTGACTATCACACCGGAGACAGTACGAAGGCAGATACTGCAGGCACTTCGGACACTGAATCTGATTCAGCCTCTGGTTCCAATTCTGATTCCGTTTCTGCAGAAACAACGTACATTTTAAACAAGAACACAAAAAAGTTTCACACTCCTGATTGCAGCAGTGTGAAGGATATCAAAGAGAAAAATAAAAGCGAATTTACCGGAGATACACAGACTTTAATTGAGCAGGGTTATTCCCCTTGCAAAAACTGTAATCCTTAAAAAATATTTCTTTACATCATTCCGGCAAGAATTACGCTGGCAATTAATCCTGCGAAGGTAGCAAACATTGCGCCGCCCAGTGTAAATCGTGTCTTAGTCACTTTAGCTGTCATATAATATACACTCATTGTATAGAAAATAGTTTCGGTGCAGGACATACTGATGGATGCGATCAGACCAATATAGGAATCCGTTCCGTATTCTTTGAAAATATCCAGCAGCAGTCCTGTTGCCGCCGAAGAAGAAAACATCTTTACCACCGTAAGCGGTACTAATTCTCCCGGAAAACCGATGAGTCCGGAAAACCTTCCCACCAATTCAGACAGAAAATCAAGGAATCCTGATGCGCGTAAAATTCCTACCGCAATCATAAGCCCAATGAGTGTAGGCATAATTTTGATCACTGTAAAAAAACCATTTCTTGCGCCTTTGATAAATGTGTCATATACATTTACATGCATAAGCACTCCATAAGTCACAATTCCGAATATAACAAAAGGAACAATAAAATTTGCCATTTCAAGAAATAATTTCATGTCTTTTCTCCGTTTTAATTTTCTTTCAATCTACATTTTCAAATTCCTACAACTCTGAAACAAAATCTTAATTTTCAGAACATCAATCTCCCATCCAATATATATGCATAACATTTCTTTCATAATACACAGAATTCCATAATAGAATAATTTAAAACGATCCTTGCGAGGTTTCTCTATGCTCAATTATCTCTGGGCAGGAATGATTTTTATCGGAATTATTTATGCTGCATTCACCGGACAAATGCCGGATATCACAGATGCTGCAATCAATTCTTCCAAAGAAGCGGTCACACTTTGCATAACCATGATGGGGGTTATGTCTTTCTGGGTCGGACTTATGGAAATTGCCAATCAGGCAGGTATCATTGAAAAGGCCTCCAAAAAAATTCATCCCCTTATACATTTTCTATTTCCGGAGCTTCCACCGAATCACCCGGCACAGGAACACATCACCACAAATATTCTTGCAAATATTCTGGGCCTTGGCTGGGCAGCTACTCCGGCAGGCTTAAAAGCTATGGAAGCACTGAAAACTCTGGAAGAAGACCGGAGAAACGGCATTCTTCCAGGTCCTGTACGAAAAAAAGGCGTTGCAAGTGACGAGATGTGCACCTTTTTAATTCTCAATATTTCTTCCCTGCAGCTCATCCCCATCAACGTAATCGCCTACCGGAGCGAATATGGAAGTGTTGATCCCGCCGCCATCGTAGGCGCCGGAATACTTGCAACCACAATCAGCACACTGGCCGGCATTTTTTACTGCAAAGTGCGAACCAGCCAGAAACATTTCCTATAAACGAAGCCCAAGCAGAGACACTGATATTTATCGTAAAATCAAAAAAATATAAAATATTTCTTATATTGCTTGCATTTTTAAAACATTGGATATAATATAAATATATGCACAACGTAGTTTTTAAAACTGCATCATGTTGTTTCTGCATTCCGTCCGGTCGTACATTCTACAACGACGATCTTATAAATACGAATAAAGAAACCAGCAAACAGGTATCAAATACTAATCAAGAAACGGAGGCATCTACATGAAAGATATAGCTATACACTCAACATCTTCAATAAACGGTTTGTTAGAAAAAACTACAAAAAATACAATGGAAAATAATCTCAAAACACTGATCATAAAATATATCAAAGATCCGGGAAGCGCTATTACTCACTTTATCGGCATGGTCATGGCAATTCCGGCCGCGATTCCGTTACTCATAAAAGCAGCCCGGCAGTCCGATCCACTTTACATCGTTGCCATGGGCGTCTATGCATTAAGTTTGATCCTCTTATATACAGCAAGCACAGCTTATCACACATTTGACCGCTCCGAACGGATCAACACCATACTGAAAAAAATCGACCACATGATGATCAGCGTCTTAATCGCCGGAAGCTACACACCAATCTGCCTGCTTGTCCTGGAGAAAAAAACAGGTCTTGTTCTCCTTGGCATCGTATGGGGAATCGCTCTTATCGGAATCCTGATCAAAGCATTCTGGGTATACTGCCCGAAATGGGTATCCTCCGTACTTTATATCGGCATGGGCTGGACTTGCGTATTGGCATTTGGGCAAATTTTCCACGCTATGTCACCCGCAGGGTTTGGCTGGCTTCTGGCCGGCGGAATCATCTACACCGTAGGTGGCATAATTTACGCATTAAAACTTTCCGTCTTCAACAACCGGCATAAATACTTCGGAAGCCATGAAATCTTCCACTTGTTCGTAATGGGCGGAAGCCTCTGCCACTATATCGTAATGTATGCTTATATATAAGTTTGGGACGTAGCATTTTTGCAAAATGCTACGTCCCAAATTGTATTCCGGGGTGTCCTTTTTTGATTAATTCTTCTTTTTTTCTTCTTGTTAACTGCTTGATTGCGTATTCCCGGCTCATCGCTTCCTCTTTTGTCGCAAATTCTTCATAATAAGCCAGCTCTACCGGTCTTCGATTTTTCGTATATTTCGCACCTTTTCCCGCATTATGCGCATTTATGCGTTTCTCTAAATCATTCGTCCATCCTGTATACAAGGTTTCATCACTGCATTTTAAAATATATGTATAATTCATATCTTCCCATTCTTTCTCCGCACGAATTTCATTTCTACTGCCCATTATAAAAGATGAATTTAAAAACCGCAATCTTCAATTTGGGACAGGTCATTTTACAGTTTGGAACAGGTCAATTTACAATTTGGGACGTAGCATTTTGCAAAAATGCTACGTCCCAAACTAACGTCCCAAATTCATTATTCCACCAAATATTCCATTGGATTTACTGGTTGTCCGTCTTTTCTCATTTCGAAGTATACGTTGCTTCCTTCTACACTGTAGTATTTGGTTGGTGCGCTTACGTATCCGATAATTGTTTTTGCTTCTACCTGATCCCCGACTTTTACCGGAACTTCTTTTAATTGTCCGTAAAATAATTCATAGCCATTTCCGATGTCTACATTTACGGTCAGCCCCGTCTCTGCTGACTGGTCGATGGACTTTACAATTCCCGGGGCTGCTGAGATTACCTGATCGCCCTCTGCTCCGGCAATCACCAGCGCCGGATTGTACTTATACTGATCCAGTGTAGAAAAGTAGACTGTTTTATCCATGCTGTAGCTCATTAAAATATTTCCGTTGACCGGCCAGAGCAATTTGCTGTCGCTGTTGAAGCTTACTGTTTTTGTCTTTCCTGATGTTGTCTGTGACGTCTGGGCTGACTGCGCATCTGCCTGTCCGTTTTCAACGGAATCCTCTTGCTTCTGATCCGCATTTTCCTGATTTGTCTCTTTGACTTTCTCTTGCAGATCATTAATGATCAGATCCGTTGTCGTCTCTTCTAAAGGCTCCTGCTCTTTTTCTACCTTCATTTCTTCCTGTTTTGCCAGCAGCTGTTCATTTTTCATGGCTTTATAGTCTTTGAATGTATATGTTCCAACAATTGCGATAGCTGCCACAAAACAAAGAACTGCTGCAACAGTTGCCCCTCTGTTTTTTCTTTTTGGTCTTGGTCTCTTCGGACTCTGTGTTTGATTTTGATTCATTTTATCACCACCTCTGACTTTATTTTTGCCAGATCGCAGTGCAGTTATACTTTCGCAAACATAAAATATTAGAAATTCGGCACAATCTGTGTGACTTCTTTTAATTCTGTATCTTTAAAAAAATAATCTAAAATCTCCTCACATTTTTTTCCGTCCTTTGCCATTTGATTTGCCGTATACTGACTCATACCGATTCCATGCCCCACGCCTCTTGTCGTGATCCTCAATTTTTCATTATAATTTTGAAGCGTAAAGCAGCTGGATGCCAGCCCGTATGTATTCCGAAATTCCTCTCCGCTCACCGTTTCCTTCCCCACCCGGACGCTCTGCACATAACCGGTCGTATCACACTGTGTTACTTCCGCATCTAATTTGTCCAACGTAACTGTCTGGATCTGCTCCGCAGCCTCTACATCTTCCGAGCAATCTGTGATCGTCAGATACGGATAATCCTCCCCCAACGCTTCTTTTCCGTCTCGTGTGCTCCCATTCGTCAATCGGCAAAACGGCGTTTGCGCGAGTTTCTCTTCATAGGTAAGAACTTTTCCTTCCGTTTCATCCCACGCATCTTTCAGCTTCTGATGATACTTAAAATATTTCGCCGCTCCCCACTCCTTCTCCATTTCCTTTTGCGTCCAGAAATCATCCGAAAATTCCACCTTGCTCCCGCCTTCCTGAATCTTCCTATACACATTGGTCCGCACAAGCACCGCCTGCGCCTTCAACACTTCCTCCTCGTAATTTGCGGGAATCTCTTTCGCCAATATTCCGACACAATATTCTTCAATCGGCATTTCCAGCGAACCATTTTCTGTTTTCACCTTAATGTATGTCTGGTCCACATTGGATGTAGATACTAAGCCCGGTCCATGAATAAATACCGTTATGATATAAGGCAGCAATACCATAATCGTCAGATATGCCCCCGCCTTCTTTAATTTTGTCCACGTATTTCCATATCTTACTCTCATTAGATTCCTTCCGGCAGATCGTCTCTTCATAAAAAATATCCCTCCTCATACACTACTGTATGAGAAGGGACATTCTATTATACTAACTTATCTAATTTCCAAATGTCATCCACATATTCCTGAATTGTTCTGTCGGATGAGAATTTTCCACAGCTTGCTGTGTTAAGAAGTGCCATTTTTGCCCATCTGTCTTTATCACGATAAGCTTTTTCCACTTCTTCCTGCGCATTTGCATAAGAACGGAAATCTTTTAAGATAAAGTACATATCCGCTTTGTCAAAGCCATTGCTCTTAAGAAGGCTGTTATACAGGTCGCGGTATCTTTCTCTGTCTCCGTCTGCGTAAGTTCCGTCCACAAGCTGGTCTACGACGCGGCGCACATCCGGGTCGTTGTTGTAGATCTCATATGGGTCGTAACCGCCATTTTTCTCGTAGTTCATTACTTCGTCTGAACTTAATCCGAAGATAAATGCATTTTCTTTTCCTACTTCTTCCACGATCTCTACGTTCGCTCCGTCCATCGTTCCAAGTGTCGGCGCTCCGTTTAACATGAATTTCATATTACCGGTTCCGGATGCTTCTTTGGAAGCTGTAGAAATCTGTTCACTGACATCTGCTGCCGCAAAGATCCATTCTGCATTAGATACACGATAGTCTTCGATAAATACAACTTTCAGCTTTCCGTTGATGCTGCGGTCATTATTTACTACGTCCGCAACAGAGTTGATAAGCTTAATGATCTCTTTCGCACGAACATATCCTGCGGACGCTTTCGCTCCAAAGATATAAGTTCTCGGATAGAAGCTCATCTCCGGATGTTCTTTGATCTTATTGTAAATGTACATGACATGTAAAATGTTGAGGAGCTGACGTTTATACTCGTGCAGTCTCTTTACCTGTACATCGAAAATAGATCTCGGATCCACCTCTACTCCATTGTGCTCCAGAATGTATTTTGCAAGACGCTCTTTGTTCTTGTATTTGATCTCCATGAATTCTTTCAGCGCTTCTTCATCATCTGCATATTTTTTCAGTCCTGACATAAGAGACAGATCTGTAATCCAGTCTTTTGTTCCGAGCTTTTCTGTCACCCAGTCTGCAAGGAGCGGATTTCCATGCATAAGGAAACGTCTCTGTGTAATACCATTTGTCTTATTGTTAAATTTCCCCGGCATCATCTCATAGAAATCACAAAGTTCTCTTTTCTTAAGAATCTCTGTATGAAGTCTTGCAACACCATTTACGGAATATCCTGCAACGATGGCAAGATGTGCCATTTTCACCTGACCGTCACGAAGAATTGCCATCTTCTTCACTTTTTCTTCATTTCCCGGATACATCTCACGGATCTGAATAATAAATCTTCTGTCAATCTCCTGAATGATCTGGTAAACCCTTGGAAGCAGTCTTGAGAACAGATCGATCGGCCATTTCTCAAGCGCCTCTGCCATGATTGTATGGTTCGTGTAAGCACAGGCTTTTGTTGTCACATCCCACGCCTCATTCCATTCCAGATGATAATCATCCAGAAGGATTCTCATAAGCTCTGCAACTGCCACTGTCGGATGCGTATCGTTCATCTGGAACGTTGCCTTTTCATACAGCTTACGGATATCATCATGATCCTTCATGTATTTGTCTACTGCTAACTGAAGACTTGCAGATACGAAGAAATACTGCTGTTTGAGACGAAGCTCTTTTCCTGCGTAATGGTTATCATTGGGATACAATACTTCCACGATATTTTTTGCAAGGTTTTGCTGCTCTACTGCTTTGTGGTAATCTCCGCGCTCAAAAGAATCTAACTGGAAATCAACGATTGGCTCTGCATCCCAGATACGTAACGTATTTACCTGACCATTGCCATATCCCACGATCGGGTAATCGTAAGGAACCGCCAATACGGACTCGTAATTTTCCTGCTTGAACATGGTTTTTCCTGTTACATCATCATACTCTACACGGATATTTCCGCCAAAACGAATTTCTTTTGCATATTCCGGTCTGCGAAGTTCAAACGGGTTGCCGTATTTTAACCAGTTGTCCGGTTTTTCCACCTGATACCCGTCTTCAATCTTCTGTTTGAACATTCCGTAACGATAACGGATACCACAGCCATAAGCTGCATATCCAAGAGATGCCAGCGAATCTAAGAAACAGGCTGCCAGTCGTCCAAGACCGCCGTTTCCAAGCGCCGGATCCGGCTCCTGATCCTCTACAGTATTTAAATCAATTCCCAGCTCATCTAATGCTTCTTTGACTTCCTGGTACGCGGTCATATTGATCAGGTTATTGCCAAGCGCACGTCCCATCAAAAACTCCATAGACATATAGTACACAATCTTCGGATCTTCCTTCGTGATCTTCTTCTGTGTGAGGATCCAGTCATCAATGATGGCTTCCTTTACAGCATAAGACACTGCCTGGTACAGCTCCTGCTGACTTGCTTCATTCATTTCTTTACGAAACAATCTTTTTACATTGTCGCGTACATCTTTTTTAAATGTTTCCTTTTCAAATCTTGGGTTATACATAAACTTAATTCCTTCCTACATCTAAGCTATTTTTAGTAACAGTCCGATCAGAAAACACACGACCGGACTGTTTCTTTACTGCTTCTCAACACCAAGCACTACATTTTCACCGTTAATCTTCCACTCTTTTGTATAGCCTTCCGGAGCTTTCTTATCAACAGATACTGCCAGTGTTTCTGCACCGATCTCCTGTGCATGAGCTGCAAATACAGCCTCTGCTTTCTCACTTCCTTCATAAGTGATCGCAATATTATCCATAACTTCAAAATTTGCTTCCTTACGCATGGTCTGCACTTTACTGATGATCTCACGGACAAATCCTTCTTCCAGTAATTCTTCAGAAAGATTTGTATCAAGAACCACTGTAATTCCATTGTCATTTTCAGACACATATCCTTCCATCTGCGCAGACTCGATTAGGAGATCCTCGCGGAATAAAGTCACTTCCTGACCATTTACATCAAGCTTCAGCGCATCCGCCGCATTCAGCTCATCCATTGCCGCATTTCCATCAAGAGAAGATAACGCTGCCTTGATTCCACCAAGCAGTTTACCGTATTTTGGTCCAACGGTCTTCAACTGTGGTTTAAATGTATAAGATGTAAATTCGCGAACCTCATCTGTAAATTTCACATTTTTAACATTCAGCTCTTCCTTCACAATATCCTGGTAGAATTCCGGAAGGTCGAAACCGGCTTTTACATACATCTGACCGATCGGCTGACGGTTTTTGATATTTGCTGCATTTCTGCATGCGCGTCCCATGACAACCATTTTCAGGACTTTGTCCATATTTTCTTCCAATTCCTTATCAATGCACGCTTCATCCGCAACAGGGAAGTCACACAGATGGATACTTTCTTTCGCATCTTTATCAATGCTTCTTACGAGATTCTGGTAAATGTCTTCTGTCATAAATGGAATCATCGGCGCTGCTGCCTTACATACTTCCACAAGCGCTGTGTAAAGAGTCATGTACGCATTGATCTTATCCTGCTCCATTCCTTTTGCCCAGAAACGCTCACGACTTCTTCTTACATACCAGTTACTCATATCATCTACGAAATCCTGAAGCGCTCTTGCTGTCTCAGGAATACGATAATTGGTAAGATTATCGTCCACTTCTTTGATCAGTGTATTCAGCTTAGACAACAGCCATTTATCCATGACAGATAATTTATCATATTCCAATGTATATTTTGTAGCATCAAAATTGTCAATATTTGCATACAGTACAAAGAATGCGTAAGTATTCCACAAAGTTCCCATAAATTTACGCTGTCCCTCTACAACTGCCTTGCCATGGAAACGGTTTGGAAGCCATGGAGCGCTATTTACATAGAAATACCAGCGGATCGCGTCAGCGCCGTATTTCTCAAGCGCATCGAAAGGATCAACTGCATTTCCCTTGGACTTACTCATCTTCTGTCCGTTTTCATCCTGAACATGCCCCAGAACGATAACATTCTTATAAGGCGCCTCGTTGAAAATAAGTGTTGAAATCGCAAGGAGAGAATAGAACCATCCACGTGTCTGGTCTACCGCCTCGGAAATAAATGCTGCCGGGAACTGTTTCTCGAACAATTCTTTATTTTCAAATGGATAGTGAAGCTGTGCGAACGGCATAGATCCACTGTCGAACCAGCAGTCAATAACTTCCGGTACACGATGCATCGGTTTACCGCATTTCGGACAGCGAATCGTAACCTCATCAATATATGGACGATGAAGTTCAATATCATCCGGACAATTATCAGACATTTCCTTCAGCTCTTCGATACTTCCGATGGAATGCTGATGTCCGCATTCGCACTCCCAGATATTAAGAGGTGTTCCCCAGTAACGGTTACGGCTGATACCCCAGTCCTGTACATTCTCCAGCCAGTCGCCGAAGCGTCCTTTACCGATGCTCTCCGGAATCCAGTTGATCGTGTTGTTATTTGCGATCAGGTCGTCTTTTACCGCTGTCATATTGATAAACCATGACTCACGTGCGTAGTAGATAAGCGGAGTATCACATCTCCAGCAGTGAGGATAGCTATGCTCAAAGTTCGGAGCCTCAAAGAGAAGTTCTCTTTCTTCAAGATCCTTTAACACCTCCGGGTCTGCCTTCTTAACAAACATACCGGCAAATGGAGTTGTCTCACCCATATTACCCTTTTCGTCAACTAACTGAACGAACGGCATGTCGTATTTGCGTCCAACCTTCGCATCATCTTCACCAAATGCAGGCGCAATATGAACGACACCGGTACCATCTGTCAGTGTTACATAAGTATCACATGTAATAAAGAATGCCTTCTTATTCTGCTTTTCGGCACAGTCTGCCGCACACTGGTACAATGGCTCATATTCTTTATATTCCAGATCTTTACCCTTATATGTCTCCAGAACTTCATATGCAGGAACCTCTTCCCCGTCTTCTGTCTTCTGTGCAAGCTTGCCAAGAACCGTATCAAGAAGCGCACACGCCATGTAATAAACATATCCATCTGCTGCCTTAACTTTCGCATAATCCTCTTCCGGATTTACACAAAGACCAATGTTAGACGGCAATGTCCATGGTGTGGTTGTCCATGCAAGGAAATACGCATCTTCACCCACAACCTTAAATCTTACGATTGCAGAACGCTCTTTGACATCCTTATATCCCTGCGCAACCTCCTGTGCAGAAAGCGGAGTTCCGCAACGCGGACAGTAGGGCACAATCTTAAATCCTTTATAGAGAAGACCTTTGTCCCAGATTTTTTTGAGCGCCCACCACTCAGACTCGATAAATTCATTGTGGTAAGTAACATAAGGATTCTCCATATCCGCCCAGAAACCAACGGTGCTTGAGAAATCTTCCCACATACCTTTGTATTTCCATACGCTTTCTTTACACTTATCGATAAATGGCTCCAGACCATATTCTTCAATCTGATCTTTTCCATCAAGTCCAAGCGCTTTCTCAACCTCAAGCTCAACCGGAAGACCGTGAGTATCCCATCCGGCTTTTCTTGGAACCTCATAACCCTTCATTGTACGGTATCTGGGAATCATATCCTTGATTACACGTGTAAGCACATGACCGATGTGCGGCTTACCATTTGCTGTCGGAGGGCCGTCATAGAACATATACATCTCATTGCCTTCCCGCTGCTTCATACTTTTTTCAAAAATATCGTTTTCTGCCCAGAACTTTTCTGTAGCTTTCTCTCTGTCAACAAAATTCAGATCTGTTGAAACCTTCTTATACATAAAACTCCTCCTTTGGGGACGTGTACAAATGAAAAAAACTCCGTCCCAAATTAAAAATACCCTGTCCCTTGTGGAATCCCTCTGTTATCCACACAGTTATCCCATACGCAAGGAACATAAAAAGCTCCCATCCTGAATAGGACGGGAGCATTACTCACGCTTATATACCACCTAAACATACTATCATATGTCTTTCCTGTAACGGGGAAATTCCGGCAGAACCTACTGGGGAAAACCGGGATCATTCCATGATGTTCCTTTCAGTGTCTGCAGCTCAGAAGTGATATTCAGATATATCTTACTCATACCGGTCTTTCACCATCTCCGGCTCGCTGAAATTTTCTTACATATCTTACTGTCTTCGTCATCGTTTTTTTCTTTATGCACGATATATTATAGTAAAAATTTCCTTGATTCGTCAAGCATTTTTTTATTTTTTCCGCCTCTGACCTTGCTGATCCTGCCTGCGCTTCTTTTGACCCTTGCTGCGCCTGCGTTTTCTCTTCAACTTTTTTTGGTACTGTACTAACCGGACTATGAACAACAGGATCAACAGCAGCAATATTATGATAAACACGTTGACCAGCATTTGTCTGAGGCTCTTCTTGCCGGACTTATCCGTCTCATTATCAGAGGCTTTCTCCTGCTTCTTAATATCCGGGCTATGCTCTTTTTTATATTTTTCGCTTACTTTCGCTTTGGCCGAGCCCACAAAATTTCCTTCATAAGTATAGGTTAAGACTGCCGTGTCTTTCTCTTTTTCATCAACCTTCATTTCCATGTCGAGATCCGATAATTCTACACCCTTGGGAACAACCACATATCCACAGTTCTCCCTGCTTTCATCCTCCAGAATCTCACTGATGTCTTCGCTTGTCTCCTGACCTTTTAGTTCGATCTTTTCGAAATTGTCAAAAGCATAGCACGATCTAAAAAAATTCCGGATACTTGAAAAGCTCCCGTCCAATAAGCGCCATATCTCTTGCGCTTGTATAGTGATTCTCATCGTGAAGACCATTGGCATTGACAAAATTAGAATTACTTCCTCCAAGCTCTTTACAGCGGACATTCATCTGCTCAATAAACCACTGGTAATCATTCCCTGCATTTTTTCCTACATTTTCCGCCACTGCATACGCAGCCTCACCGTAAGTTCCCGGACCCTGCGGCCACCCTTTTATATCGTTGGTCGCTATGGGCATATCGTAATACTTTTGCAGCTGCTGTGTCTGAAAAGCTGCAGCTCTTCTTTCGTTAAGTCTGCCGGCGGCTGTTCCTCCGGCGTTATCTGCGGAGCAGCATTGGCTGTCATACTCATTCCCAGACAAAGTGCCACAATCAGCATCACTGATAATAAACGTTTCTTCATATTTTTATCCTCAATCACTCTCCCAAATTCATACCCTTATCATACCACATTTATATTATATTTGCGTTTACATTTTTTACTCACTCCCGCTCTCTTCTCCTGCATATAATGCAGGAAAATCCTTGTCCTTACCACCTTACCCATAAAAAATATAATACATAAATATTACAGGGTACCATAGACAGGTACAATCACCCATCTACAATACCCTGTAGTTGAAACGCTTATGTTTCTATTTTGCTTTTTTATTCTTATCTTATGCCTATCTATATTTTCAGAAAAAAGAAAACATCAATTATACAACTGCTTTTCCATTACATTTACGTGTATCTTTTGTTTGACTGAAAAATTTTTGGAATATCTGACCGAATGGTCTTGATGTTTAGAACGATATAAAATCTACCAGAATTTTCAGATAGAACAAGTATAATATGTTCTTGCCGGAAAAGCAAGCGGAACTGCGATGTAAGATAGATCTAAAGTAAGATACTAAAGCGAAATCTAAGTAACGCAAAAAGTAAAGATCATAGATGGACGGGTGGCGTGCTTTCCGCGATACGGCGCAAAAAAACCGCCGCCAGCAGATTTCTCTGCCGACGGCGGGTCTTCATTTTAAATCGTTTCGCTTTCACTATCCATCTGTGCTGTATCGTCTGCATACAACTCAGCGATCTGATCCTCCAGATCCTTTTCTTGCTTTTTCATGTCATGATGTTTCCAGGCAAACACTACAATAACAAGAATCAACACAATCAGTGCCGGAAGATCCCACCAGCAAAAGCCTAATGTTGTATGTTCTAATATATATGACATATCTATTCCTCCTTCTTGTTATTATGCGTTTGTAGAACTTTCATTCCATTCATTTCGTTCTTCGAACTCTTTCTGCATAGCTTCCAGCTTCTCTTGTCTTTCCTCATCGAAATCTTTCTCACGTTTCTTCTGATTATGAGTATGAACAATCAGCATTACGATCATAATCACTCCTACCAGAAGCGCCGGCAGATCCCAGAAGTGTAAGCCTAAACTATTGTGTACAAAATATGAAAAATTATACAACATATCGATTACCTCCTTCTCAAAATAACTAGATTAAATCTGTATCTTTACTCTGCCGATTCCTGCTGTTCTCTTTTGAGCTTCTCTGTCTCAAGTTCTTCTGCAAGTTCAGCAATTCTCTCCTGCCGTTTCTTCATGCTTCTTGTATATGCTGCATATATGATCATAGCTGCTAACATCAGTAAGAAGTGTAATATACAGCACTTGTGATCATCAAGATCTCGTTTTGCTAACGGTACGTCTTCTTCCACTACCGGAACAACTTCAACATCGCCGTCTTCGTTCGCTCTAACCTCTGCTCCAACCGGTGTTCCATCTGCCGGCGCTGCTGTTGTGCCTCCGCCTGGTGTAGCCGGTGTGGTCGGTGTAGCTGGTGTGGTTGGTGTAGCTGGTGTGGTTGGTGTGGTCGGTGTGGTCGGTGTGGTCGGTGTCGGGATTGCTGTGTAAACTACAGTCACTACAACATCTCTTGCCGGCATACCTTCTGCTCCTGTTCTTACGAATGCGTAGTTCGGTGTGTATCCGTTAATGGTCGGTGATGTATAACCATATGACTCACCTTCCAGATACTGTGCTCTTACGCTTGGAGCCGCTGTTCTTCCGTCAGCGTATACATAGTTGATTGTCAGGTTGTAGATATCTTCCACATCTGTCGGATCTGTCGGATCTGTCGGATCAACTGGTTTGATCGGGTTATCCGGATCCTCCGGATCAGGAATCTCTGTGTCAGACTTCGCAATAGCCGTATTCACAATTGACTTACCTGCATCTTCTCTTGCCACCTTGTATTCACACTTCAGTGTTACTTTACCCTCTGGCTTTAATGTATTAATAGTTACTGTGTTGTCATCGTTCAGTTTCGCTCCGTTTACATCTGTAAATGTTACTTTACCGGATGCATCTGTTAACTGGTCTGTGACATTGATGTTTTCAATTGTTACATTACCTGTGTTTGCAACTACGATCTGATACTCAATTGTATCGCCAACCTTGTATTCCGCTTTCTGATCTACAATAGACTTATCAACTGTGTAGGTTGCATTAATCGGATCTGTCGGATCTTCTTTTTCGCCAGGGTCTACCGGTACTTCTGGTTCATTTGGATCCGGGCTGGTTCCTGTTGCAGTTGCTACATTGACAACTTTTCCTGCAAGAATATCTTTTTCGGTTACCTTGTACTCTGCTGTAAATTCCTTACTCTCTCCCGGTGCAAGACTCTTAATCGTCCACTCATCACCGGTAAGCTCATCTTTTACTGTGATATCAGTAATTGTAAGATTTCCAACATTCTTAGCTACAATCTTATATGTGATTGTCTCGCCTAATGCGTACTTACCATTTTCTTTTGGACTACTTGTTGTTGTCTTTGTAATATTAAGTTTACCATTCTTAGTCTCTGTTGTAACAGTCTCCGTAGCTTTCTGCTCAATAGTCTTTCCATTCGGATCTGTTCCTGTTACTGTTGCTGTGTTAACAACTTTTCCTGAAAGAATATCTTTTTCGGTTACTTTATAAGTAACGTTAAGTTCTTTCTTGTCACCCGGTTTCAGAGCTTCATATGTTTCTTCATCACCTGTCAGGCTATCCTTCACCTTAACATTTTTAAGTGTTACATTTCCGTTGTTAACAACTGTGATTGTGTAATTGATCGTATCGCCAAGTTTTACCTGCGCCGGTGTACCTTCAGCTGCCTCTTTACTTATGAACAGGCTCGGCGCCGGTGTAACTGTCGGATTTTCCTTCTCTCCAGGGTCTACCGGTACTTCCGGTTTCTCTGGATCCGGGCTGGTTCCTTTTGCGGTTGCTACATTGACAACTTCTCCCTTAAGGATATCTGCTTCGGTTACTGTATACTTAGCCTCAAACGTCTCACTCTTTCCTGGTTCAAGACTTCCTACTTTCCATGCAGCATCTCCTACATTTCCTGTAAGTTCATCTGTTACTGTGATGTCTGTGAGTGTAAGGTTTCCGTCATTGGTTACGGTTACTTTGTAAGTAATCTCTTCACCAAGGGCATATGCGCTTCCGTTTTTCGGATTGCTTGTTGTTGTCTTGATAACTGTCAAATGACCATTCTTCGGATCTGTCGGATCTTCCTTCTTACCTGGTTCTATCGGTACTTCCGGTTCCTCTGGATCCGGGCTGGTTCCCGTTGCGGTTGCTACATTGACAACTTTTCCTGCAAGGATATCTGCTTCAGTTACTGTATACTCAGCCTCAAATGTCTTGCTCTTTCCTGGTTCAAGACTTTCCACTTTCCATGCAGCGTCTCCTACATTTCCTGTAAGTTCATCTGTTACTGTGATGTCTGTGAGTGTAAGGTTTCCGTCATTGGTTACGGTTACTTTGTAAGTAATCTCTTCACCAAGGGCATATGCGCTTCCGTTTTTCGGATTGCTTGTTGTTGTCTTGATAACTGTCAAATGACCATTCTTCGGATCTGTCGGATCTTCCTTCTTACCTGGTTCTATCGGTACTTCCGGTTCCTCTGGATCCGGGCTGGTTCCCGTTGCGGTTGCTACATTGACAACTTTTCCTGCAAGGATATCTGCTTCAGTTACTGTATACTCAGCCTCAAATGTCTTGCTCTTTCCTGGTTCAAGACTTTCCACTTTCCATGCAGCGTCTCCTACATTTCCTGTAAGTTCATCTGTTACTGTGATGTCTGTGAGTGTAAGGTTTCCGTCATTGGTTACGGTTACTTTATAAGTAATCTTTTCGCCAAGAGCATATGTCTTACCATTTGCCGGGTTGCTTGTTGTTGCCTTTGTAACTGTCAGATGTCCGTTCTTGTCATCTACTTCTACTGTATCAGTATTTTCGAAAGATTTTCCACCCTCGAAGGATGCTGTTACCTTATTTGTAAATTCGCCTGCAAGAATATCTTCTTCCGTAATGGTGTACTGCGCATACGATGTAACTGTTTCGCCTGCCGATACGTTCTCAAATACTGACTCTCCTGTAATAGTAACGCCTTCTTTTTCAGTAATTGTAATTGTCTTTGGCTCAGCGTAAATATTGGTTACTTTAATCGTAAAGTTTACAGTATCGCCAAGTTTATATGTCTTACCTTCATGCGTCTTAGTAACTACTTTGTCTGGATCAACAGGCTCAGGTGTTGTTCCATCAATTACCGTCAAAGTACCTTTTTTATACTGCACATCATAGTTATTTGGATCACCCTTACCAAACACTGCACCTGATGCAACATTTTCTGATCTTCCTACAAGTTTCTGAGAACCTGTCACGGTTACAGATTCTATAGCATCATCTTTTACTAATCCTGTGCTTTTCGTTGGGTCAGCAATCGAGTAATTACTATTTGTAAGTGCCTCTCCGTCATATACTTTTTCATCTGATGCTGCAGTAATAATAACGATTCGCTTATTAATGGTAAGTTGCTGTGTTCCTGTCACATATCCTTCATATGTTCCTTCTACACTTGCTCTTACCTGC